>Ga0114925_10000709_pt1 | contig 15537 bp, 11 predicted proteins | sample SumtaG_2_FD_87287 | JGI IMG/M metagenome (GOLD analysis project Ga0114925, IMG submission 87287) | Deep subsurface microbial communities from Indian Ocean to uncover new lineages of life (NeLLi) - Sumatra_00607 metaG | ecosystem: Environmental > Aquatic > Marine > Oceanic > Sediment | place... | reverse complement strand
CTAAAAGCAAACCAATATTTCGTTATACCATCTTCGATGGTAGAAATAGTATTGTTAATATTTAAAAAAACTGGCCCGTCTATAGAAGTTAAGAAATCAAAAACCTCCCAGTGTGCCGCATATTCATAGGGATGTGGTTTCATAAGAGTTGCAATTGTTCCATTCTCATCGGGTGTTCCATAATAATCATTTGAGCAATTCATTACAGAAACTTCCCATGAATTAGTTTCATTATAAATTGTTCTATCGTTTATATCTTGAAGAAAAATACTAATATTATTAATATATTGGCTTGTTTCTACAGAAAATTTTTGATAATAATAAGTTTCAATAGTAGGATGGCAGTCAATGAATTCTGAAGGGTCAGTCTCAATTTCTTTGGTATAATTAATAGCCATTAGATTTTCAATTGACATATCAGCATGCGCAAGGTTCCAATCACCTATAAATGTTTTAGGTTGATTGTTTAAATTAGGTTGATACCTATTAATATAGCAGTCCAAATTTGTTGAGGCTATATCTTTATAGATTTTTCCATCACGAATTTCCGTTTGAGGATTTATATTATCAGAATTGGAGTTAATCTGGTAAATATTACTAATGGATACGCTTGCTATAAGTAGATTTAAAGAGATTATTGATAAAATTATTGCTGTACTTAAATTGTTGTAAATTTTCATTCGATTTTTCCTCATAAATTTGTGTTAAAAAATTGTTAATAATATTTATATTGATACTGAATAGTTTTTAAAACTAGACTTTCTAATATGATAGAACTTAAGAAAAATGAATTAATCTGTGTTAATTGCCCTTTCTTAATTGTTTAAAAAATATAAATTAAATTATTAATTAAAAACATACAGATTGAATTTTTTTAGATTCTTACAATTTCTTTAATTCCAATTATGATTTATCTTCCAAAAGATCTGGAAAAAATAAAGTCAAAAGATAATAATTAAAGAAGATTATGAATAAACTAATAGTAGATATCAAAAGGAATTCATTAGACGATGGACCTGGAATCAGAACGGTTATTTTTTTTAAGGGGTGTCCTCTTGGTTGCGTGTGGTGTCAAAATCCAGAAACAAAGTCACCGTCTCAAGAAATATCTTTTGATAAGAATAACTGTATTGAATGTAAAAAATGTCTTGAGGTTTGCGATTTAAATGCGATTAGTTTTTCAAATAAATATAGAATTGATAGAACTATTTGTAACCTCTGTGGAAAATGTATCGAAATATGTTTGAATCAGGCCTTAAAATTTGTTGGCAAAGAATATTCCGTTAGTGAACTAATAGAAATTGTTTTAAAAGATAAAATTTTTTATGAAAATTCAGGGGGAGGGGTTACACTTTCTGGTGGAGAGCCTACTTTTCAAATGGATTATTTAAATGAATTTTTAAAAGAACTCAAAAAAGATAATATTCATATGGTTCTTGAAACATGCGGTTATTTCAATTTAGAAAAATTTAAAGACTTAATTTTACCTTACGTTGACATTATTTACTTCGATTTAAAGATTTATAATTCAGATTTACACTTAAAATATTGTAACGTACCTAATTCAACGATTTTAAAGAATTTTGAAGTTTTAATTCAGAATAATGATGTAGAAATTTTACCCCGATTTCCATTAATTCCAAAAATTACTGCCACTAAAGAAAATTTAATAAAATGGGTAAATTATTTGAAGTCTTTCAATATTAAAGAAATTGGTTTATTACCTTATAACCCCCTCTGGCGCTCTAAAGCAAATACTCTTGGTATAAAAGCAGAATATACCCGTTCTGATTGGTTAAATAAAAAAGAAAAAGCTCAGATTAAATCTTTTTTTTCCGATTTTAATTTCAAAGATTTTTAATTTATTAATTAAAAAAATAAAACAAAGAAATTAACGAGCCATCGAAATAAATCCATAACCTGTTATTGCTAAGCCAACTAATGTCACTGGGGGCGCAAATATTGATGCAATTTCTTTAGTCATTATTCCCGCAAGTTCGAATAAGGATGTTCCTTGACCTAAGGCCAATAAAAACATTCCAATTACAATAATAATAGCACGCTTTCTTACTACACCTGTAGCGTTTTTAATTATAATGAGGTATATCAAAAAAGGAACAACGACTAAAATGATATTCCCGGCGTATATAAAATATCGTGCTATTTGTAGTTCTGAAATAATTACCATAACAAGAATAAATATACCAATTATAGTAAATACTCGTTTTGTTTTTGTATATACAAATGTTTCAATAGTATAAACTAAAAAGATTAAACCACAAAAAACAATTGCCGTAGCAATTTTCCAGAGTAAAATATCTAATTCATCTGGAGCATAATAATCGTGAATCATATAAATTAAGCGACCAATGCCAAAAAATATTGTAAAGATCGAAATTCCTATAAAGTATTTACTACTTAGTTTCCTTTCAGGGTTTCTAGAAGCTAACAATACATATAATCCAATGAGAAAAGCACCGATTACCATTATTATTGTTAATATTATTATTATACTTCTTGCGGGTTCTTGAATTATGTCATATTCTGATATGAAAATCATATAATTACCTTTAAAATTCTAGAAATTGTATAATATAATTTCATGTTTATTTTATAAAAATATTAGAATTTAGATATTATTTAATTTATTTATGTAATAAAAAATATCTTTTATTCTATACTCTTTGCGATTTTAACTAAAAAATTACTCACAATTGTAGATTGACCTATTAATCTATGAGCACTCATTAAATATTTTCTCTTGGGTTTTTCTAAGAATAAAACGTTCTCATCGGGGAGATTTAAAACCTCTTTTATTTTTGCAGAATCTTCAAAAGCTACCAGACCATCTTGTTTGCTATGTACAAGATATACCCTTTCCTTGTCAGAAATCGGATGTCCTTTCTCAAAATAATATCGCGAAGAAACTAACTTATTCCATTCTTCTATAGGCATGCCTAACTTTTTTGGTCCAATTTTTTTTATCAATCTATAAAGAATACGATGATGCTTCTTAAAAGATTCTAATATATCATAAAACCCTGAGATACCTACAATTTTCTTTAACCTTTTATCTTGATATCCGCTAGTTAAAGTTGCGATGCATCCCATTGAATGCCCCATCATAATTAATCGATTTGGATCAACATCTTCTAATTTCTCTAGATAATCAATCTCATTTTTAACGTCTGAAAGAATTCCGAGGATGTCGATTTTTTTAAATTCTTTATCGATCGATTCACCATGACCTCTTGCATCAATAGCTAAAACTGTAAAACCATTCATTGCTAATGGAATGCTCCAGACATAATTTCTTTCTTTCATACCTGTGAATCCATGGTGAAATAAAATACCAATATGTTTCTCATTAGGATTGCTGTCTTTACTTCTTATCACAACACCATTAAGATATTTTCCCTCAAGAGTAGTAGGGACTTTAACTTTTTGGATATTAACCACAGTTGTGTCAATCCACGTCTCATATTGCCACCATAGATAATGGAGATAGGTTTTAATGGTTACCTTTATATTTATAAGCAATATACCCAGAAAAATAAAGCTAATTATCCAATTTAATATGAATAAGTAAAAGGCAATAATAATAAAAAAAATCCAACTGATTGGAAAAAAGTATAAGCGATAATCTTTCATAATTTATCATACGATTTAGTCCTATCTTTTCTGCGAGCTAATTCACTGTGATATATAGTGCCTAAGGTCGAAGTATTTTGTTTTATCCAATCTGTCAATTTAGTTTCACCAGCAGGAGGCGATTTTGTATAAAGCAAATCCGCCATGAGTCCATCGACCTCATCATTTGTAATTAAAACGTCACCGACCAGCTTCCCTCCTATCTTACCAAGAATATAACTTATAAATTTAGGGATTGGAAAGACCAACCTACGTATACCCAGAATCTTTTTTATTTCCTGAATTAATTCTTTAAAAGTAAAGGTTTCTGGACCAATAGCATCAATAATTCGATTTTCTCTACTTTTAGCTTGTTCAACTGCCAATTTTGCAAAATCATCAACATGTATCGGTTGCAATCGATAATCTCCTTTACCAAAAACAGGGAAAAAAGGCAATTTCCTAAGCATATATGTAATATTATTAATTAAAATATCTTCTTTTCCAAATAAAATCGCAGGACGGAGAATTGCATAAGAAATTCCTGATTCGATAAGAGCCTTTTCTACAATAGCCTTTCCACTAAAATATTCATAGGGCGAATCCAAGGAAGGATTAGTAATACTCGTATGGATAATTCGTTCAATGCCCGCCTTTTTTGCAGCTTCAAATAAAGTTAGTATATTATCAACTGCGATTGAGTGTTTAAATGTTTTATAATTAAATCTAACCCAGTAGGTATTATATAGGACCGTAGCACCTTTTAATGTTTCTATGAGTTTTTCAGGTTTATCAAAATTAAATGGGTAAGCTTTCACTTTATCACCAAATGGATTTGCACGATTATATGAATTAGTAATAGTTTTTACAGTATAACCTTCATTTAATAATCTTCTAGCCATATACTTTCCAGAATAGCCATATGCGCCGGTAATAACATGAGTTTCTGGAGACATTTTTTTTCACTATACTCTAATCATTCAGGAATTCTATATTACTGATACTAGCTTTTATTCTTTATATATTTTTGGCAGCTACTATATCTAAGTTTGTCTTCAAGTTTGTTTGTGTTCTTTGTTCTCCTATAGAACCACATTAATCGAACTGGTCCTAAGATATTTTTTGAATGAAAAATAAGTGAAAAATAAAAAATTATAGAACGTAAAATGATTAGGCATAGATTAATCGTTGACAGAACGATTATGCGCTGTTCGTTGATGAATTACTAATGCAAAACATATAGATGCGAAAAATGTCCCAAATATGCATATATATAATACCAAGGCAACCAAGGATTCCCCCACTTTTAGAATTATTATATCCGAAATATCTTTTGCTTGAAAAGTTAAAAATACCGGTACATCACCAACTTCCACGAAATTATCGTCTAAAGTTTTATTAGTACCCTTATAAATGTTGTGTATTAAAATATTTCCCTTTATGGCGGAAAGATCTAAAGTAACTCTTACAGTTCCGCTTTCATAAAGCGTTGGAGCATACCACATCACGAGAGTAGAGGTCCCATCTTCCTGTCTATACAATGAAGCCATAAGATCAGTAGCAGAGATTCCTCCTTCTTTTTTAATAAGGTCGGGGCGATATTCGCTGTTAGAGCAGAATTTACTGAATAAACTGAAGGCATAAGCTGCTTTTTTCCAAATATAATTATTATACATTAAACCAAACCATCTTTCAGAGTCTCTAGGATCAGCGGCGTCATCACCAGAATCTTTTGTACAATACCAAATAAAGGTTTTTATTTGAAGTGCGGAAGCAATGACCAATGATTTAATAACATTTTCGGCTAATTTTTCCATAGAAACCATATGCGGATAAGTTCCACCAGTGGGATTACCTAATTCAGTGACTAAATAATCTCCTTTAAACCCATATTTTTCCCCAACGATAACATGTTGTTTTATTGCTTGGTAATTGGTGTCTGGATCGAAATTATAGAAGTGAATAGAAATTGCATCTACATGGTCCATTACCCCTGCTTTAAACATATCATCTAAATTAGGTGGCATCCATCCAGAAGCTGCGCTTGAAAAAGAACTTCCAACAATATAAAGATCAGGATCAATATCATGGATTAAATCAACAGCTTCATCGAATAAATCGTAGAAGTGTTCTATAGGACCATCCCAAAATCTCTCAAGATTTGGCTCATTCCAGATTTCCCACGCAGCAACCGTATCTTTATAACGTCTGACAGTTCTATTTACATAATCTAAATAATGATTGATAGATTCCGGTGGAACATAATTATCCGTGCTCTCATCTAACCAGGCCGGGGGATAATTCAGCATAGCAATAATTTTTATATTATGTGTAGTACAATTTTCCACATAAGTATCCCAACGAGAAAAATTAAAAACATCATTACTTTCTTCAATACTTCTCCAAGAAAAATGGACGCGTAACCAATGTACTCCGAGATTCGTTAAATTGGCATATTCCCATTCAGAATTAGTATTCCCTGCTAGCGCAGTTCCACAGAAATCCTCAAGTTCTGTCCTTTTACTTTCAGGATATGCTAACGGAGGACCTTTCGTAGTCAGGTTTAGGATAATAAAGGGTGATAAAAGACCTCCAAAGATAATAACAAGCAGAATTACACCACTTTTCCGAACTATGAGTTCCTTTACGGGTTGTTTTTTATTTTTAGCTGAAATTTTTTGAGCGTTTTCTTTTTCTGTCTGTGTACGGATTCCTTCTTTTCGTCTGAGAATTCTATCAAATACATAAAATCCCAAATAAATACAAAAAATGATTCCAATAATTCCAAATAGAAATTTATTAACTATCGCATAATCGAGCTCTATATCAGCTTGTAATATAAATCGAATAGCTTCAGCAGTATCAAGAAGCATACCATTGAAGGCAAAAAGTAATAAACCAACCACCCAAGCAAGCAAAATCGCTGCTATACTTGAAGCATAACTCGTGGAACTTAAGTTACTAACAATAAGTAAAAGTGTTAATAAAGCATATCCTAAAGCAAGAGGGGCAAAATTATAGATCTTTACAATTGATAAAGCCATAATAAGCAATCCAATACAATCACCGAATAGAGGTTTTTTAAATTTTGCGTTCAAAATCGCAAGTCCGCATCCCACATAAAAAAATGGTGATAGAAAAATTCTGATAATTAAATAATAATTATCTTCTAAAGAACCCATTGCTTGGTGGTAAAAACCCCATTGATTCCATGCAAGAAAAAATAAAAAGACCAAAAATATAATCCTAAAATGTCTGGTGAATAATGTACTTATTTTTTCTTTTTTAGGTAATTGAGCTTTCTCTACTTTTCTGAAAATCATGTCCTTAAAATTTTGATAAACAATATCGGATTCTGGATTTCTATTTTCTGAATTAATGGTATGCTGACGACTGACAGAAATTGGGATCATTAAAGCGTGAAAAATACACGAGAAAATCCAAAAATATACAGGATATCGAAGTATTGCGATTATTCCTAGAGTTACCAAACATATTATCGTACTTATTCCAAAAAATAACAACAATTTGTTTTTTTCTTGAAAATAATCCGATAAAATGGGTTTATCTAAGTTCGACACGATATTAGAAATTAATACTAAACCAATAATAATATTCCATAAATAGAACAACCAAGTAAAAGGAATAAAGGGATTGAATTCGTCTCTGGTTTGCAAGAGAAGGAAAAATATCAAATAACATGTACAAAGAGATAAATGAATTATCCACCCTATTTTGCGAAAGAGCACTCGATAATTCTCGATTCGGCAGAGAACCGCGACTATATAAGTCATTAGAAGTGGAAAAATAATTGCTAATAAATCCCAACTATTCTCTGTAGGGACTAAATCTCCTTTATATATAATCCAGAAGAAATGAATTCCAAAGAAAATAAAAACTTCCACTAAACCAAATAGCCATACCGTTAATAAACTTGTTTTCATTATAGCAGATTTTTTGAGCTTGAACTTCTTGATGCTCATCTTAATTCACTTTTCATGTGTTATGCGGGAGTTTTTCATGGATTGATATAAAAAAAAGAAAGAATTACTTTAAACTCTTAGCAATATTTATTAAAAATGTCGAAATTATAGTGGATTGGCCTGTTAAATTGTGAGCAGCCATCATATATTTTTTGGGAGGTTCTTCAAGAAATAGAACATTTTCATCTGGTAATTTTAAATGTTCTTTCAATTTGGCAGACTCTTCGAAGAGTACTAAATCATCATGCTTACAATGAACAAGATAAACTCTATCTTTATCAGGAATTGGATGCTCGTACTCAACAACATATTTTGCAGATATTTTTTTACTCCACTCTTCTATACCTTCCCCAGATTCGATGAATTCTTTGTCTTTCTTAATGTATTTAGTTATCCTCTTGTTTATAAATTTGGTAATGATAGTCTTATTTCTACTAAGCATATCGAGCATATCGTATGGCGCTGAGATTGCTACAATTTTTTTAAGCCTAGGTTCTGGATAATTACATAGGGTCGCTATACCACCCATGCTATGTCCCATCATAATTAAACGATCTTTATCTACATCTGGTAAATTCTCTAAAAAGTCGATTTCTTTTTCTACATCGTACATAACACCTTTAAAATCATCCATGCTAAAGATTTTATTTTTAGATTCTCCATGCCCCCTCGCATCTGGACACAAAACGACGCAGTCATTCATCGCTAATGGAATAGCGAATCTAAAGACCTTTTCTTTGAAGCCGGTATAGCCATGATGAAATAATACTCCGATCTGTTTTTTATTAGAATCATGATTCTTATTCCTTAGAATCACACCTTTTAGAAATTGCCCCGCAGTTGACGATGGAATTTTAACTTCTTCGATATCCACTATGTTCTTATCAATCCATCTATGATAAGGCCACCATATAGAATCACAATACACAATAATTGTATCAACTGAATGTATTATTAGAATTCCAAGAAATATTAGTCCAAAAATCCAATTTACGAAATGAAAAAGAAGTATCGTAGCGGTTATATTAACAGCTAACACTATCCAAAAAAAGTAAAATCGAAAATCGTGCATATAAATGAAAATTAAAGATATAAAAAAAAGATATTTATCTATGATCTCTCATAAAATAATTGAGATATGATGAAGATCATAACACCTGCCAACATTATTAACGGAGCAATGATTAACGGAAATTCAGGTAAAGCAGATATAAAATCTTGACCATCCATGACTTGAGCGACAGCAATTAAAGCTAAGCCAACCAATACCCAACTTGACTTAACTCGTACAGTTCCAGTAGTTTTAATGATAAGGTAGACATACAAAATTACAATCACAACTAATGCCACGGGTAATAAAATAAATTGGATATCTAAAGCGAAATCGCGAGAAACTACACCAAATAGGGCAATTATAGAAATAGAAAACACGATCACACTTATTATTGTAAAAAATCGTTTAGTTTTCTTAACTAAGTAAGACTCAAGAACATATAACCAATAAATTAATCCAGCAATTCCCGAGATATACCCAAGATTTGTGTAAAAATCATAATTGTCAGGGATATATACTGCGACTATAAAGAATATTCTCGTCAAACTTAACATTAATAATGCAAATCCATAGGCACAATATGTCATTTTGAGACTTTTTAATTCTATTTCTAATCCCTTTCTCATGAATAATATAAAAGCAAGGATAAAAATGGCGATTACAACAAACCAAAGAATTAATGAAATCCCTTGGTAATAATTATCAGGAAAAGCATCAGGTACTTTAAAAATAATAATTTTACTCCTTTTATTATTGATTTTAGTTAATTAAGAGATTAACATGTTAAATCTATATTGAATTAAGAGAAAGGCTTATAAAAATTTATCTATTCTAAGTATTACCGTTAGCAAAAAAATTGTTATTTTAAAATGGCAATTCCTAAAAATCAAATAGAATTTTTCTTATTGCCCGCACCTCTCACTGCGATTATTATTGGCAGTGTTATCCTTGCTCTAACTGTTAGCCTATTGGCATTTCCAAAAATTAGACCATACTTTAAACCTTTATTGAGGTTATATTATATACTTGTAATGATACCGCTTTATTTAGCGGCGGGGATAGTTTATTGTATTACTCTTAGCAAAGTAAATATCTTTCAAAAGTTTAAGGAAGTTGATTTTCATAAAAAATTTAAAAGGTTATATTCAGAACCTAATGAATTTTTTGAGGATATGCGAGTTAATCCCCAAAATTATCATTTATGGGTTGGTGTCTATATATGTGCCGTTTTTATAACTTTAGATTATTTATTAATTGTCCTTCTAACTGAAATGTTTTATAATGGTCAAGAAACAATTATCTTTGGAATTATTTCGTCAGAACCACCAGTTATTAAGGATTCCCTCAAACGCTGGATATATATGGCTATTATAGGTATAATAGTTTGGATTCCAACTAAGTTTACTATACAATATCTAGCTTTAGCATTTCATAAATATGATAAGTCTGATGAACCTCAGGATCGCCCTTGGTACGATAAGGCAAGGCTGACTTATATCGCATGGGGTTATATAATCGCTGCGGATTCAATATGGTGTTTAGGAATGATATTATCGTTGATATTCGCTCTAGTTTTTCATTCCTGGGAAGTCTTAATATTTACATGGATTTTCATTATGACTTGCGGAATTATAGAAATGACGTATCAGCAATATAGCCTTCACGGAATTTATAAGTTAGGTTGGATTAAAGGATATATAATTTGGCTTATGTCAATGATACCATTCATTATAACGAGCTATTTATTAGTAAATGTGCTCGGACGATATATTAATTAGCTCATATGAAACTATCAAGGGTTCTCTGAGTTTTAATAAAAGTTATTAGCTTACTACTGTGTTTCCAGTGCTTTAAATCCACCATCAAGCCCTCAGCCATCTTACTTATCGAATCATTAAAATTATCTAATTTTATAGGGTCGGTAAACTCCATTGCGTTCTTTACAGTCTGTCTTATAACCCAGACCCCCAAAGGTACCGTATATCCTGATGATACTTCACGAAAGATTAGAATTCTAGCCTGTCTTTTAATCCTATAAAGATACTCAAGGACAGATTTGCGAGCAGCATAATAAGCTCCTGTGATATTACTCGCATAGTTTTTACGACCTCGGTAAAACTCAAAGTCTGTCATGATTTGAGGTTTTAAATTTTTATTATACCCTGATAGAGAGATGTTCCAAAGGGAGTTGGGAGCCCATACTTCATTCATTTCATATGCATATTTACCAGGAAATAATAAAATCTTGAAATGATTATCTAAGTAAGTAGATTCAAATATTTGATAATCATTGATTTCTGGAAACTTCTTGACTTCTTTAACTAAGCGTTTTGAAATCATATCATCAACAGCGGTTATAGTCCACCTCGTTGGGACAATTTTTCTTTGTTTTTTAACTCCAAGAAGTCCTGCCGAGAAAACACGTTGAATTGATGATTGAGGTACATGTCCTTTAAAATAAAGATATTCTGAGATCGCTTCTTCTGCTTTTAAATCTGTATCAGCAACACAATAATCCACTTTGGGATGTACTTTAGTATTTTCAGTAATGCGAATGTTTTCAGTAATTCCAGAGGGGCCCATCGGCTGAGAATGATTATCCATTATCATTCTGAGATTCAGTTTTTCTATTTTCGTTTCTGTGTCTACTGGACGAGCAGCCATCGAAAGCTCTTGAGATGTTTCTAAGAGTTTTTTTTGTTTAATTGGGAGCGTATTTTTAAGATATAGCTCACCTACTTTGACATTTATTTTAAAATAACTCCTAACTAAACTGCTTCTATATTTTATTATGTCAACCATTTCCTTACCAAACCATAGCTCCGGTGCATCAAGAATATGATAATCATCAATTTGTCGAAAGGTTTCGAATTCCTTAAAAGGTACTAAAGGCCCAACTGCAACATTAGGGTAATTATGCCGACCTACAAAAAAACCAGGAGGACTCGCTCCGAACACCTCTATATTTCGCATCGTTTTTCCGATCTCGAAAGGAACTACTGATTTTAAAATTGAGGTTTTAAGTAGAATAGGACAAGTTTTCTTTCCACATAACATTCTTGCTCCTTTACAACGAAGGCAAAGATTTTTTTCTGTCGGAGGTCGTACCATTCTTCTTTCTCTCTCTTTAATCTAATATTATATATTAATATTAATATCTCTTATAATTAAAAAGTGAAATAGAGTATAAATTTTTAATAATTATATTAATAAATAAAGTATTAAAAAAGAAAAAAAAGTCAGTTTTTAAGGTTTAAGTTCTTTTGGACCTTGACCTTTCTTTTTAAATTCCATTTCTGGTTTACTATCTTCTTCTTTAATTTCTCGTTTTGGTTTAGGTCTTGATGCATCTAACGCAATTCTACAGGACCAACATTCGTTTTCAGCTTCCTTGATAGCATTATAACACTTTACACAATAATAGGCATTACATTCAGGACAAATATAGCTCAAACCTTCTACTGGCCCTTTATGAACTAAACAAAAATGCTTTTCCTTTGATATAAGAATATCATCCTCTGTGATTTGCTCTCTTTTTTCCTTAAACATCAATAATTCTGCATCTTTTTCTCTGATATCTTTTCTGGACCTCTTTCTAATAACAACCACACTAAGGACTGCGACAGCGCCTATAGCACCTATAATTATTCCCATCAGTAGAGGATCGATGCCATCTGGAGTAGATCCACCATCAGGAATCTCTACAATGATGACTATATAATCCGTAGTTTTATTACCCACTATATTAAATGCGAGGACAACGAAATAATATGTACCATCGTCCTTTATTTCGATAGACCATTCGGTTACTGAATTTGTTATATTCGATTTATACACAAATACATCATTTGAAGCATTTATGTTAGTCTTTGATATAGGATTTTTAGACCAAAAGATTGAATAATTGTCAGCATTTGAACATACAGTCCATAATAATTTGAAGATTCCATCTTTATCAGGATTTCCCGCATCAGAATCCACCGAAAAATCGAAAGGTGGAAATTTAATGGTCACAGCTACTTCATTTGAAGAATTTCTTATAACATAACCATGAGGTGTAGTATTATTAGCTACTACAGTAAAATAATACGTATCTTCTGGCATTCCGCTGAAATCTATCAATGTTTTATTGTCTGTAAGACCATTTATATAGAGATTATCATCAGAGATATTTCCAGCGATAGGAACAGTGTTATACCACACAGAATAGTTATCTGCGTTATTTGACCAATTCCATTCTAACCAGAAAATCCCATCTGTATCGCGGGGATCCGTGGCATTCTCATATAAATTGAAAGCATCTGGTGGATGTATTACATTAACAGTGAGGCAATTTGAGGTTGTGTTTCCATATTTATTATGACCCTCAACTATATAATAATACATTCCATCGGGCAGATCCCAAACATTCCAAGTAGTTTGAGTAGTCTCGTTGGCCATAGAATTCAAACTACCATTGATTTCTGTGATAAAAGAAGTATGATTATATAGCGTGTAATTATGTGTATCGAGCACACTAGGATTAGTCCAATCTAATTGAAAATCCCCATCAGGGTCAGGATCCCCTAAAGAATTGCCTACTAAGGAAATATGTTCAGGCAGTAATGAAAACTTGATCAACAGAATAACAAAGGGCGAAGGCGCCAATTTTACCCCGTTTATATAAACATATTTTGAACCATCAACACAAAGATGCGCCGCATTTTCAGCCTCACCCGAGTCCCATTCTAATCTCCATTGTAAATCCAGTGTACTATTAAATTTAATTAATGAGCAATTTGTATTTCCACCAAGACCATCTGTAAAAGTAGCAAAAATATCATCCGTAGATTTAACAACACCAATTCCTTGAGCTTGATTTATTCCATCCTTAAATGTAACATTTTTAATATGTTGTCCATATTTGTCGTATTTTGCAATTAGTATTGTATTATAAGCTAATGTTCCAGTAATACACAAATTATCGTTTGAATCAATGCTTATTCCTTTCCCTTTATCATTTTGAACTGCATTAAAAGTACGATTCCAAAGTTGTATTCCTAACGGATTATATTTAACTATTTGAATATCAGAATCCGAACCAGTATAGTTATATCCAACAAGCGTTATATTATTTTCTGAATCAATTGCAATATCATAAATATAAGTCCTTGATGGATCATAAGCGGAATAAGTCTTACTCCAATTAAGATCACCTGTCTCATTATATTTAAGCAAAAAACCTCTCTCTCTATCTACAATTTGGTCTTTATAAGTTCCACATACATATATATCATTGAATTTATCAATCGCAACACCAAAACCTTTATCCCAGTCAGCATTGGTAGCATTCCATGTAGTACTCCAGTTTAAAGTTCCATCACTATTAAATTTCATAAGAAAACATACTTGCTTATCGGAAGTATTGCACATGAATCCTGTAAGATATACATTATAATTATCATCTACAGCTACATCAAACCCCCAATCATTATCGTTCGTTCCCTCCCAAGGTCCATCCGTTATATTCTCCCATACTAACCCACCAGTTTTATTATATTTTCTTAATATAATATCATCATATCCAAGTGCATCATTCGTATACCCCGTTGTATATACATTTCCTTGCGCATCTACTGTTACTCCTCTTCCACTAGATCCTTGGTTAGCAGGGCCATCATATGTTAGATTCCATTCTTCATCGATTGACGTACTTGGATTATTAATTTCATTATTTATATTGAATTTATTTTCAGCAGGATTAGTTGATTTAGAATAAAAATTCAGATGAAATATTAAACCAATAGGGAGAATGAATAGAAATATTAAGAATATTAAACTGTTAAATTTACAAGGTTTTATTTTCATAGAAAATACCTATATACTTTGAATTCATGTAAAAAATAATTCTTTGTAATAAAGAATTTTATTTTCTTTTATCTTATTAATCTTATTCTTTTAATTGATCTCGTTTTGCCATAGCTTCTCCGAGTTTTTCCGCAAGCATTGTTTTCTTCTCTATATATTCCTCTTGACTGATTGTTCCCGCACTGAATTTAATGTCAAATTTTTGAACCATCACATTAAGTTTCTCAATATACTCTTCGAATTTGGCTATTTGTTCTAGTTTAAATAAGTCTAGTTTAGGAGGGCCAGGAGCTGCCTTTTCTATAGCTGGTTCTGGTGCTGGAGCGGGTTTCTCGTCTTCGAATTGTATTGGACTTTTCTCTGGAATTTCTTTAATAGGTGCTGCGATTTTAAGAGGTTTATAAGCCTTTATTGCCTTCTTTGGTTTAATCTTCTTTTCCTTGGGTAGTTTTCCAATTTGCTCAGGTTCCTCGATAAATTCTACTATATGTTCTTTCTTTTTCTTTCCCTTTTTAATATCATCATAAGCTTTTGTAGGTTTTGAGGGATCAATTGGTTTTTGGCACGACCAACAGATATTTTCAGTATCCTTTATAACCTCTACACACTTCGCACAATAATATGCTCCGCATTCAGGACATATCCAACTATAACCTTCGATTGGTCCTTTATGGACTACACAGAAGTGCTTTTCCATTGCTAATGTAATATCATCTTCATCTATAAGTTCCCTAGCATGAGCTGGAACAGCAGCAGCTCCAATAGGAAAACCTAATTTTTTCATTTTCTTCGGAGACAGTTCTAATAATTCGATAAATTTATCTCCAACTGATTTTTTTGCTTCTGCTATCAATTCTCTTGCTGAAATTAGATCCTCTTCATATTTATTCCATTTATCATTAATTTTACTAACCATTTTTATTCACGTTCTTTATAATCATGAAATTTGAACTTATTATATTTACTATGTGGATTATGTTTCTGAAAATGATTTTCACACATAGGAAAGTCATAAAATTTCTG
>Ga0114925_10000708_pt1 | contig 15546 bp, 14 predicted proteins | sample SumtaG_2_FD_87287 | JGI IMG/M metagenome (GOLD analysis project Ga0114925, IMG submission 87287) | Deep subsurface microbial communities from Indian Ocean to uncover new lineages of life (NeLLi) - Sumatra_00607 metaG | ecosystem: Environmental > Aquatic > Marine > Oceanic > Sediment | place... | reverse complement strand
ATCGAGTAGACGAAACCAGGTACTGTGTATTTTAGCCACTCAACGAGCGAGGAAGATCCAGCGATAAGCCCACCACAGCTGCCAAATGCTTTTGATAACGTTGCCATCCAGATGTCAACGTCATTCGGATTTACTCCGTAGTGCTCGCCAATGCCACGTCCAGTGGGACCCATCACACCTAGTGAGTGGGCCTCATCCACCATGAGAAGGGACTTGTGCCGTTTTGCTAGGCCTATGAATTGAGGCAGATCAGCGAAGTCTCCATCCATGCTATAAATGCCCTCAATGACTATGAGCACACGGCGGTATTGGCTCCGTAGTTCAGCAAGCATTGACTCAGCCGCATTGTGGTCGTTGTGCGGAAAGGGCCTTCGACGAGCGCCTGAAAGGATTGCACCCTGAAGCAGGCTGTTGTGTGCGAATGCATCGTGTAAAACAAGATCTCCTGGGCCGACCACATGGCCAATTACTGTTTCGTTCGTCGCATGTCCTCCGACCATTGTGACGGCATCTTCGGTGCCGATGAAGTCAGCAAATGCTCTTTCAAGTTCTTGATGAATAGTTTTTTCACCAGAGACGAGCCGGCTTGCTGAGACACTCGTGCCAAAATGATCGAGAGCTTCCTTAGCCGCCGCAGTCACCGCAGGATCGCCCGACATTCCCAAGTAGTTGTACGAAGCCCAGCTAATTAAGTCACGACCATCAATCGTTGTTGTGTCGGTTGTTTTTCCTTCATGAACACTGAAGTATGGATTTTGGAGGCCAGCATTCTGAACCATTGCGAAATTTTGTTGAAGTGCCCGCACTTCTGGGAATTGTGAAATATCGTACGAATCAGCAGTGATCTCAGCTACCACTCGGGCAGAATGGGAATTTTTCTGACTCTCAAGCGGCATGTGATCAAGAATCGCTTCTGTAACTTCACGGCAGGTTTCGATGGTGGGCAAGACCTGTTCAGGGAACCGCGCACCAAATGCTTCCTCAAGGCTTGAAACAATCTCCATCCGCTCTAATGAGTCAAGACCAAGTTCAACGATATTCGTGTCAAGCGTTAGGTTGCCCGCACGCTCCTTGGCTATTCTTCGGACGTGTTCGAAGACGGTCTGAACAACGTCTGTTGGAAGTTCTCTGTCTGGCCGATGACCGCTCGATGTCTCTCCTAAAGGACGCTGTCGTGCAAGCCGTGGAGCTTCTGGAGAAGATGGTTCAGTAGTTGACTCGAGCCAGCCAACATATTGTTCAATGATGGCTAATGAGTTCTCTGAGAATTGACGACGACACGCATGTCGCTGGATCTTTCCGCTTGATGTGTTTGGAATGCTGTTTGGTCGAACTAAGACAATGGCTTCTGTCGCAACTTCATGCTCTGTAGCAAGACGCTTACGAATGGCGTCGAATGCAGCCAGAACATCCGCTTTGTCTCGCTTGCCTCTTTCCAGTTCTGCCACAACAACAACTCGTTCTCGGTCATCTATTTCGACAGCAAAAGCGGCAACACAGCCCGGACGAACAAGACTACTGGCTTCCTCTGCAGAATGTTCGAGGTCTTGAGGGTAATGATTTCTTCCTCTAATGATTATTAGGTCTTTAAGCCGTCCGGTAACAAAAAGTTCCCCGTTGTCAAAAAAACCTAAGTCTCCAGTGCGCATGTACGGTCCTGGGTTTGGCTTCCACCGTCCCATTTGGCCTGCCGTATCCTCTGACAATTTTAGTCTTGCTTGAAACGAGGATTTGGTTTCATCCGGCCGATTCCAGTATCCTTGCGCAACGCTTGGCCCACTCACCCAGATCTCACCAACTCGATCAGGGGGAAGCGGTTCAAACGTTTGTGGATCAACAATTAAAACATCTTGTCCATCCAACTCGCGTCCGCTGCCTACAAATTTCCGAGCATCGGGAGAAGAGTCATCATTGAGGGTGACAGTTCCAGTCTCGATTGACAACGGGTCAAAACGACGAATCACAGGTGGCTCGAACTTCATACCACCCGTCACCATTAATGTGCTTTCTGCTAATCCGTAGCACGGATAGAACGCTTCTTTACGGAAGCCACTAATTGCAAAAGCTTCGGAAAAGGCTTTGATTGTCTCAGCGCGAACAGGTTCGGCACCATTGAATGCGAGCGACCAACTAGACAGATCGAGAGATGCCCTTTGTTCTGGAGTCGTCTTGCGTACGCATAGTTCATAAGCAAAGTTTGGGCCACCGCTGATTGTTGCCCTGTATTTGGCAATTGCTTGTAACCAACGCAGTGGCTTCTGAAGAAAAGCAACAGGAGACATCAGTACGTTGAATTTACCGCCATAGAGCGGGACGAGGATTCCCCCTATGAGTCCCATGTCGTGGAAACTTGGTAGCCAAAAAACTCCTGATTGGCTGCGGGTAATTTCGAAGGCTTGCATGATACGAAGCGAATTGTGCAACAAGTTTTCATGACTTAGCATGACGCCCTTCGGCGTGCCGGTAGATCCGCTTGTGTACTGCAGGAACGCGAGGGTGTCGCCTTTAATGTCAGGGCGATTCCAGCGGTTCGACCAAGATTGGTTGAGTTCATCATTGACTTGCCATATCAGATGTTCAAGGCTCGGTGCGGAAGCTTTGAGAGACTCAAAACGATCAAGAACATCTCGTGTAGTGAGCGCAACAGAGGCATTTGCATCAGCTGCAATAGCTTCAATCCGTTCAACGGAACGATTTTTTCTCGGAGGATACGCGGGGACAGCGATTGCACCCCCATAGAGGCATCCCATAAATGCAGCGATAAAATCAAGACCAGAGGGGTAGAGCAGCAGGACTCGCTTCCCTAACATGCCTTGGTCCATCAACCACGCGCCTATTGCTCGCGCTCTTTGGTCAAGTTCGGCATACGTAACGTTGAGTTCTTCATTTTCCCCATCAACAAGAAAAGTAAACGCTCTGTCATGAGGGCGATACGCCGCTCGTTGACGCAATAGGTCAACAATGGTTGGTGCGAAGGAACCTTCAGGTAAAGGGGTCGGATTCACGTCTGCGAGGTTCTCCTGACCAACTGCCGCGACAAAGGAGAATTTTGATGCCGGGCAGTAAGTTATCAATTGTTGGTGAACGATGGCCCGCCTGGCCATGGCGCACTACGGTTAACTCCACTTCTTCCATGGAGCTCTCGTGACGCATCCGACGTCACTTTTGAGGAAATCCGCTCGGAATTCATCAACTCTCTAATTTGAGTCGGCAGAAACTTGCCAACAGCAAGAAAGTATAGCGGGCCAGATGGTGTAATCGATATTTTCGTCGCGACCATCCCCGTATAACGCCGAAGATTCGACGCTTTTCAGGCCCACGTACGTCCGCTGGCACGCTCTGCCCGTTGTGCAAAACCACCAACAAGGCCTCCGATAAGATCCCATCGGTCATGTCGGCGTACCTCCACATCACCTTGTTCGTTGACTCGAACAAGGCAGGTGTCTGTGAGTCCAACTTGCTGGAGCTTTTCTGGTGAAACCTCATCCGGCTCGATCATGCTCATTAATGCGTGGCCAGTCATTTCAATAAATTTCATAGTGGAACACTCCTTCGATGTCTCATTAAGAATGACATGTCTTGGCTGCAGTTGCTTCGTTTCTAGGGCTCAGTTTCAAGCACTTAGGAAATTTCAACAGGTGACTAACAATATAGAGAGTTTGTCTATTCGTTGCGATTAACCTTATGTGAACTAGTTTGTTCTCATTTAAGTGAATCCATATAGAGCATTAAGGTCGTGAAAACTCGTGTTCGAGTTGCACAAAGGTTTCGGGGGTTATTGACTCAGCACGGATGTTTTTTTCGAATCCAAATGTCTTGTACAGCCGTTCGATTTTATCCACTGCCTCGGAGTTTTTTTTCCCTCCCGCTAAAGTCAGGAGGACGCCACGTAGCACTTTTCTGCGATGGCAGAAGATATCACGGATAAATGCATGAAATCGTGACAGATCAGAGATTTGCGCCCTTTTTTGTTCATCCAGATCTAAACGCACAATCGCTGAATCAACTTTTGGGCGTGGCCAGAATGCCGCTGGCGGAAGGTTTCGAATAATTTCACTGTGGCATTGTGAGCCAATCCAGATTGAAAGCGCATTGTAAGAATGATGGCCTGCTGGAGCGGTCATGCGATCAGCCATTTCGTATTGCACTGTCACGGTTGCAGAAGCAAATGGTTTAGATAACAACAGATTTGAGATGACGGGTGTGGCAACGCAATATGGAAGATTTGAAACAAGGAGGAACCGCCCAATTTTTCCTGCGTCTCGCCCTTGGCTCTCGGCTTCACCTAATGCGTCAAGTACAAGAGGTGAGAGCTTGTTTTTACCGGCTAAAACGTCTGTGTTTATGAGATGGACATTGTCCGCATCAACAAGCCTGTCATGAGCAAGCGTTGCAAGTCGACTGTCAATTTCAACCGTTACCACCCGAAATGCCGATCGAGCAAGCCGCTCAGTCAGTGCGGCTGTACCAGTGCCAACTTCAAGGACAATATCGTCAGGTTGTACGTCTGCTGTCCGCTCCAAGAGATCAAGCAGATTGATATCGACAAGAAAGTTCTGCCCTTTTTTCGAATCAATTGAGAACCCGACCTCTGAGAAAAGATTTTTGAGATACGCGGTAGTTTGCCGAGTGGCGTTTCTAGTTACTTCATGCTGATCACTTTTCGTAGTTTCTCTAGGTGCTTTCTGTTTATCCTGTCCTGTTCTTCCATGTCGGTTGTTGCGGCCAGTTTCGGTGCGCCCCCTGCCTGATCTTTTCATGAGCGTGATTCCAGCCAGCGGCAGACATATTTGGAAAGAAGATCAGTTTCGAGATTCACGGTATCGCCAACAGCAAGTGCTCCGAGTGTGGTATTTTCTAAAGTGTGCGGGATGAGAGCGACGCTGAAAGATGTTTCATTAACACTGACAACGGTCAGGCTTACTCCGTCAACAGCAATTGATCCCTTTGCGACTAATTGGTTCAGCAGGTTCTTTGGGCATGTGAATCGACACGTAACCCAATCTTTTTCCTGTATACGTTCTTCGAGGATTCCGAGACCATCGATATGGCCTGTTACGAGGTGGCCGTCGAGTCGGCTTTGAAGTGTGAGCGATCGCTCTAGGTTTACGTAATCACCTGATTTGCAACTACCGAAATTTGTGCGTTGCAGCGTTTCGGGACCGAGTTGAAACTCCAGCGTACCCCCGGCATTTTTTATTACTGAGAGACAGCAGCCATTCGTACAGATACTGTCCCCGATCTGTACGCCCTGAGCTAGCGGGCCGGCGGCTATAGCAAGTCGTACGCCGGGCGGCTCTTGGGCGATGCTATTGATCGTACCAAGGTGTTCTACGAGACCAGTGAACATTGAACATTTATCTTTCAAGGAGGGCTCAGCATGACTATTAACCATTTTTACCGTCGAATGGTTGGTGAAGATACCCACGCAGTTGCAAGATTTTTGCTTGCGGTGGGGTAGAAGTCTTATTCGTAGCGGTCGTGCGACTTGACATGGTTGTGGTGGCGGCAAGAGCGTCACCGTTACCAGTGTCCCAAAGTGGTTTTTTTTGCATGATCGTGCTTTGACTATGAGTATGCATACACGGTTTCCATCATGCCCTTGCGTGAGAGTCTGCGGTTGCCACAATACGACGGTGTCAATTGTTTTTGAGCCAATACATCTCGAAGCCTGAGGAGTTCCCCAAATATGTCCACGATTGTTGACGTTCATGCCCGCCAGATTCTTGACAGTCGAGGGAACCCTACAGTTGAGGTTGATGTGTGCCTCGCGGATGGGACCTTCGGGCGGGCCGCAGTACCTTCTGGTGCAAGCACGGGCATCCATGAGGCGTGGGAGAAACGAGACGCTGATGATAGTGTGTATGTTGGTAAGGGTGTGCTTGAGGCAGTCGAGAATGTGAATAACAGGATCGCTGAGGAACTCGAGGGTTGTGACGCACTGGATCAAACTGGCATCGACATGCGGATGCTTGAGTTAGATGGAACTCCAAACAAGAAAACACTTGGAGCCAATGCTGTTTTAGGCGTTTCGTTAGCCACGGCTCATGCCGCTGCTGAGCACTGTGGTGTCCCCCTCTATCGCTATCTTGGTGGCACAACGGCGAGGCTTCTTCCCGCTCCCATGATGAATATCATCAATGGAGGTGCCCACGCAGATAATCCCCTCGATGTTCAGGAATTCATGGTCATGCCGTTGGGTTTCGATAGCTTTGATGAAGCGCTGCGTGCTGGTGTCGAAACATTTCATGCTCTCAAGAAAGTGCTGAAAGAGAAAGGTCTTGCTACCTCTGTCGGTGACGAGGGTGGCTTTGCACCTCAGATTGGTAGTTGTAAAGAAGCACTTGAAGTAATACTGACGGCAATCGGTAATGCCGGATACCAACCTGGTTCGCAAATTGCCATTGCGTTGGATGTCGCTGCGACAGAGTTGTATGACGAGTCCAAGGGTACATATACGATTGAAGGAAAATCTTTGGATTCAGCAGGAATGGCAGCATTTCTGACTGACTTGGCAGGAAAGTACCCAATTATGTCTATCGAGGACGGATTCTCCGAAGATGACTGGGCGGGCTGGAAACTTATCAGCGATAAAATTGGTGAAAAAGTTCAGCTTGTTGGCGATGATCTTTTTGTTACGAATTCAGAAAGACTTGGTCGTGGCATTGCTGAAGGTATTGCCAACAGCATTCTTGTGAAGGTCAATCAGATTGGCACACTTACCGAGACAACTGCTGCCGTGATGCTTGCCCACCGATCAGGCTATACATCAATTGCGAGCCATCGCAGTGGAGAGACAGAAGATGCCACGATTGCAGATTTGGCGGTTGGTTTGTCAACTGGCCAAATAAAAACTGGCTCAGCATCTCGTAGTGATCGAGTAGCCAAATACAACCAATTGTTAAGGATTCAGGAATCGCTTGGCGATGGAGCTTTGTATGCGGGGCGAGATGTTCGGCAACGGTGGCCAGGCATGTGTTAGTCCGTGGTGTTGCCCCGGCACGAGTTTGTGCTGGCCTCCAGACCTGATGAAATAATCCTCGTGCAGTATTAAGAACGAAAGTCGTCTAATGGCGAAAAATGCTGTCTCAGGGCGGTCATTTCGAATTATTGATAGTCCATGGTTTTGGGGGCTCATGTTCTCATTGATGGGACTTGTCGGTCTGGGGCTTATTCGCCCAAAGTTTGATGTCCGACAGAGTCAATTAGAAGGCCGCTTCATAGGTCGCAGGCAGTCGTCCATCGAACGATGGCGGCGACAATCTGGACTCGAAGAAATTGACCTTGCAGATTCTGCGGTCGATCCTTCAAGAGTGAAGTCGAAACGTATTGTTCCTCTCTGGACGCTTGCATCGGCTGCAACGTGTTCCGTGTGTGGCTGTGGATACATGCTCTATCGAGAGTGGCGAAAAAAGAAAGACTTTGGCTGAATTAAGAATGTTTCGGTAGCAGAAGAGTCTTCCGTCTTTGTTTATTATGCTGCCGCGACTGGTCGAAGGGATGGAAAACGAATAGTAATGCCGGTTCCCTTGCCGAGACTGCTTTCCACGCGAATGCGACCTTTATGAGACTCGATTATCTCTCGGCAGGCGGTCAGTCCAAGGCCGGTGCCACCCTTACCTGTTTCATCAGGGCCTGATTTTGTTGAAAAGTTTGCATCAAACATTTTCTGCATAACTTCTCGAGACATACCACAGCCAGTATCGCGTACGAGCAGACTCACTGACTGTTTGGCCGGGGTCGTGGCAATACGAAGAATAAGACGTCCACCATCGGGCATTGCTTGTCTGGCATTAACCAAGAGGTTTAAAAGTACCTGTTGAAGCTGACCAGGATTGGCTAAGACCTTCGGCACCTCCGAAAATTCACGTTCGACTTGTACTCGGTATTTCATCATCTCGCGCTCGAGCAAGACGAGTACCTCTTCAGTCAGGCTTACAAGATTCACCGGTTCCATCCGATTAGATGACCGCTGACTTCGTGACATTGAAAGAATACTCTCTGTGATTTTTGCTGCTCGTGTACTGGCAGAAAGAATACGATTGAGTGCCTTGTCACGGGTTTCTTTGTCTGGATGTCTCAAGCCAAGCCGTGCATAGTTGAGAATGGTAGTTAGCGCGTTGTTGAATTCGTGGGTTGTCGTTCCAAGAAGTTCTCCGAGTGTGGCTTGTTTCCGTGCTTCGAGGAGTTGTGTCTTAAGAGCTTCAATTTCGTTCACTGGAAAAGAATTCGCGGCCGGCAGGTTGACATCACCCTTCCGATGGGGGTTGTCGGGCGTATGGCCGGCTGGGTGCATGAGTCATCCAGAAGTTAAAGGGTGGGCATAAAAACGTGATTAATTAAGTGCTTTTCGCTAGAAACACGTATAAATTTGTCATCGACGATCTCTTGTCAGCACTCCATTTCGAGAAAAGTGAACATTTTTCGCGACTTGACCGTTGAAGTCACTGTGAGTCGCTCAGTTTTATCCCTTCCGTATTGATACTCTGAATTCTGCAAGTGTTCCCTTTGGGGTTTCCGGCAGGATATGCTTGGTTTGCCAAAACAGGTTTAATGAATGGGTGGATTAGGCGAACATAACGACCCTCTACAAGGAGTTGAGTTGAATGAAACGAAAAGCTTTTACGCTCATTGAGTTGTTAGTGGTCATTGCGATCATCGGGCTTATGATCGGTTTGTTGCTTCCGGCTGTACAGCAGGCCCGTGAAGCTGCTCGTCGAGCATCATGCAAATCGAACATGAAGCAGATTGGTATTGCGTTCAATTTGTATCTCGATCGCGTGAATCGTGGAAAGTTCCCAGTGGCGGCTCAGATGCCAAGTCTTGAACCAACGTTTTACACGAGTGGCAGTCGACCTATTTACCCAACCATTGTTTCTCAGCTTAGTTCGTATATCGAAAATCAAAAGAGCACGTTTCGTTGCCCATCAGACATCACTTATTTCGAAAGAAATCCTTCCTCGCAAGCGGTGCTGCAGGCACAGAGCGCACTTGCGTCGATACCAGATTCGGAAAAGCCAGAAGAGTACAAGCCAGCAAACCTTGCCTTGGAGGGAACCAGTTATGAGTACCCACAGCGACGCCTCACAACATCTGACGCTGGTTCACCATACAAAATTCGTGGCAAGACCCGTGAGGAAGCTCTTTCTTCTCGTCGCACCGGAGATAATCTTGCATCATCAAAGCTATGGATTCTCTACGAATTTGCTCCCTTTCATGGAGGAGGAGTTGGTTCACTCTTTGGTAGTTCTGTAACCGAATACAACAATCCAGATGATGGGAGTAACTGGAGTGTTCCTGACGGCGCACGCGTTTTTCTATACCTTGATGGTCACGTTGAGAATAAGTAGCCAATGGCAAGTGATTCCAAAAAGAAAACAAGTGACAACGGTAGAAGTGTGAAGCGGTGGGCAACTGCTCTAGCTTTTGCAGTAGTTGCCATCACTATTTCTGCTTACCTGTTGCTTCGTCCTCGTGACTACTCCAATGATCCTCGAGTCGTGGAAATTCGTGAGATTCAGGAAGAGGCCAGGAAGCGTTATTTGTCGGGTGGCGGGCCTTCGACGCAATCTGAGGCAAGAGCATTTGTTCAGTCGATGGAGCAAGTTCGAACAAAAATGGAAGGATTGCCCTCTGATGTGCGTCGAGAGCTCTATCAGAATGGAGGCAATGTCTTCTATTCGTCGATGCGTCAACGAATAGACGACTACTTCAATGCGTCTCCCGCTCAGCGGCAGCGAGTTCTCGATCAACAGATTCGTCAATCAGACTTGATGAATAATGCATTTTCGGAGGCTCGTGCTGCCCGGGTTGCTCAGGAAAGTTCAGGAAACGGACAGCAGAGAGAGGGTCAGCCGAAAACGGATAACAGTAGCAATCGTTCGTCGTGGGCAAGTCGGTCGCAAGGTGATCGTAATGAATGGTTCAAGAATCGAATTCTCGATAGGACCACACCGGAGCAGCGTGCTAAGTATGTGGAGTACCGACGTGCTGCATCCGAGCGTCGGGAGGAATTAGGACTCCCAGCAGGCTGGCCATAATTCGTCAGGATTCGTTTTGGTTGTGTTGGGTAGTATGGTTTTGAAAAATGGTTGACACCCTAGGGCTCTTGGCAGAAGCAATCCAATTAGCACGTGAATTGGGTTACGACGTTCGAGAAGAACCTCTTGGTGATACTTCAAGTGGTGGAGTTCGTATTGGTTCTTCCCGAAAGATTTTCTTAAATGTCTCAGATCTTCCAGCGGACCAGATAGAGCACCTCGTGAAGATTCTGGCAGCTGACGATCGTTGGGAAACTGTACCAGTGAGTCACCTCTTGAAGGGACTCCTTCGAGGTGACTGATTTCTTAGAACTTTGCGTTGCTGTTTTTTACTTCGGCTGTCCGGTATAGCTGTTTACGCACAATAAATTGCTCGACATCTCGAGGGATGCGAAAGCGTGTACTGTGTCCAGCAGCTATCGCTTCGCGTATCTGTTTCGCCCGGACGCCAATGCCAGGGACCAGTATCCGCCTCATTTGTATTTGGTGTGACTGCTTTTTGCTTAGTATCGCTTTTAGTTGAGGTTTTTGAAGCGTGTTTTCAATGTCGTCAATGCCGTGACGTTCAATCGCAAGAATCTTGATGGTATTGAGAATTTCCTGCGGTTTTTTCCATAACGGGAGGTCCGCGAGAGCATCAGGTCCGAGTATGAGCGAAAAGTGGTCGTTTGGGTGCCGAGCGACAAGGTCGTTCACCGTATCAACTGTATAACTCACTCCACCGCGGTTGCATTCATCTAAAGAAACCTCAAGCCTGTCATGACCTGCTAAGGCCAGTCTCAGCATCTGTGCTCTATCTTCACAGTCTGCCAGAAGACTGTTTTGTTTGTGCGGTGGGATTGCTGCCGGCATGAAGAGCACGCGGTCAAGGTGAGCTTGTTCGAGACAGCATTCCGCTATGATCAGGTGTCCAAGGTGAACTGGATTAAAGCTGCCACCGAATATTGCTACTTCTTTTCCCATATCTGCCGCTTTTTGAATATTTTTCGTTACTATCTGTGGAAAGAAACCCGTCTATTATTGCTCGTAGTTGTACTTTAAGTATGCCGTCTGATTCTTCACCTCAGCGAGAACTTTTTACGAATCGCCCTATTTGGGAAGAAGACGACGTGCGGAATGGCGTGATTGCAACTGTCGTGTTGCCAGAAGGCGTAGAGAAGCCACTTGATTACCTTGTGCCAAATGAGTTAGTCGAAGATGTAGAGCCGGGGCGTCGAGTTTACGTGCCCCTTGGTAAAGGTAATCGGAAAAGATTGGCCTACTGTGTTGCTGTGCGACACGGAGAGTTGCCGCAACATCCACTCAAGTCGGTGGTTGCCGTGGAGGATGAGAAGCCACTTCTCTCCAAACGGATGCTCGAACTTACCGGCTGGATGGCGGATCGCTGGATGGCACGTCGAGGCGATGTACTTGAAGCAGTGCTCCCTGCTGGAGTGCGTCTGCGCCGTAAAGCAAAGCGAGTGCCGGTTTTAGTGGCAACAGGAAAGCAGGGTGATCGCCGGCTAACAGAAAAACAAAAAAAGATTCTTGATGCAGTAAGTCGTCCGGTACCGTTCGATGAACTTTTAAGGGTGACAGGAGTTTCTCGTGGTGTTATCAATCGCCTGCTCAAAGCAGGCCTGCTCTCAGAGAGTGGGTCCATTGAGCGTGATGCTGAAACAGAGGTGACAGATGAGGGATTCGTGAGTGAGGAGTTGCCAGTACTTTCTCCTGATCAAGAGAAGGCTCTGGAAGCAATTCTTCATCCCTTGCAACAAGGCGAGCATGAAACCGTTGTCTTGTTCGGCGTGACTGGAAGTGGCAAAACAGAAGTGTATCTCCGGGCAGTTACGGAAACTGTGGCCAGTGGTAAACAGGCGATTGTCCTCGTTCCAGAGATCAGTCTGACGCCACAGACCTGTGATCGCTTTCGTGCGCGTTTCGGTAAGGTAGCAGTGCTCCATAGTCATCTTACTCCAGCCGAGCGTCATGCTCATTGGCGAGAAATCGCTGCGGGTCGTGTTAATGTCATTGTAGGTGCTCGTAGTGCAATTTTTGCTCCTGCGCCACATCTTGGGCTCATCGTTATTGATGAAGAGCATGAAAATTCATTCAAGCAGGCAACTTCTCCTCGTTATCATGCCCGGGATGTTGCTGAATGGATTGCAAAAAAAGAAAAGGTTCCTCTTGTACTAGGTTCCGCAACACCCTCTCTCGAAGCTTTTTCTCGATGTCTCTCGGGTGATTGGAAGATGTGCCGAATGCCGGTGCGAGTTGGTGGATCAGAATTGCCGGCAGTTGTGACAGTTGACCTCAGAGACCGCAAAGCTCGTTCCAAAGGTGCGATTAGTCCACGGCTGGCGGCAGGAATTGAATGGGCATTAAATGCTGGTGGGCAAGTCATGTTGCTTCTTAATCGGAGAGGATTTGCAACTCATTTACAATGTAAGTCATGTGGGCATGCAATGCATTGTCCGCAGTGTGATTTGGGTCTCACATTGCATCAGCCAGGAAATCGAGGGATATGTCATGGTTGCGGACTTGTGTCGGCAGTGCCCAGGTCCTGTCCGTCCTGTGGAGTTGAAGATATCGTTCATCGTGGAACTGGTACACAACGATTAGAAGATCAAGTGCGGTCGCAGTTTCGAGGCATTCGAGTTGCACGCATGGATACTGATACAATGCGTACTCGCGGTAGCCACGAAAAGACACTCACTGCCTTTCGCAATCACGAGATTGATCTACTTGTTGGGACACAGATGATTGCAAAAGGTCTTGATTTTCCAAACGTTATGCTTGTGGGCGTCATCAATGCAGATGCGGCACTTCACTTGGCTGATTTTCGTGCCTCGGAGCGAACGTGTCAGCTTGTTACCCAAGTAGCAGGTCGGAGTGGCCGGGGGCCCCGTGGTGGTCGTGTAGTTGTGCAGACGAGCACACCTGAGCACCCTGCCATGCGGGCAGCTGCAGTTCATGATTACGAGGCATTTGTTAAAAGTGAACTGCCGATTCGAGAGTCACTACTCTATCCGCCATTCGGGAGTGTAATACGCATTGTGGTTCGAGGTGCCATTGAAGATGCCGCAGCCAGTTGGGCGAAGTATCTTGTGCAACGACTCAAGGAAGCTACTCGAGAAAGTGATGCGATTCGGATTCTGGGCCCAGCACCAGCACCAATTACACGCATTCGTGATCGCTACCGCTGGCATTTGCAGCTGCACGGTCCGGATCCAGAAAAGCTACGAAACCTCGTCCTTCAGAGCACTGCTGGTCTCAAAACTCCGAAAGAAATCGCTTGGATTGTTGATGTTGACCCGGTTGAAATGCTTTAACGTGAAGGCGAGTCATCACTTTCAATTTCAAATTTCGTGAATTCCCTTGAACGTGATTTTATGCATTCAAAGCGAGTTGTTTCGAACTGACGGTGGTGATTTCGCGGAGCCACCGATGATGCGGTAAGATACGGCTAAAGGTAGTGCTATATGACGTACAGGTCATTTAAAGAAATTCTTGGTGAGACGAGTCTGGAGAGGAAATGTCGCTTCCTCTTTGGTCTTTGTTTGCTCCTGCTTATAACGGGAAGTTTTTGGTGGTATGGCCAGCGGACTGAGGAAATTGTCTTCACAACGACAAGGAGTACCGGAAGGCACCTCGTTGACGCGGTGATGATTAATCATCACTGGAAAAACCTTGAAGCTGACAAGAAATATACAAATCCGATTGAGACACTCGGTAAGATGCTTCAAAATCAGCCTTACAGCTGGAGAATTCTTTCTCCAGATGCCTCGCCTGATGAAGTGGCCAGTTACACTCGACTTGATGCAGCTGTTCTCGATTATTTTCGCGAGAATCCGCCGTCTAAAAATAAAGAGGGAACAGCATCGAGCCTCCTGCCCACGTCAGATGAAGAATATCGAGAGTACCGAACTGCTGATAAAAAAGAATATCACTATTACCAACCCATTCGTGTCCAGCAGTCATGTCTCATTTGCCATGAGTTTCGTGGAAGTGTCCGAGGTAATGGTGGAGAGGACCTGTTGCCGAGCCGCCAAAAGTATGCCGATGGCGACCTTATGGCAATTGTCAAAGTTGTTATGCCGGATGGAGTAACACGACAAGCAATTAACTGGAACCGTGCGATTCTGCTGGCGACAGCCATTATCACGGTATTCCTTGCCATGTTAGCAGCCTATTTGATTGTTCGTTACGTCATTGTGAAGCCACTCGAGCACCTGCGAGACGTTAGTGATGAAGTTCGTCGTGGAAATGTTGACGCGAGGGCGGATATCCATACTGCGGATGAGTTCGAAGAACTCGGTGTTGCTTTCAACAGAATGCTTCGAGGACTCGTCGAATCTCAGGAAGAACTGAAGAAAGTCAATGGTGACCTTGACGGTAAAGTTGATGAACTTGCGCGAGCTAATATGCATCTCTATGAAATGAATCGCTTGAAGGGTGACTTTCTTGCTACGATGAGCCATGAGTTACGGACACCGCTCAATAGTATCCTCGGGTTTTCCGATGTGCTTGGATCCAATCAATTGCTCGATCAGAAGCAGGTTCGTTATGTCGAAAACATTCGGAAATCTGGCCGTATGTTGCTTGAGATGATCAATGACATTCTTGATCTTGCTAAAATGGAGGCGGGCAAGATGGATGTCCGGACAACTGTTTTTGACCTGAATGCTATTGTTGCCGCGCAGTGTGATATGATTCGGCCGATGGCAGAAAAGAAGCAGATTGAACTCACGATATCGGTGAGTGATGAGATTCCGAAGGTCGAACAGGATCAGTCTAAGTTTCAGCAAATTTTATCGAATCTGCTCTCAAACGCAGTAAAGTTCACTCCTGAGAGTGGTCGAATTTCGGCTTCAGCCACGTTGCTTGATTCCGAATATTTTGAACTCGAAGTTACTGATACCGGTGTTGGTATTGCGCCTGAAGAACAACAGGCTATTTTTGAAAAGTTTAGGCAGAGTACTGTTTTTCAGGCTGGTGATGATGCAATGACGCGAGAGATTTCAGGGACTGGGCTCGGGCTTTCAATAGTTCGGGAGTTGTGCCGCTTGCTGGGTGGCACCGTTACCGTCGAAAGTCAATTAGGGCAGGGCAGTAGTTTTCGGGTGCGGCTCCCTGTTTGCTTAAAAGCATGTGGTATGCCACCGGCGATTCCGATCGCTTCGTCAGCCTGAGTGAAGGCCTGTAGTCACAGATGTCAGCGTATTGAAACAAACTTCATATTTCGGAAGATGATCAATGAAAATTAATGCTGATATTTTATTTAAAAATTCATTCTGATTTGAAAATTAATGCCAACCGAAAAAAAGAAAAAACCAGAAGTACTTCTATTCACCGATGGTGCGTGCAGCGGAAATCCCGGGCCTGGCGGGTGGGCTTATATTCTGAGACACCCTGAGACAGGACGAGAGACATCAGCGCAGGGTAGTGAGGCGGATACCACTAATAACCGAATGGAGTTAACTGCAGCAGTCCAGGGTCTGCAACAATTGAAGCGGCCAACGTGCGT
>Ga0114925_10000707_pt1 | contig 15559 bp, 20 predicted proteins | sample SumtaG_2_FD_87287 | JGI IMG/M metagenome (GOLD analysis project Ga0114925, IMG submission 87287) | Deep subsurface microbial communities from Indian Ocean to uncover new lineages of life (NeLLi) - Sumatra_00607 metaG | ecosystem: Environmental > Aquatic > Marine > Oceanic > Sediment | place... | reverse complement strand
GGTGAAGATAGTTTGAAGGTACTTGGTTATGTAGGTGCACAAGGTCAAACCGAACTTGAGACAGGATTACCAATACTTGTTACATTTTTTACTGAAGAAGAATTGCAAACTGCTGTAAACACAATAGCAGACAACCCTAATTATTATAAAGACCAAGTAGAACTTGAAGGCGATGCTGAGTATGATAGTAAGTTTACAGGTGAAAGTGGTATTTATCAAGTAGGATTAAGGTCAAAAAGTGAAATTATAGAAATACCAGAAAAGGGTTAATTATGTTTTTAGATATACCCCTTACCACCCCTGATGATATACACCTTAATATTAAGGATGTTGTTTACTTTGTTGCTTTTGTTGTATCTTTATTAACTGCGTGGTTTAAATTAAAGCACGACAACGACAAGCAAACAGATCAAATTAAACACTTGAAACAAATGGCAGAGTCTTATAAAAGTGATTGTGATTTAGCGTTTATGAATGCTAAACATAGTCGTGCTGCTATTCGTAAGGATTATGATGATAAATTTGATAGGGTAAGGGTGGACTCTAAAGAAACCAAAGACGCTCTAAACACTCAGATAACGGAATTAAATACCAGTCTTACGGCTGTAAAAACAGATACAGCAGAAATTAAGGGAATGATCTCAACGCTTTTAAACAAAAAATAAATGGGAGATTTAAGCAAAAATTTTAGTAAGTCAGAATTTGATTGTAATAGTGGATGTGAAATGCCTGAAGATGTTTTTGAAAACGTAGAAGTTCATGCACAGAATTTACAAACTATTAGGGACTTTTTAAATGAGTCTATAAAAATAAACTCAGGGTACAGGTGCCCTAGTTACAATTCTAAGGTAGGAGGGGCATCTAAATCTCAACACCTTACCGGAAATGCAAGTGACCTGGTTGCACACAATCACACCCCGAGTCAACTCGCAGACATTATAGAGGGGTTAATAAGAATAGGCGCTATTGAAGAGGGTGGACTTGGAAGATACAACACATTTACTCACTATGACCGTAGAGGGACTAAGGCTAGGTGGGACAATACAACAAATTAAAAAAAGAAAAAATGAAAAATAGATTAATTTCAAACTATGTAACTACAATTTTAGGTGTGGTAATCCTCATCTTTTGTGGTGTAATGATGTTTATGGAAAAAGCTACAGCTTCTGAACTTTCAGGATGGTTAGCTGTGGGATTAATGTTTCTAAGATCTAAAGATTCTTTAATTGCGCTTCCCAAGGACGATAAATAGTGAAAAAAGATTGGCTCTATAAGGTCATTATACTAGCGTTATTTTTATTACTATTATTTCTTCAGTTCTGTGATAGAACCGTAAAGCCCGTAGAGGATGAGACAATAGTAGAGCATACGGTAGATAGTATTTTTATTCCCGGTAAACCAGATACTTTATTTTATCCTGACTCTATTCCTTATGAGGTTAAGGTAAAGGAATATGTGTATTTAGAAAAAGTTGACTCTTCTAATGGAAGTGTTTTAAAGGTTTATACAAACCCTATAGAGGATTCTTTAATTTCAGGAACTATTACAACGGAGATTAACGATTCTTGCAAAATCACTAATCAAACATTAACTTATAACCCTAAGTTTCCTAAGTATATTTTAAGAACGGATACGTTTAAAATATTAGATAAAAAAGTTATTCAAAAAAATAAATTAAAAATATTTGGGGGGCTAGAAATAGGAGGAAGCAAAAATCAGTTTAATTTTGGTCCTAAAATATCTTTACTAAGTAAAAGAGATTTATTGTATTCTTATAACTATGACATTATTAATAATACACATAATGTGAGTTTTATGTATAAAATTGTCAATCCTTTTAAGAAAAAATCAAATTTAATTGAATGAATGAAATACAAGGATTAGAGTCTTTTGGAATTGGTGACAACTTTGAGATGGCTGTATCAAAATTAGAACGGGACTTAAGAGCTATAGCTGATGGTAGAGACATAGTGTGTGGGTCTGAAGACAAGCCCGTGGTAAATGACTTAGAAGAATTACCTATTGATCACTTCTTTATGGAAGGGGTGTACGTTAGGAGAATGATAATGTATCGGGGTCAATTAGTTATAGGGCATATACATAAACACAAACACATGTGCTTTCTCTTAAAAGGACATGTTAGTGTGGCAAGTAGAATAGGTGTAGTAGAACACAAAGCTCCATGTTATTTTATATCTGACCCAGGAGAAAAAAGAGTAGTGTATGCTCATGAAGAGTCACATTGGTATAATACTCATAAAAACCCCACCAATACTGAAGATGTGGATGAGTTAGAAAGGGCAACCGTGGCTTTTAGTTACGAGGAGTACAATAAGTATAAAAAAGAACAAGATGAAAAGAGGAGAGGATAAGTATGGTCCTAATATATATTCGCTAGGAATTCGATTATATAGGAGAAAATTATATCGAACAAGAAAGTCTATAGTCAAGAGTTTGCGGGGAGAAAAAAATATTACTATAATTTAGTATCTTTACAAAAACTTACAGCATGAGTAAATTAGGACGAGAAGAAAGAAAAAAGCGAAAGCGTAAATCAAAACTTGTATCATACATAAAACCTGGTACCGAACATCACAACAGTCCAACTCAGGTGGTGTCTACTAAGCGTAGATACAAAAAGGCTTTAAAAGATTATGAAAAATCTTTAAAGAAAAAACAGAAAGTTAAAAAGAGTAGAAGAATAAGAGCAACATTTTAATTATGGCAAAGATAAGTACATACGCGGTAGTTACACCTATAGGTACCGATAAGGTAATAGGAACGGACGTAGATTCTAGCAACGCTACCAAAAATTTTACTATTCAAAGTATTGCGGATTTTGCTGCCACTGGTGGATATATCTACCCTAGGTTTAATGTAGTCGCCACTTCGGCTGCTACTTCAGCTCCCGCGGCTGGAGACTTTGTGTTAATATCTATTGACAACCATACATGTACTTTACCTACCGCTGTAGGGATAACTGGAAAAGTGATCGGTGTTTATCAGGCGTCTCTTTTTTCAGGAACTATTACTATTGCCACCACTGGAGCGGAAACCATTAATGGGGCTGCTACTTTAAATGTACCAAGTCAATACTCTAAATATATGTTGATGAGTGATGGTGCTAATTGGGTGATAATAGGAGATTAAAATATAATAAAATACAATATAATGAGTAAAAAAAGCAAAATGACCGAAGAAGAGGTCAAAGAGCTTCGTCAATTGAACGAAGAGGTTTATAGGAGTTTGTTGGAGATAGGTGATATCTCGGCAGGCATATCTCGGCTTGAAAAATCTAAACAAGCCGCACTTTTTAACCATGAAACATGTAGGCATAAATTAAAGACCAAACAAGAAGAGTTAATTGAAATTTATGGCGAAACCAATGTAAACTTAGGCACAGGAGAGTTGGCACCTATTGATGAGAAATGATTCGCAAAGTATCAATAGGGAATGATTATAAATCCTCTATGAATTATGTTGTTGGTCAGTCGGTTTTAAAATATTATATTATATATTTGATAAAAAAGGGCGATGACGGTTCTATAGAGATCTTTGTTAAGCACAATAACGGGGAGATTTTTTTATGGAAAAGCGTGAGTGTTACAATGCCTTTTTCAGTTGAATATAATATAAGTTTTTAATGAAATCACCATACTGCTTTGTAGTAAAGCCTAGAAATAACGTTAGATACGACAACGTAAGCTCTTACGGAGACGGTAGTTTAATTACTAGTGTTTCACAAGAAGATCATCATGCAACAAATAGACACGCTATAGTTCTTTCAGCTCCATTAAATTATGATGGTCCTATTAAGAGGGGTGATACCATTATAGTTCACCACAATGTGTTTAGAAAGTATTATGATATGAAGGGTCAAGAAAAGTCGGGTCCCTGTCATTTAAAAGATGACATATACATTGTGGAGCCTGATCAAATATATCTTTATAAATCAAATAATAACTGTTCCAGATGTACTAACACTTGGAAGTCTAATTTAGATTATTGTTTTGTTAGGCCTAAACAAAAAAGTCAAGGCGATGTACTTAGTTTAAGCACTGAGGAGGAGTTGATAGGAGAGATGGTATATTCTACTAACTATTTAAAAGAAATGGGAATAAAAGTAGGTGATGATGTATCTTTTTTACCTGATTCTGAGTATGGGTTTAAGATAGATGGGGAGAAACTATATAGAATGAGACAAAAAAACATAGTAGCTAAATTATAAATGGATTCAAAAAAACTTAAAGAGAGTATAATAAAAGCCGGAGAGATTGCGGTTAAAGAGTTAATAAAGGTCGCAAAAGAGGATATTATTAAATATGATACAGAGGATGACCTAGCGGCTGATAGACTAAAAAACGCTGCAGCTAGTAAAAAGCTAGCAATTTTTGATGCATTTGAAATATTACGGAGAATAGAAGAAGAGAAAGCTTTATTAGAAGGTACGTCCATGCCTGTGAAAACATCAAGTGGATTTGCTGAAAAAAACTCTAAATGATAGATCCGTTATATACAGTAAAAGAAAATTACATACCTAATCGAGTTCTTTTAGCTAAGAATAAAAAAAAGTCATGGAAGTATGGTTATGATGAAAAGTATGATATAGTAATTATTTCTAAAGACGGAACTATTGGTGAAGTTTATGATATATCGGGGCTAATCGTAGGCCTTCCAGCTGCTCCTCAAAAATTACCTAAAAAAGATAATAAGTGGGTGTATAAAGAATACCCTCATCAATTAAAAAAGATTAGAACGATTTTTGATTGGAATAAAAGAGATGATTTATTTAAATCTCAATGGGTAGATTATATTGAAGATGAGTTCAACAAAAGAGATCAGGGTCATTGGTTTATGAATAATAGTAAACCCACTTACCTGACGGGAACTCATTACATGTATTTACAATGGACGAAAATTGATGTAGGAAGGCCTGATTTTCGGGAAGCTAATAGAATTTTTTATATTTTTTGGGAAGCTTGTGTAGCTGATCCTAGATCCTTTGGAATGTGTTATTTAAAGAATAGGCGTTCTGGATTTTCGTTTATGAGTTCTTGTGAAGCCGTTAACACCGCTACTATTAGTAGAAACGCTAGAATAGGTATCCTATCTAAAACCGGAACCGATGCAAAAAAAATGTTCACCGACAAGGTGGTTCCAATATCTAACAATTATCCATTTTTCTTTAAACCCATACAAGATGGTATGGATAAACCTAAGACAGAGTTAGGATACAGGGTCCCTGCTTCTAAAATAACTAGGAACAACTTAGACCGCGTAGAGGAAGTTCATTTAGATGGACTAGACACTGTGATAGATTGGAAAAACACTTCGGACAATAGTTATGATGGTGAAAAATTAAAACGGCTAGTACATGATGAAAGCGGTAAGTGGGAGCGTCCAGAAAACATTAAAAACAATTGGCGAGTAACTAAAACCTGTTTGAGGTTAGGTCGTAAAATAGTGGGTAAATGTTTAATGGGGTCTACTTCTAATTCGCTTGCTAAGGGGGGACAAAACTTTAAAGATCTATTTGAAGACGGGAAAGTGTCTACAAGAAACTCTAATGGACAAACAAAAACAGGATTGTATTCATTGTTTATTCCTATGGAGTGGAATTTTGAAGGGTATTTAGATGAGTATGGATGGCCTGTATTTCACACTCCTGAAGACCCTGTAATGGGAATAGATGGAGAACTAATAAAAACAGGTGTTATAGATTATTGGAACAATGAAGTTGAGTCTTTAAAAAGTGATCCTGACGCATTAAATGAGTTTTATCGTCAATTTCCTAGAACTGAATCTCACGCATTTAGGGATGAAAGTAAGAACTCTATTTTTAATCTTACTAAAATATATCAGCAACTAGACTACAATGAGAATCTAATAAAAACTCACTACCTAACAAGAGGCGGTTTTCATTGGAAAAATGGGGAATTAGATTCGGAGGTGATATGGTCTCCTGACACGCGCGGGAGATTTATTGTGTCATGGATTCCTAAAGAAAGTATGCGAAATAATGTAATGGTCCGAAACGGAGTAAAACATCCTGGGAATGACCATATAGGTGCTTTTGGTTGTGACCCTTACGATATTTCAGGAACCGTAGACGGTCGAGGATCTAATGGATCTTTGCACGGTAAAACTATGTTCAACATGGATGAAGCTCCATCTAATGAATTTTTCCTAGAATATATAGCTAGGCCACAAACAGCAGAAATATTTTTTGAAGATGTATTGATGGCGTGTGTTTTTTATGGCATGCCTATATTGATTGAAAACAATAAAGCACGTATATTGTATCACTTTAAAAATAGAGGATATAGGAGGTATTCTATGAATAGGCCCGATAAAACATTTAACAGATTATCTAAGACGGAAAGAGAGTTGGGGGGTATTCCAAACTCTTCAGAAGATATTAAACAAGCTCATGCTAGTGGAATTGAAAGTTATATTGAAAGATATGTAGGGTTAGACATGAGTGGTGAGTATAGACCGTCTGATGATATGGGTATTATGTATTTTAATAGAACGCTAAAGGATTGGGCTCATTTTGACATTACAAAAAGAACAAAACATGATGCATCTATTAGTTCTGGATTAGCCATTATGGCTACCAACAAACACCAGTTTACTCCTAAAAAAGAAGAGTCAAAAATAAGCATTACCTTTGCAAGATATAGTAACACAGGCACATCTAGCGAAATTATTAAGTAAATGAAGGAAATAAGCACAATTTTAAATCCGATTAGCTTCCCTAATCAACTAGCATCCGATGAAGAAAAAAAGACCCCTGAATATGGCTTAAGAGTAGGTCAAGCTATTCAGTATGAGTGGTTTAAGAGAGATGGAGGCACGTGTGGGTATTATAGTCGATGGATTGAATTTAACAACAGAAGATTATATGCACGAGGAGAACAAGGAATTGCAAAGTATAAAAAAGAAATAGCTGTAGATGGTGATTTATCTTACTTAAATCTTGATTGGACTCCCGTCCCTATAATCCCAAAATTTGTAGACATAGTTGTTAATGGTATGATGGACAGAATGTTTCATGTCAAGACTTACGCCCAAGACGCTATATCTTCTGACAAAAGATCTAAGTATCAGCAAGAGATAGAAACAGACATGATTTCAAAACCCATGTTGATGTCTATTGAGCAAAACTTTGGCGTTGATGCTTTTAGTACTGATAAAGAAGACTTGCCTGAGACTACTGAAGAACTACAACTTCACATGCAATTAAAGTATAAACCATCTATTGAGATAGCTGAAGAAGAAGGTATAAACACGTTGCTTGAGATGAATCATTATCAAGACACTCAAAGGAGGTATAATTATGATTTAGTAAATTTAGGAATAGGTGTTGTTAAGCATGAATTTCTACTTGGAGATGGAGTAAAAGTGCATTATGTAGATCCCGCTACTTTTGTTTGGAGCTATACCGAGGACCCTACTTTTAAAGATTGTTTTTATTTTGGAGAGGTTAAGCAAATCCCTTTAACTGAAATTATAAAAATTAAGCCCGACATAAAACCAGAAGAGTTAAAAGAAATATCTCAATTAGGTTCGGCATGGTTTAATTATTATGGATTGATAAGACCATACATGAACGATATGTTCAATAAAGATGTGGTGACTCTTTTATATTTTAACTACAAGACCACTAATAGTGTTGTTCATAAAAAGAAAAAAATGGACAATGGGGGAGAGAAGGTAATTCAAAAAGACCAAGGATTTAATCCACCAGAGGATAGTGAAAGGTTTTCTAAAGTTGAGAAGCGTATAGATGTGTGGTATGATGGAATAATGGTTATGGGAAGTAACTACTTATTAAAGTGGGAACTAGCTAAAAACATGGTTAGACCTAAATCAGCTAGCCAACGCGCTTTACCAAATTATGTAGTGTGTGCGCCAAGGATGTATAAAGGGCAAATTGAGTCTCTTACTAGGAGAATGATACCTTTTGCAGATCTTATTCAGATGACACACCTTAAACTTCAACAAGTATTGTCGAGAGTGGTCCCTGATGGGGTGTTTATTGATGCCGATGGATTAAATGAAGTAGATCTAGGAACAGGAGCTGCTTATAATCCAGAAGACGCCCTTAAGCTATACTTCCAAACTGGTAGTGTAATTGGTAGAAGTTTTACGCAAGATGGAGAATACAACCATGCTAAAATTCCTATTCAGGAGCTAGGATCTAGTAGTGGGCAGCAAAAAATGGCTGCTCTTATTGGTAATTATAATCATTATCTAAACATGATTAGAGATGTAACAGGCCTTAATGAGGCAAGAGATGCATCTACTCCAGATCCTAATTCGTTAGTAGGAATACAAAAGTTAGCCGCCTTAAACTCTAATACTGCCACTAGACACATATTAGACGCAAGCTTATTTATAACTCGAAGATTAGCAGAAGGATTGTCTTGTAGGATATCAGATATTTTAGAGTATTCCGACTTTGCGGAAGAGTTTGCTAATCAAATAGGGAAATATAATGTTTCAATTTTAGATGATATAAAAGATTTATACCTTCATGACTTTGGTATTTTTATAGAAATGTCCCCTGATGAAGAACAAAAAGCTCAATTAGAGCAAAACATTCAAATGGCTTTATCAAAAGAAGACATAAGCCTAGAAGACGCTATAGATATTAGAGAGGTTAAAAACCTAAAAATGGCTAACCAACTTTTAAAGTTGAAGAGAAAGAAGAAAGAGGAAAAAGACGAGCAAAAAGAAGCTAATAAAATTCAACAACAAACTCAAGGAAACATTCAGTCGGCTGAAGCTGCGGCTCAAAGTAAACTTAAAATTATTCAAGCACAGACTGCGGCTGATATTCAAATTCAACAAAGTGAAGCGGAGTTTGAGATAGTGAAGAAAAAAGAAGAAGCGGCATTGAAAAAAGATTTAATGGCGTTAGAGTTTGATTACAATATGCAACTAAGAAAAGCAGACTCGGAGAATATTAAAGGAAGAGAAGAGATGAAAGAGAAAGCAAAGGATAATCGTATAAGCCTTAATAATACAGAGCAGTCTCAGCTTATTGAACAAAGACAAAGCAAGGGTAAGCCTAAGAACTTTGAGTCTAATGAAGATAGCTTAGATGGTTTTGATTTGGCAGAATTTAGCCCTAGATAAAATGTATAAAAAAAGTTTATTATCTTTGTGTAACTAAAATATAATATAATGGCAGAATTTAAAGTAAAACATGTTGAAGAAGTGGAGGAAAAGGGTGTTCAACAAATAGAGCAAGAACTTTTAGATAAGCACAATAAAGAAGTAGAAGAGCAGAACACAAAAACTCAAGAAGACTTGCAAAATGAAGGCAAGCTAGAAGGAGATTTAGAAATAGGAGAAGAAAATATTATTTCCTACATAAAGGAAAGGTACGACAAGGATATTACATCAGTGGATGAATTGTTTTCTCAAAAAGAGCAAAACGAAGAACTTCCAGAGGATGTAGCTACATTTTTAAAGTACAAAAAAGAAACTGGTCGAGGGTTAACTGACTTCATGAGTTTAAATAAGAACTATGATGAAGTGCCTGATGATCAATTGTTAGCAGAGTATTACTTAGATACTGAGCCTCATTTAAACGATGAAGATGTAAAGTTTAAGATAAATCATAATTTTAGTTATGATGAAGATGGAGATGAGGAATGGGAAAAAAGGAATAAACAAATTGCTAAGAAAGAAGAACTTGCGAAAGCGCGTAAGTATTTTAATGATCAGAAATCACAATATCAAACTCCAGTTGAGTCAACGGGGCCATGGGTAAGTGAAGAAGATAGAAAGAATTACGAGGCTTACAAGACTAAATCTCAAGAAGATGAGAATAGTTTAGAAATAGGTAGAAAGAAGAGTGCGTTTTTTTCAGAAAAGACTAACGAATTGTTCAATGACAGCTTTGAAGGTTTCAAGTTTAACGTTAACGACAATGAGTATCTGTATAAGCCAGCTGAAGCTAGCAAATTGAAAGAAACTCAATCTGACATAAACAACTTCATAGGTATGCACCTAAATGAAGACGGTTATGTTGCAGACGCAGAAAGTTATCATAAATCATTAGCTGTTGCTATGAACCCTGAAGCTTTTGCTAAGTATTTTTACGAGCAAGGCAAGGCTGATGCCGTCACTGAGGATGCTAAAAAAAGCAAAAACATTGACATGGGCAAAGTTAGGTCTGCTCCAGAAACTGTGTCTTCAGGAGGTATGAAAATTACAGCCGTTGACAGTTCTCATGGAAATGGGTTAAAAATTAGAAGTAAAAAATAAAAATCAATTAAAAATTTATAAGATATGGCACTTAATGTACCGGGGTTTAGTTTAACCCCATCTGCAACTAAAGTTGCAACAGACACTAACTATATCACAGACTTTAACTTTTTGAATCAGTATTTACCTGATACTTATGAGAAGGAGTTTGAGAGATATGGTAACAGAACAATCGCTTCATTCCTAAGAATGGTTGGAGCTGAAATGCCTACTAACTCTGACCTTATCAAATGGGCAGAACAAGGTAGGTTGCATACAAAATATGAAAATTGCACATTCGCTGCTTTTGGAGCTCCTGCTGCTGGTCAGCAAGTGTTTACCTTAGCTGGTGGTGCAGTATGCAACTTTAGAGTAGGGCAAACAGTATTTTTATCATCTACATCTTTAACAGCTGAGTCTGCTAAAGCTGTAGTAGTCGCAGTAGCTGGTTCTACTTTTACAGTAGCTTATTATAGTGCTTGGGGTGCATCTCCATTTACGGCTGCTACTACTGTAACTGCTTTCATTTATGGTTCTGAATTCCAAAAAGGGACACCCGCGATGGAAGGTTCTTTAGAGGCTGAAGATTCTTTCTTTGATAATAAGCCAATTATTATTAAGGATAAGTATGCTGTAGCTGGTTCTGATATGGCTCAAATTGGATGGGTAGAAATAACTTCTGAAAATGGAGCTAGTGGATACCTATGGTATTTGAAGTCAGAGCATGAAACAAGACTTCGTTACGATGATTACCTAGAGATGTCAATGATTGAAGGTCAAGACGCTGCTGCTACTTCTGGAGCATTAGCTTACCTTTCTCCAACTACTTCAGCTGCGCCAGGTTCTGCTGCTGGATCAACAGCTGCGGGTACTCAAGGTATGTTTGACGCTATTGAAGCAAGAGGTAATGTTTGGACAGGAGCTGGTCCTGTTGCTTTAGCTGATTGGGATACGATTGTAGACCGTTTAGATAAGCAAGGATCTATCCAAGAGAATGTAGTATTCGTTAACAGAAACTTCGGTTTTGATATTGACGATATGCTTGCTGCTCAAAACTCTTATGGAGCGGGTGGTACTTCTTGGGGACTGTTTGACAACGATGAAGAAATGGCTCTTAATCTTGGGTTTACAGGATTTAGAAGAGGTTATGATTTCTACAAATCTGATTGGAAGTACTTAAATGATATCACTTTAAGAGGTGGTCTTGTTGGTGGTGCTGTAAATGGTGTTATGGTTCCTGCGGGATCTACTACGGTTTACGATCAAGTTTTAGGAAAGAATGCTAAAAGACCTTTCTTACATGTTCGTTACAGAGCATCAGAAACTGAAGACAGACGTTACAAAACTTGGTTAACTGGTTCGGCTGGTGGAGCAAGAACAAGCGGCTTAGATGCGATGGAAGTTAACTTCCTTTCTGAAAGAGCACTTTGTACTTTAGGAGCTAATAACTTCGTATTGTTCAAAGCTTAATCAGATTCTTTATATACAAAAGCCCCGCACAAGCGGGGCTTTATTACTTTAATAAAATATAATCTAATAAAATGAAAAAATTAAACGACAACTCATTAAGAGATAAAGTCTACCGACTTAAATCTCAAAACACTCCCTTAGCTTTATTAATTGATACTGGTTCAGCTAAAAAGAAACCATTATTAATTTGGGACACTAAGACAAAGCAAAATCGAGCTATTAGGTATGCTGAGAATCAAAAAAGCATATATGTAGAAGAGCAAGATGAAAACCCTGTACTTTCTCCAATTGTATTTGAAGATGGCTTTTTAAGCGTTCCTTCCAATAAACCTAACCTACAAACATTTTTAGAACATCACCCTAAGTATAACTCGTTGTATGAGTTAATTGATGAAGAGCGTGACGCTCATGAAGACTTAGAGATATTAAATGCTGAAGATGACGCTAGGCAAATGGCTAGAGAGCTTACGATTGATCAAGCTGAAATGGTGGCTAGAGTGTTAATAGGAGCGGACGTAGATAAACTTACTTCAGCTGAGATTAAAAGAGACGTAAGGTTATACGCTACTAACTATCCAGAAAGCTTTTTGGAATTATTAAATGATCCAGACATAAAGCTACAATATTTGGTTGCTAGTAGTTTTGACCAACGATTAATTGCCTTTAGAAATCAAAAAAGAGATATTCATTGGAATTTGCCAGAGAATAAGAAACGAATCATAACTATACCTAAAGATGTAGAACCTGATCGTGCATTAATCTCTTATTTAATTTCGGATGAAGGTAAGGAAGCCCTTGAGGTCCTTGAAAAATTAGTTGAATAAATTTATTATCTTTACAGAATATTAATATAAAAAAACTTAAAAAATGTCTAATTATTTAAAAATACCTATTGCAAAGACTGAGGATTCAGGAACTGCAAGTGCTACCACCACTGACAAATTAGTGGAGGCAGGACAAAATTTTGAAACAACCGTAACGGTTGGATCTATCGTATGGAACACTGCGGATAACACGTCTGCTACAGTTTTAGCTGTAGACAGCGACACTACACTTTCTATTTCTGCTGACATTATGGCAAGCGGGGAAGCGTATAAAATTTTATCAGTTTCAGCTGAAAGTGGATATCACTTACTTAACACTGATGCTATCGCTACCGCAGTTGCTACTTCGGATATTGCAACAACAGTTCAACTGACTGCAGTTGCTAATGATACAGTTACCATTAACCATGTACCTAACACAAGTGCGTTATCGCTTGTTCAGGATGGGATGTTAGCCAACAATAACAACACTAGACCTCAACAGCCTTTTGGAACTGTAGAAGGTGGAGCTAATGGGTTACTAGTAGAATCTGTTGGCGTAGCGTAAGCGTGGTATAATATATAAGATATTTTTTATCATAAATACGAGAAGGGCACTCTAAAAAGAGTGCTCTTTTTTTTTGTTATCTTTGTATGAAATGCAAGACTGATGATAAACGAAGTTCGTAACACTGTATTAGCTCTACTTAATAAAAACAATAATGGTTATTTAACACCTGAAGAGTTTAATCTTTTAGCTAAACAAGCTCAGTTAGAAATATTTGAAGAGTATTTTTATGACTACAATAATTGGATTACCAAGGAAAATCAACGACTCTCTAATAGTGAGTCGGCAGATATTGTCCGTGGATACATTGAGGTTATTGATAGCTTTAGAGAACCCAAAACACAACTTACTAAAGGGGCTGACTACTTCCAACTCCCAACAGATTGGTATACAATAGACAATGTTTACTTTGATGCTACAGGCTTAGGCACTGATTACGCGAAATTGTATGATGTGGATAGAGTTAGCGCAACAGCTGCTTCTAGGTTGTTGAGGTCTAATTTAACTACTCCAACTGTAGATTATCCTATATATTTTATGGTGGAGGATCCATCTAACCCTCAACCTGGTAACACCACCGCGAGCGGTATAAAGGTGTTTCCGTTAACCCTACCTAGTGGAGTTGCTATTGGAACTGGAAACGTTTATATAAATTACATACGATATCCTAAAGACCCTAATTGGACTTACGTTACTTTTGGAGCTACGGGAGATCCGTTATTTAATTCAGCTTTAGCTGATTATCAAGACTTTGAGTTGCCTGAGTCAGATAGTATAAATTTAATTATTAAAATATTGCTATACGCGGGCGTAGTGATAAGGGAACCAGAAGTTATTCAGTTCGCTAAAACAGAAGAAGTTCAAACTAGTCAAGAAGAATCATAATGGCATATTTAACAGCATATCAGTATTACACTAATTCTGGTGTAAATCCAACTAGCGCAAATTGGGGGAGTTATCAATTTGTATCACTTAAGGATATAGTTAATAATTTTTTATTGATGTACCAAGGTGATGACAAGCTAGTTAATAATGTAAGCAAGCATTTGGTTTTGTTTCACGCTAAACGAGGTATTCAAGAAATTAACTATGACGCTTTAAGAAGTATAAGGTTTTAGAGTTAGAGGTAGGAGATAATTTGAAGTTTATTTTACCCCCCGACTATGTTAATTATGTTAGAATATCTGTTGAAAGCGGAGGTATTTTATACCCGCTTCATGAGAATTCTCAAATTAATTACGCTACAGCTTATTTGCAGGACAATAACTTAGATATACTTTTTGATCAAGATGGAGATGTGTTAGAAGCTCAAGAGTCGGAGCTTACAAAAAAAAGATTAGAAGGCGTTAATTTAAGCCAATATTTACTTCAAGGACCAAGATATGGTCAATGGGGATGGTGTTTAGATGGATGCTGGTATTTTGGATATGGAATCGGTGGTCGTTTTGGATTAAATACAGAGTTAGCTAACCAAAACCCATCTTTTAGAGTAGACAAAGCAGGGGGTGTAATTAATTTTAGCTCAGGTGTAAAAAACCAATTAGTGGTATTAGAGTACATTTCAGACGGAATGGAAGGAGGTAATAATGATAATGTTAGTATTAATAAATTAGCTGAAGAGTTTTTGTACAGCTATATTAGATGGGCTATTTTAGATAATAAGATAGGCGTACAAGAGTATGTGGTAAGAAGAGCTAGAAAGGACAAATGGGCGACTCTAAGGAACGCAAAGATACGTTTGAGTAATATACACCCAGGAAGATTATTAATGCCTCTAAGAGCGCGAGATAACTGGATAAAATGAAGTTAACAAGAGGATTTGTTCAAGGTATAATGAATAAAGACCTAGACGAGCGTTTGCTCCCTCAAGGTCAATATAGAGATGGGTTAAATGTAGGTGTCTCTGAGTCTTCTCAATCTGACGTTGGGGCGATAGAAAACCAACTAGGAAACACTCAGTTATCTACACTAGTTGGGGTTAATTACTTTACTATAGGGGCTATTACTGATCCAGCTAATTTTAACGTCTATTGGTTTGTGACTACCACAGAACCTAGCGGTTATGATTACATATATAGATACAACGAAACAACTGGAGCAACAGATACTATTTTACAAGATACTAAAGGACGGGTTTTAAAGTTTGATAGATTTCATATTATAACGGGAATAAATATCATTGGCAACTTATTATTTTGGACAGATGACTTAAACCCTCCCAGAAGAATAAACTTTACTAAAAGCTATGCCATTGATGGTTTTACGGAGGATGACATTTCTGTTATTCTTAGACCCCCGTTGTTTGCGCCTACTATTAGATTAAGTGACACAGGGAATGCTGATGATGAAAACAATTTACGAGATACGTTTATAGAGTTTTCTTATAGATATAAATACGAGAATGATGAATACAGCGCTATGGCACCTTTTTCTTCTCACGCGTTCTATCCCACTTCTT
>Ga0114925_10000706_pt1 | contig 15572 bp, 14 predicted proteins | sample SumtaG_2_FD_87287 | JGI IMG/M metagenome (GOLD analysis project Ga0114925, IMG submission 87287) | Deep subsurface microbial communities from Indian Ocean to uncover new lineages of life (NeLLi) - Sumatra_00607 metaG | ecosystem: Environmental > Aquatic > Marine > Oceanic > Sediment | place... | reverse complement strand
TGTAAGTTCTTTGGCGTATTCTTCCAAATAATCCATTAACTTATCAACTGCGGCTCGACTAACGATTTCGGCTCCCGCTTTTTTCATTAAAGCTCTAAGCGGACTCCATGCGAATGCTGCCATGATTTTATTCCTCCACAATTTTTTTTGGTTAATTTCCCGCACTTTTTACAAGTTTGGGTTAAATTCTTTAATTTTTAATTTTTTTAAAAAATTTAAAGTATTTAAAGTAAAATTGGTATTACTCCTATATAAATGTGTTGGTAGATCATTGTTTATCCGAGTGATTTTATCGTCCAATTATGGTCGACAAAAAGAATTATTGTTGCTGAGAAAAAAAAAATTTAATAGCAAAATCAGATCACTAAAAATGATCAATTGTTGACTTCGGTTGTAAATTTGGATATTAAGCTGTACTTAAGACCTACTAATACTGCTGAGATCTTTGACGAATTTGCCGAAAATATTCTTGTTAGTAAAAGATAGAGTAGGTTATAATATGAAACCTCAAATATTTAGTGTTTTTGAGCCATCTATTCTAAACCATTTTTTTATTACTTCTAATCTGTAGAAGTTACATAATATGTTATTTAATCTGAGAAAAGAATTTTCTTTCCCTCTTTTCAAGAATTTGTTTATACTAATCGTCGATCATCCTTCGATGTCCATTTGGACACGTACCACAAGTGCAGTCGTAAAAACCATCGTCATATTCTGTTCTTGCGTTATAATGCTCCCAACAATATATTTTATCGCATTTAGGACAATACGCATCTAAACCCTCGTAACACATATGCTTTCGCATGAATTGATGAGCACCTAGAAGATTTTCATTTTTTAGGATTTCAAATAGTTCGCTGGCGAGATCTTTTCTTAATGATCTACTATGCGTAATGCCACTGTAAACTAGCGATTCATGTTCATCGAACCGACCAAAACCTATTTTGCATTCGACGGAAATTTTACCGCAAACTGAACAAGGTAAATGATATTCAGAATCAGATACTTTAATGATTCTTGGGATAGGTTTAATTTTCTTAGGTGGCGTTAATCTTTCGAATTCAACATAAAAAGCGTCCCAGCATTTTTCAAAACTAGTTTCAAATTCTTCAATCAGATTAAATACTATTTCTTCCTTATAAAATTTTAATTCGCTTATGGATTTAGCTAATCGACCTCTTGCGAGGTGTAAAAAATTTCTAGAATCATTTAAATACTTTAATTTTCCTTTTGAAGCGCTATTTAGCATTTCCCAGGTGGAGACGGTATTATAATAAACATCTTTTACATCTGAGATCCATAAGTTTTTAGTTACTTCGTCCAATTTCTTACGCGAGTTTAAAAAATCTACGATACCATCTTTTATATCCTCGAGATCTTGAATATAATCTCTAATCTTCCAAATCCTCTCTATTGCTTTATTTTTATCTTTTAGTTTTCCATCGTCACTCATAAGTAAATCACCTAGTCGCGATCAATTAAGTAGAATCCAATGTCTTACAATTCAATTTTTGTTTCGATGGTAGCTTTTTCTGCATAAAAGAATCGGCCTGATCCCATAACATCCACATGTCTAAAAGTTATCTCGTGGTAGCTAAATCGTTGAGACTCAATTTGATGTTTTAATTTTAAAATCTTTATTTGCTGTTTGGAGTAAGACTCAATGACTTGTAATATTATTTTTCCTAATTCTGACACTAACAATTCATCTTCCGAAGGATAATACTGGTCCTCCTCTGCTCCAATCGCAACATTTCCCTTCTGAGTACCTCCCGGATTATTCTCAGCGGCTATTTTATATTTTAAGAAATAAGTTATAATAGTTTTTAGGTTATTGATATTAGGTTCTCCGATTTCTCCGAGGATATCATAAACTTTACTTGGCTTTTTTTGATAATCTTCGATAGTGTCAGGGCTGATCTTTGGTTGATAATCGGAAAACATTTTTTTTTCGTTCATAATTTTAATATTTCAATTCGATAATAAAAATAACTCTCTATGATATAAAGATTTAATATCAATAATGACGTTTATTTCTAGAAACTAATAGATTTTTAAAAGATTATATTTCGCAGTTGATAGTTAATGTCATTTGAATCCGTAAAACAACCATACTATATCTTCAAGATATGCCTACTCGGTCAAGGAGGTGTAGGAAAAACTTGTATAGCGAGAAGGTTGTGCTTTGATACGTTCGATGCGAATACGCGTTTAACCATTGGGATCGATTTTTACACATATGATCTTCCGATTATTGTTGATGGAAATGAAACATTTGTTAGGCTTTCAATATGGGATTTCGGCGGACAAGAACAGTTCAAGCAAATGTTTAGCTACTATATTCATGGAGCAAACGGAATTTTCATGGTATTCAGCTTGTTCAACCTGAATAACACATTGCTTGGTTTGGATTGGTGGTATGAACATCTCATAAAGCAGAATCAAAGTAAAACTCCAAAGTTACTAATCGGATGTAAAAGCGATTTATCAAAAAAACTAGAAAAAGTTGATGAGTTAGTTATAGCAAATTTTAGGAAAAAACATAACGATGTTGAATATCTTAAGACTTCTGCGAAGAAAAACTTTAATATAAGAGCAATTTTCGTAGAGATGATCAAGAAAATCTTGGATACTCATAATTTTAAGTACGATAAATTCCTCTAAAAAGCCCTCTATACTTTATTTAAACCTAAGATATTAATTTCGTTTGATAAGCTAATTCAAAACTAAATTTTAAAATCCCAATTAGGTCGAGTCCAAACTAGTCTTGCTAAATCAAATCTGTCCAGCCGCAACAGATACTAATGTGAACGGTGTCAATACAGGATTAAACGGTGGACGAAGTTGTTGGGTCGTAGCGGGAACTCTTTGTGGCGGGGCGGTTCAAGGTGTATTCGCCGAGAAGTTAGCCAATTGTGTGAGCTGTGATTTTTACAACAAGGTCCTCAATGAAGAGTCCAATTTTGTTATGTATCCATCCTAATGAAAAAACACAATAAAATAAAGAAGAGAATTTAGGCTATACTACGAGTAAATTTTTATATTAATACCACAATTACTCCTAGGATCGTAGAAAGTATTCCCAAGAAACCATATTTAGTAATCCTCTCTTTATTTAACCAATAGGTTAGTGGAAGCGAAAATAAGGGGCTTGAACTCGCTATTATTGACATTACAATGGCTCCCGCTGTGTGAGCAGCTTCAGTGTATAAATATGCTCCTAAAGAAGTACCAATAATAGATGCTATAAGCAGAATTAACCATGTTTGAGGTGGTTTTCTAAATGAGTAGATTTTTTGGGTATTATCACCAAATCTGTTTTCTCGCCAAACCATTAACAACAAAATCAACAGAGCAAATGGAAAGCGAATTACGTTACTAATAATAGAACTTATTCCGTTTGTAACTAAGATTTGATCAATTAAATTCGTCACATAATCTATTATGACAAGACCAATAGCCCATCCAAGCGAAGCGATTAAGGCGTAAATGATTGACCTAAAGGAAGTATAAGATTTTAATTTTTGAGTGTGAATTTCCGAATCTAGTGAGTTTTTGTTTTCAGCGTTTATTTTAGATTTCCCTATCACTATGATCCCTAACCCAATAAGAACAATCGATAGAATTATTTTATAATCAAAAGCACGATTTAGAAAAATTAATGAAAGAATAACGGTAAACAAAGGAAATGTCATGGAAATCGCTAAAGCAATCGTGGTACCAAGTTCTTTTTGCGCTTTAAAATATGCTGTGTCTCCAATTACTTGTCCAAAAAGAAAACTTAGGAATGTTATTAACCATAAATACCATGGTAATAAGAATATATAGGTAAAAATACCTAAAACAACAGCGACCACTATAAATGTTAAAGTTCCAATTGCAGTGCGAAAAAAGTTAATATACACAGGGCTAGCATCACGCTCAGTTTTTCGAAATAGAACATTTGATACTACAAAAGTTAAGACTGCGAAAATTGCGATTAATTCTCCAGTCATAAAGCTATTTTCCTCTTTTGCCATATTCATATAAATCTAAGAAGTCAGTCCTATCAAAAACTTCCAAGTTATTCACCTAATTCTTCATTTAAATGACAATTACAATTATAGCAATATTTAGGTTTTGAATCGAATTTAGTTCCGCATTGAGGACATTCTGATCTATTTTTTAATTCTATTTCCATTATATTTTCTTTCTTCTCATCAAATTTCAAATTTCCAATTAATTTTAAGATTAATGATAATCCTATGGAAATTATTAGGATAGTAATAGCTAGCGCGATAGTTTCGATTAAAAAAGTGGGGAACACAGAACTAAATGATGTTATTGAATACCTCCAATAGAAAACATAAAAAAAGAAATTAGGAAAAAAAAAAGTTGTTAAATTCATTGAATAGGCTTTTCTGAAATCGTTAAAAATTAGAATTGGTAATAATGATACAATTATCCATGTAAAATTTATGTATAAAAAACCAAAAGTTGTGTTATATAAAATTATGTTAGCAAGAAATTGGATAATAAATTGTTGTTCCCCTGCTCTAGGGTCAGTACTCAAATCAAAATCAATGTGAATCCGATAATTAAATAACACGCTAGATATCAGTAAAATCAATATTTGAATGCAAAATACCATTAATTTACTTTTAAACAACGTCTCTATCTTCATCATTACTTGAGTGAATACATCTATAAAATAAAAAAATGCCTAATCCGAAAAATTTTTAATATTTGCTTGCTTATTTCCTTTATAGTGCAGAACTTGTTAACTTATTCTTTATTGTTTTATTGTATTAATTCAAAAATTGAGGTTATTTTAGATTTATGAGCTATTCATTCAGTCGTACTAAATTAATTGAAAAAATCAAATTTGGATTGCTAAGTCCTGACGAAATTAGAAAAATGTCTGCTGCCAGAATAATTACGGCAGATACATATGATGAAGATGGTTTACCTATTCCCAGTGGGCTTATGGACCAAAGATTAGGGACTATTGAGCCGGGACAAAGATGTCAGACTTGCGGCAATCTTGTTAGTAATTGTATGGGGCACTTTGGTCATATAGAATTAGCTAGGCCCGTTATTCATGTCGGCTACGCGAAAAAAGTCCTTAAAGTCCTAAGAAGCATCTGTCCTGAATGCTCAAGGCTAATGTTAACAGAAGAAGAAATAGAAACATTCAGGCAAGAACAATTAAAGCACCGTAGAATTTTCTTTGAAAGTGATGAAGATGCTACGAAGATCGTGTTTAAACGTGCAAGAAAAAGTAAAGCTTGTCCGTATTGTGGCGCAAAAAAGAAAAAAATTGTAATTGAAAAACCTACTACTTTTTACGAAGAAGAAGAAACTAAGGGCTCCCGAAGGATTACTCCTATTGAAATATTAGAACGCCTTAAAAAAATAACAGATAATGACCTTAGGATTTTAGGAGTATCCCCTGAAAATGCGAGACTTGAATGGGTAATATTTACAGTACTACCAATTCCACCAGTATGTGCTCGACCATCTATTACATTAGATAGTGGAATTAGATCAGAAGATGATTTAACCCACAAATTAGTTGATGTTATTCGCATCAACCAGCGACTTAGAGAAAATATTGATGCTGGTGCACCTCATCTAATCGTTGAGGATTTATGGGAATTACTTCAGTATCATATTACAACTTATCTCGATAATCAAGTTTCTGGAATTCCACCAGCGAGACATCGATCAGGTAGAGCATTAAGAACTCTTACACAAAGATTAAAAGGGAAAGAAGGAAGGTTTAGAAGTAACTTAAGTGGAAAAAGAGTTGATTTTTCAGCACGCTCCGTAATTTCTCCAAACCCTTTTATTAGTATTAATGAAGTAGGTGTACCAATCGAAATAGCTAAAATTTTAACCATACCTACAAATATAAACGATTGGAACATCGAAGAAATGAAACAACTCGTTCTTAATGGGCCTTATAATCATCCAGGTGCAAATTACATAATTAGAAGCGATCGTAGAAGGATAGATTTACGGTATGTCAAAAATCGTAAAATAATTTCAGAAATGCTTGCTCCAGGATATACAGTTGAGCGGCATTTAGCTAATGGTGATTTAGTTTTGTTCAATCGGCAACCTTCCCTTCATAGAATGTCTATTATGGCTCACGAGGTTAAAATAATGGATGGTCGAACTTTTAGATTAAATTTAACCGTTTGTCCCCCCTATAACGCCGATTTTGATGGTGATGAGATGAACTTGCATGTCCCACAAAGCGAAGAAGCTCGAACAGAAGCCGAACTGCTACTTAAAGTGCAAGAACACATATTATCTCCGAGATTTGGCGGTCCAATTCTGGGAGGAATTCAAGACTTCATTTCGTCTGTTTTTCAATTTACTAGTTTAGACTCAGTTTATAACAGAAAAGACGCGTTAAAATTACTTTATTTGGGAGATGTTTTTAATTCTAAACCAGAATTTAGTTTAGATGATATAACCCCTGTTAAAACCGATCCTGAGAAGTTATACTCGGGAAAGCAAATTTTTAGTACTCTTTTTCCAGACGATTTGAATATAAGAGTAAAATCGAAATTTTGTAAGAAGTGTGATGTTTGTAAGGAAGAAGATTGTGAATACGACGCTTATGTGGTAATTAAAAACGGTATTCTTATAACGGGAACTATTGACGAAAACTCATTCGGTGCTATGCAGTCTAATAGTATACTACAGCGAGTAATTAAAGACCATGGAAACGCGCGAGGGAGAGAATTCTTAGACAACTCCACAAAAATGCTATTGTATGTTATCCGTCAGAATGGAATGACAATGGGATTGGATGAAGTTTATGTCTCTGGTGAAGCTTATGATAAAATTCAGAAAATCCTAAAAGATGCTGACGATGAAGCAGATAAACTAATCAAAGCTTATCACGAAAATAACACGAAGGTTTTAAGACGAGCCCCCGGACGTTCTATGCGGGAAACACTTGAACTTAGAATTCGACAAGTGTTAGCAGAAGCGAGAAAAATGGCTGAAGAAACCGCAGCTCACCATATTGGAGATGAAGCTCATTCAGTCATTATGACAAAATCGGGAGCTAGAGGAAACATTTTAAATTTAGGACAAATGTCCGCCGTAGTGGGTCAACAAGCGATTAGAGGTGAAAGAATTAATAGAGGATATAGTTCAAGGACTCTTCCACATTTTAAACAAAAAGATTTAACACCTCGAGCAAGAGGTTTTGTCGAAAGTTCTTACCGAAAAGGACTAAATCCCGAGGAATTCTTTTTTCATGCTATGGGTGGCCGAGAAGGTCTAGTAGATACTGCTGTTCGTACCTCTACTAGTGGATATATGCAAAGACGGTTGGTAAACGCTTTACAAGACATGATTATCGAAAATGATGGGACAGTAAGGAATAGTGATAAAAACATTATCCAATTCCGCTATGGTGACGACAGTATAGATCCTATGCATACCGACCATTCGGATGCAGTAAATCTTGATGTTCTTCTGCTTAAAGCTAAAGCACTTGATTTAAACGAAATTCGTAAGGAAATGAAAAAAAGTCCAAAACCTAAAACGACACCAAAAAAAAAATCAGCTAAAAAACCTCCCGTTAAAAAACCTCCAACCAAAAAAACTGCCAAAGATGAGCCTGAAAAACAAGAGAAAGCAAAAAAGAAAGATCAAGCGCTCAGTGAAGAAGAATTGAGGAAATTGTATAACACAGAGACGAGTAAAAACGCAGAATGGAGAGGGAAAATCACGAAAGGATATTTAGAGTGGAAAAAAGAAAGATTAGGATAAATTATTAAATTTTATAAAGGTCAGATGAAATGGTAAAAGTAACTCAGGAAATTTTAGAGGAAAACTTAGAAGAACTCAAAGAAGATGGTATTCCCGTCGATCTCATTGACAGAATCAGAAATCGTGTCGAAGATGAAGATCTTGAAGAAGAACAGCTGGAATACCTTTTAAACAAGATTTTTGTTAATTATAATAACGCTATTGTCGAAACTCATGAACCTGTTGGAACAGTCGCAGCTCAAAGTATTGGAGAACCAGGAACACAAATGACTTTAAGAACATTTCACTACGCAGGCGTAGAAGAATTCTCAGTAACCCAAGGTCTTCCTAGACTCATAGAAATAGTAGATGCTCGACGTTTTCCAAGTACTCCTCAACAAACAATTTATTTAGAAGAACCATATAATCAAAGCGAAGAGAAGGCACTTGAAGTTCACAAAAGAATCGAACAAATTCGGATTGAACAAATCACTCATGATGTTGACTTAGATTTTGTCAACTGGAACATCGTCATCAACTTAATACCCGAAATTTGTGAGAAACGCGGTATTGATATAGATTCTGTTCCTGAAATATTAAAACGATATAAAAAAAAGGGAACAATTAGACGCGAAGGTAATTCTATAATAATTGATCCTCAAATAGAAGATATTCAGAATCTGCAAAAATTAAGAGAAAAGATACTTAAAAAAGTAGTTAAAGGCGTACGCGGTATTAAAAGAGGTTTACTAACCCCAACCGACGATAAAAAAGAATGGGTTATTAAAACCGAAGGAACAAATATGCACGGTGTCGTTCAAATCGAAGGGGTAGATACTACTAGGACTGTGTCAAATCATATTCATGAAATCGAAAAACTCTATGGAATCGAAGCAGCTCGAAATATGATAATTAAAGAGGCTCAAAGAGTTTTAGAACAACAAGGTTTAGATGTTGATAAAAGGCACCTCATTATTTTATCCGATTTAATGTGCGTAGAAGGTTCAATTCAATCAATAGGAAGGCACGGAATTTCAGGCTCTAAAACAAGTGTATTTGCCAGAGCAGCGTTTGAAGTCACAGTAAATCAATTACTAGACGCTGGACTGTATGGTGAAGAAGAAAAATTACTTGGAATCCCCGAAAATGTAATAATTGGTCAAATCAGTCCCATCGGTACGGGTCGTGTGAATATCATGTTCGATTTAGATGCTAATTTAAAAATCCTTGAAAGCAAGAAACAGGAGAACATGCGATAAAATTTTAAATTATTGTGTATTTTATTCATTACATTATTTTTGATTTTTAAAACTGAAACAGTAAGTTATGACGATGGCAAGGAAAAACATAAAGATAAGCGATACAATCGATTTATCCCGAAAGAAAGTAAAAGAATTCGATATTGATACTAATATCAAAGTTGCTTATAAGACAGGTAAAATGATTTTTGGTAAAACGCAAGTCTTAAGGCAACTAAGACAAGATCCTTTTAAGATGATCATTATCGCAAATAACTGTCCAACCGAATTGGTAACCCAATTAAGTTACTATAATTCTCTTATAAAAAATAACATATTTATGTATAAGTATAAAGGTTCTTCGTGGGATTTGGGGCTAGCTATAGGTAAGCCTTATATGGTGTCGGTTATCGGATTAAATGACTTTGGAGATTCGGATTTAATAACTTTAAAGGATAAAAATAATTAAAAACTAAATGGAACGTTTAAAGATGATACGTAGACATATCAAACTCGACAGAAAATCGATGGAATTAATATCGCTTTTCAATAACATTTCTGGCGCTATTATTAAAGATTGTTTAATATTTGAATCTCCCGAAAATAACTCTGAAATAATTATTTTCTTAGTTAAAAAAGAAGACGTTGGGAAAGCAATTGGTAAAGCTGGGGAACATGTGAAGGATCTTATGGCTAAGCTTCAAAAGAAGATTGATGTGATTCCTTGGTCAGAAAATCTCGAACAATTCATTCAATTCATATTAAATACTACTAAAAACTCAATCCAAGTTCAAAACATAGAAGTAAAAGAAAGTAGAAACGAGAAAAAAACCGTGATTATTTCCGTACGACCTCAAGATCGCGGAAAAGCCATCGGTAAAGAGGGTTCAATGATAAGAAAGATAAAAGAACTCGTTTTACGTCATTTTGAGGTTGACAATGTAATAATTAACACAAAAAATTAGTTCACTCTTTTTCTCAATTCAAAAATTTTAAGTTCTAAGGAAGATATTAAGGTATATCTCAATAAGGAATATTTAAAAATTTCAAAAATGTCAAAACCAAAAGGGCTCTACTCGGCAAGGAAGCTAAGAAATAACCGAAAAAAGCTTCGGTGGAGTAAAACTAAATATAAAAGGAAAAAACTTAAGTTAAAACAGAAAGTTGACCCTATGGAAGGATCTCCTCAAGCTTTAGGTATCGTGCTTCAAAAAGTAGGGAGAGAAAGTAAACAACCTAACTCTGCTATTCGAAAGTGCGTTCGTGTTCAATTAAAAAAGAATGGAAAAACTATCACTGCTTTTCTTCCGGGAGATGGTGCCCTTAATTTCATTGAAGAACATGATAGAGTAGTTGTGGAAGGGATCGGGGGAGCCAAGGGTCGAGCAGTAGGTGATCTTCCTGGTGTACGATGGCGCGTAGTTATGGTAAACGGTGTAAGCTTACAAGCGTTAATCTCAGGCAAGAAAGAAAAACCAATGAGATAGGTGGGAATTATGAGTAAAGTGAAAAAAGATATTAAACTCTTTAATAAGTGGTCATTTAAAAACATTGAAATTAAAGATTGGACTTTGGAAAAATATATTAATCTGAGACCAGTTATAATTCCTCATACTGCGGGAAGACACGAGCATAAACGCTTTTGGAAAACTTCTAAAATATCTATTATTGAGCGCTTTATAAACAGATTATTATCACCCGGTTTTATAAGTAGTAAAATTAAAGGGCATAAAAGTTCATATAGTTCAGGTAAGAAAAGTAAACTTTTAGGAAATTTAGAGATTGCTTTTACTTTATTGGAATTAAATACAGGTACAAACCCTATTCAAGTGCTAATTGACGCAATATGTAACTCAGCGCCTAGAGAAGAAGTTACGAAGATTGCTATGGGCGGAATCAGCTATAGCTCTGCTGTAGATATATCGCCACAGCGGCGAGTAGATTTAGGAATTAAGTATTTAGTCCAAGCTATTGGTTCAAGTTCTCACTCAAATGAAAGAAATTTTGCTGAGAATATTTCTAAGGAGTTAGCGTTAGCCTCTCAAGACAACATTGAATCCAGAGCGATAAAAAGAAAAGACGAGATCGAAAGAATCGCTGTTTCCGCACGTTAAAAATTTTTATATTAAAAACGATTTTAGACTTATTTCTTACTACTTTTCACTATTTGGACATGCTACAATATTTTTTAAGTAGATTAACCTGAATTATACTTACAATTTAATTTTAGTATTACATCAACAATAAAATGCTCTCGAAACCACAAAAAATAAAAATTTTCGATAGGTATATCACCCACATATTATCAGATTTAATTTAGATATTGGAAAATTCCTAATTCTTATATATTTCTAAAATATAATAATTAGTTAAGTAGAATTAATGATATTTAAGATTTCTTAAACTAAAATTGAGTTCCGACAAAAATCAAGATGTTTTAGAGAAACAACTTAAAACACTAGGGCAAAAAATAAGAATCGATATTCTAAAGAAATTAAGCCTAAGTAGTAATCCTTTACCTTATTCATCGTTACAGAAGGAAGTATTGGGAAGTAATCCAAATGCTATTAATTTTTCATTTCATTTAAAAGCGTTAAAAAATAGCGTTTTAATAAAATCTTCCGAGAATGGTTATATCCTAAGTACCATAGGGAAACAGATTTTAAAAAATATTGTCTCAATTGAGCAAATCCTCAACGAAAAGAATAAAAAAATAATGATTAGAACCTCTAAATACTCAAAAGAACCTTTTGATTCGAGTAAAATCGAAAATTATCTAATTGAGGAAGGTCAAGTAGAAGCTCATTTAGCAAAACAGATTGCAAAAGAAGTGGAAGAACGCTTATCTAAAACGAATATAGAATATTTAACAACTCCTTTAATGAGGGAATATATAAACGGTATTCTATTGGAAAATGGTCATGAAGAGATTAGACATAGGTTGACTCGATTAGGCACTCCTCCTTATGAGGTTTCCAGATATTTTGATAACAACAGAATCAATCCTGAACAGCTTCTTTCTAAACTCGGTTCAGAGATTTCAGAGCAATTTTTATTGCTAAATCTGCTTCCAAAGAATTTAGCGGACATGTATTTGTCTGGAGAAATAGTTTTATTGAACTTAAATTACTGGAGCCTTAGACCATTAAGCCTTCATATAGACTCAAATTCAATCGTATCTTATCTTTCAAAACGGAAATTAGTAGACATTAATAAATTAGACAATTCAATTGAATTGATTAAACTATGTTCTAATTTCTTTGGTGTTTTGGGCAAGATAGAGCCTTACATCTCTGAAGATATTCTGCTAGGTAATTTTTCTGACTTTTTATTCAAGAGCATTAGTTCTAACGAGAATTCAAAAGCACTTATTAGTTTCCTAAATTCAGAGATTATTAATCATTCAAATAGAATCTATGACCAAAAACCTCATCTCTCTTTAGACATCTCTTCTTCAGAAGTATTTGAAGATTCTATCTCCTTGAATTTGCAAATTCCGTCTATTTCTTACTTTTTAGATAGACTATTTAACCAGATTGATCAAACTGATGGATTTACTTGTCCTCTGATTGCATTAGATTACTCTTTAATGCTTAATAATAAGCACGGATATGAATTCTTAAGGGAAATCATAAAATCACCTCATTCAAACGATTTAATATTCTCTTTAAACAATAATTTAAACTTACTAAATTCTACTTTAATAAATGTGAATAAGAATAATACAAATGAAGAACCTAAAAATAAAATTATTTTAGATAAAATTTTAGTAAATTTGCATAAAATTGCTGATAATTCTAAGCAGAATGATTCTCTTTTTTTTGAAAATGTTCAAGAAAAGCTTAATTCAGTATTTAAACTTTTTGCTCATAAAAAAGATTTAATAAATAGAAAATTATCTACTTCAAAGGAATGGAATAGAATTATATCTGATTTCATTAAACCAGAATCCGATAGTTGGATAGATGACTCATTAAAATCGGTTAGTTTTTTCGGATTAAATGAAGCTATAAAAATTCATTGCGGCATCGAGATAGATAGGATAGAAAACAGCGAATCGTTCGCTTACAATCTACTAATGTTTATGAAAGATATTATTAACGAATTTAATCAAGATACCAACGAAAAATATATACTTACTCAGCCCCATAACGACAATTATCTTTCTAAACATTGGTGCAGAAGTATGGATGAAGTAGGTAATAGGTCTAACAAATATTGCATAAATATGGTACGAGGGAATTCAAATTTATCATTAGAGAAAAGAATTCAGATTTATAAAAATTTCGAAAGTATTGTTGATGGAGGTAGTGTGTTTACGATTAATTCAAATAAAAAACCAATAGAAGAATTAATGGTACAATTATCCGATTCAAAAGTCAACAGATTTCAATTACAAATTGAATAATGAAAGATTAATCAGACAATAATTCCGCCAAGATTGCCTTTCTCATAGGTATTCCATACTTCGCTTGTTTGAAATAAATTGATTTAGGAGACCTATCGATTTTTGGTGAAATTTCTATTATCCTTGGTAAAGGATGCATAATTTTGAAATCGTCTTTAGTTTCCTCCAAGTCCTTTTTTCCGAATATATAGAAATCTTTAACTTTTTCGTATTCTTCGATATCAGCAAACCTTTCTTTCTGAATTCTCGTGACATATAGAACATCTAAAAAACTTAATATATCTCTATATTTTTCGATTTCTTTATATTTTACTTGTCGTTCTTGTAAGAAATCTTTGTCTCTTTTACGCAACATCAGGTTTTTAGGGCTAATAAGATAAATATTTGCGTCGTAATTTGAAAGCAATATGGATAAGGAATGTACGGTCCTTCCATATTTCAGATCCCCCATTATCCCGATATTTAAATCGTCTAAACTATGACCCTCTTCAGTAATTGTTAATAAATCTAGTAGTGCTTGAGTAGGGTGCTCACCACTTCCCGAACCTGCATTAATAACAGGAATTTTTGAGAATTTTGCTGCCAACCTGGCTGCGCCCTCTAAATTATGTCTCATTACGATACCATCACTGTAGTTTTCTACGGTACGAATTGTGTCAGCAATACTTTCTCCTTTTATTATAGAAGAAACATGACCAGTATGAAAACCTATTACATTTCCACCTAAGCGATACATCGCAGATTCAAAACTTAAGCGGGTTCTAGTAGATGGTTCAAAAAATAGAGTAGCTAAAATCTTACCCTTTAAGATTTCTACGTCCTTTTTGTTAAGTATCATACCTTTAGCTTTTTTTAAGATATAATCTATATCCTCTCGTGAAAAGTCTTTTGCGGATATGATACCCTCTCTAAATTTCTCTTTAAAAGACATAATTCTAAATGAAAGTGTTAATAAAATTATGTAAATACCATTTAAATTACTTTTTATTATACTTTGCTTTTCCAATTATGAATAAAGTAGAACTAATAAAATTTAAAATTTATAAATAACTTAATTAGTTAAACTCTAAATTGAAGTTGTTTGAAAAATGAAATACCCTCGTACAATAAATCGCTATTGCCCAAGTTGTAGAATTCATACTCAGCACAGTGTTTCGCTTTACAAAAAAGGAAAAGAACGGATGTTAAACCACGGGCGAAGGAGACTCGAGAGAAAGAAGAGAGGGTATGGTAGCTTCCCAAAACCAATATTTCACAAGAACTCTAAGGTAAATAAACGATCATTACCCATTTTAGAGTGCTCAAAGTGTCATAAAAAGCAGTATTCGAAATCATATAGAGTTAAAAAGTTCGAACTTCAAGAAGTTTAAAGGTGTTATATTATACAAAAAAAAAAAAAAAAACTGGAATTAATCCCTCGACCCCATAGTAGGTTTTTAAGAGTTAAATGCTTAAATTGTGGAAACCAGCAAATAATTTTCGGTTGTTCCGCTACGGATGTCGAATGTTTAGTATGTGGAAAGACTCTACTTCAATCTACTGGTGGTAAAGCGCGAATTTTAACCAAAATTTTAGAAGTTCTTTCTTAAAAACAGCTCATTGCTAAACTTTAAGTTATATTTCAGATCGTGAAACCACTCTTTCACGAAGAAAGTATTATCTGATAAATTAGATTCTTAAATTCATCTTTTTAACATAACTTTTGATATTTTCTTTTTTGTGGTAAATTATTAATTAAAATTAAGGAATTATATAGAGATTATTTTTTTTTAAAAATAATAAAATATATCATTTGACATTAAAATATTAATTATAAAATAATAAAAAATAAAATCGTACTTTATTATGTTAAAAAACCTTTTAAATAAGAAGAAAAAAGAAAAGCGTGAAAATAGATTAGAAAAATTAAAGCGCTTACAACTAGAAAAATTAAATAATCCCTCGAAATTTCAGGGTTATGGTTGTGGATTACATAAATAATGATCTATTTTATTTCAATCATTTAAGAAAATAAAATGTGATTGGTTTTAATATTCACGCCAAGTATGTTTACACTCTACGCACCGAAAAAAAGAAGTACTTGCTTCGTCAGCACTTCGAGTTTGTTCTTGCCAAGCTTCTGCCTCTTTATTGTTGCATTTAGGGCAGTATTTTTTTACAATTGGGTGAAC
>Ga0114925_10000705_pt1 | contig 15590 bp, 16 predicted proteins | sample SumtaG_2_FD_87287 | JGI IMG/M metagenome (GOLD analysis project Ga0114925, IMG submission 87287) | Deep subsurface microbial communities from Indian Ocean to uncover new lineages of life (NeLLi) - Sumatra_00607 metaG | ecosystem: Environmental > Aquatic > Marine > Oceanic > Sediment | place... | reverse complement strand
TATCTTTACCCGCAGAGGCAATAGATATAACGGGAAGAAAACAACCTTGATCATCATAATATTTCGCCAAAAAGTCATCAATATTAAGTAAATCTCTCGGTGGATATGTCTTCTTATCTGCTTGTTCTAACATTCCATTAATTTGCCTTACCGTAAGACCTTTCTCCTTAGCAAGTGCTGGGGGGGTTTCGCCTTTAGAATGTCTTTCTATGATCTCTTTCTTTAAATCAATGCGCTGCTGCCACGCCTCCCTTTTGTATCGAAAATAGAAGTAAACCTTTTCAAGACGTTTGGTCTTGGTTTGGCAGTATCTATACCCAACATTTTCGGCATAATCTATAATTGAATCCATAGAACTAGAGAATTGAAGTTCAACATTGTACATATCATCGTAAGCCTTCTTTACGGCAATTCGATTCTTAGTATTGACACCAAGATCTTTGTACAACGTTTTCATATCTTCAAAGAATTCGATCATACTTGCGAGATGTTCTTGCGTTTTATGCTTTCTTGTAAGACCAAAGGAGAAATGATACGCATTTTTCTTCTTTGGTCGCTTTTTCCAACAAGGCGAGCCACCATCCGCTCCTTGAAATCCAGCAAGAAATTCTCTTTGAACTAGAGGTGATCCACACTTTACCCAGTGCGGAATGGAGTAAGGATTCCGCGTTTTCTTACCAACAGGAACACCGAGAGCCATAAGTAGATAGCAGAATTCTCCTCCACGGTTGATAGTATATACCGTCTCTGTAATTTCCCGACCATCTTTCATAACCCTAGTGTTTGTTCGTCTTTTAGCAGTTTTAGGAGCAAAACCTAAAAGACTCATATCATTCTCAAATTCTATAGCGTCATGCTCTTGTCCAAAGAATCCAGTCCATATACACGAACCAGTCTTTGATTGATGAATAGAAGCATCCCCAAAAGAATATCCGACAATTCTTGCAAGAATTGGTAGGTATTTAGAGTGACTTGAGAGTGGCAATATTTCCATTTCTCTCAAGGTTTCCGTAGCTTTGCTTTGTAGAGAAGACCTTAAGGAAGGCAATCGGATTGAATCTATGATCGTGAATATATCACTTTCTTCTCTAATATGAGGCTTACTATTTACACGATACTGGACATAAACACAATCTTCATTCACACGAAGATTGCCCAACTCTTCCCACAAGTTTCCTTGCTTGAGATATGGATGATCTATAGTTGATTTGGCAGTCCAGCCACCAAGAGTCTTAATTTCGAACATCTCTGCTTCCTTCATGAAGTGGTCGTAGATTTGTGTGGTAGATCTAGTGTGTGTGATGGGATCCACACAAATTACCTCATCTCCATCTTGTAAACGATATATTTCTTTAGGACCGAGTGGAGTTTCAACCATTGTTAGCTTATGATGACAATTGCTACCTTCTGGAGACTCTACAGGACAGTTATGAGTCACAAAACCATTTGCAATGAAGCTGTGGTTGGTATGAACTGTTTCAAAGTCGTATACGTATTCAACTGGAATTTCTTCAATCTTATGGATTGGCATCGCAAGTTTATCTTCAAAATCTTTGTATTTTGAAACAAACTCTTCGTATGTAATAATGTTGTCACATCTTGGTTTAGTTCTTTTCCCTTTAGCCTTTTGCGTTTTTAATCTGGAAAGTTGGGTCTTCGATATACCAGTTTCTATAGATATTTCGTGTAAAGAATGGGTCTCGAACATCGTATAAGCATTGTTATATGCTTTCCGTCTTTCAGTCAACAGCATCATTTTATGTTTTATATACTCGATTGCTGGAGAAGATCTTCTACGTTTCTCATAACAATAACTGTAAGTAATATTGTCAACATATTTAACGACATTGTCTATATCCCCATCAAACGAGAGGGATACTGCATGCAATTTATCTTCAGAAATCTTGCTAGTTACTTTACCGTTTACACCAAACTCTGAAAACAATTTCTTAATTTGATTTAAATACTCAATTGTGTTCTGAAGATATGTTTCTTTGCAGAATTGATAAGTAGGGATTATAGATAGTTTCCATTTCTTGATGTTACTATATATGGTAACTTTTCCACCATCACCCCCTTGGAATCCAGACAAGAAAGCTCTCTTAGTCTTGAGATTTGCGTTCATTATCCAGTCAGGGATCTTGCGGTTCTGTTCTGTTTTCTTTCCTACAAACGCTCCAACTTGTGCCATAAAACAAGCAAATGCACCATTTTTAGACACCTCCCAAGTTCTATGTACACACTTTTCTTTGAACCTTGAGATTTTACGCCTAGTTGATGGATGTGTGAATCCTAGGAAAAGAATATCGTCAGTTATTTCCATAACGTCTGCTTCTTCACCCAAATAGAAAGACAAGTCATAATATCCAGACTTTCTTAAGGTTATGCTGCCATCTGTGATAACTGCCCCAAGTAATCTCGCCAAAGTTTCGGTTTGTTTTTGGGTTAACCTTTTATCAAGTAGACCAGTTTCTTGTAACTCAAGCCTATATTGTGCCGGAATCAAAGCTGATTTTATCATTAGTTCGGTTTGTTTTTCTTCCGCGATGGGCGTAAGAACATTTTTGATAACAACCATATCATTCACATTTAGATCCCCAGCTTTCACATAATAATGTTCAAAATCAGGAGATTTCACCAAAAATGGGTGATCAGGTGTACACTTAATCGTCCTTCCACTGATAGTGGTGATTTTAAGAAGTTTCTCAGGTTTTATCTGGAAATAGTTCTTAATGCGCGATGGAGTTTCCACCAGATCATCTTTAGATACAGTTAAGACAGAGTCACCATCTTGAAGCTTGCTGATAGGAATAGTATGGTTTTGATCTATACTCACTTCGGTATCTCCCGTAACGCATACATAACCCCACTGAGTACCATGAATCATTCGTATAGATGGCTGCTTATCATTTCTGTTGGTTGCTACTTCTACACGATGCATATGGCTGAGTAAAGCAATCACAGAATCACGGTTGGGAGTTTGCGTCATATTGGTTTTCATACTACCTTGCACGCCCCAATTCGTACCAACAAAAGATGATTCGAAAGTTTGAGTAATACTAGTAGCAGCTTTGCCAATTTGCGTTTTGATATTTGCTGTATAATCAATAGTCTTCTTATCTGACAATTCCTTCTTGATATTATTTACAAAACGCCTCCATATAGCACGCATCAATTGATCCATGGCTCTACTGGCAGTTTCAAGGCGTTTGTTAGACCAACTATCTCGATCATCGTAAGGCATCAATCCTAGATTCACTTCAATAAGTCTGGCTACCATCATTGCCAGCATGTTACTCTTCAAGGTATAGATATTTTGGATTCTTCCCAATCCATTCAACTGTGGAAACAGTTCTTTGTGGATGAGAGTCTTCACTACTTCATCAACGCTTTCCGGGTCAAGAAGATCAGCACCACCTTTAATCCGAGCAATTTCTTGCTTCACAATGTCGGGTCTATCGTTAGGATACAGCATTCTCATCATGCTAGTTTCCAAAGCAACCTTGTGCTTCCACTCATCCCTGGTGAATTGCACAATCTTGCGGGTCATTTCTTCAGGCCAACTATCTGTATAGATAGCAGCACCCTCATCCGTAATACCAGGTTCTTCTAAGAGTTGAAGAATGTAAAACAATTTCTCTACACCAATATAGCGGTAATTGCCATCCTTCTTAGAAGTAATGGAGCTTTTTGCTGGTTTACGCGCTGTCCCTGCCATTTCTTTACCTTTTCTAGACCTTTTAGTAGGCTTAACCTCTGCTTTGAAGCGAGTTTCAAAGTTAACACGTTTACCTTTACCCATGACCAGATTCACACGAACCGATCCAGTGGGAGTTTCAATAGTAATGCTAGCTTCAGAATCTTTGTCCTTTCCACGTTTCTTAGAAGTTACAAATATACGATTCAACCGCAACTTTTCATGCAACAAGATCACCTTTTCTGAACCCGAAACTACAAAGTAACCAAAGGGATCACTTGGATCTTCCTCTATCTCTCGCAATTGACTTGGCGAGAGATTGTGGAGATAGCATCTCGATGAACCCAACATTAGTGGGATTGTCCCAAGATGTTTCTTGGTCTTTGAAGATTTATCTCCAAGTATAGTTCTGACGACTTCACCTTCTCCCACATCTTTTTCCAAAACGACATAAGCATGGATATCCAATCCATAAGTGATACCCTTCTCGCGAGCCATTCGTGGGAAAAGCTTACGACCTCCTACACGAGGTCGAGTAAGACTTACGTGTTCAAATTTAATGCGACCACCTTGAACATGAATCACTTGATTTTGGATTAGTGGTACCAATCCAGTCTCAAGCCATTCATCATAACTGTCTCGGAGGAACTTGGTGAACCCAGTGTAACTTAAATATCGCAATAATAATTTACCATTTGCATCTACCACAATCTCCCCAGGAACACCAGGATCTGCCTTTTCCAGAGGCACCAGGCTCTCAGTCAGAGGATTTGGTTTGGGGATTAAAGATGCAATATCCTCGGGTCCTACTTCCGGTTCAAAGGCTTCTCCTAATACAACATCTCTAAGGAACGGGTCTATCACACTTTCGCTAACTGATTCGTTTTCCATAAGTCTTTGGGCACAACGCTTAACCGATTCACGTTTAATTCTTTCCGACAAATCGTTCCACGAGCGGACAATAGGTTTGGGTAGTGTATTTCTTATTTTTTCCCATTTTGGTTCATCAAGAAAGTCTTCTGACCACATTTTTTAAATGACAATGTATTAATTAAATAGGGTTTCCACAACAAAAAACATATACAAAATTTTCAATTTTTATTTCAAAATTTTATGTTTAGCTAAACATAAAATTTATTATGTACGCGGAAAGTGTGAACGTTTGACAGAATGCTGAATAAAAATTTGCCTTGATACCCAAGGGTTTGGTAACCGATCATCTAAATCGTTTAACGATCGTTTAGTTTTAGCATTTTTGCTAAAACAGTATGGATTTTCTAGTTCTTCGTCAAATTGGAATACATAGGCATCTATATCATCCTCTCGAAACTGAACCACACCTTCCATTTTTTGGAGGACAAAATAAAGAAAACAATTCAATTTTCTAAACTAGTAGGACGTAATTAAAAATATGTCCTGGTTATCATATGATATATTAGTAGACGTCATAAATTGTCTATCTTTTAGAGAAAGGAAGCGATTGTTGTGTCTTAATTCTACGTTTACTGACATTATTGGACGTTGGAAAAATGTTACCTTGAGGATGGCTAGTTTTGATATTGGTAAAAACAATTTTGCACAATACGTGGAGGATTGTTTGTTAGACGATATATGGAAAGTAAGAGATGTTTATCGTAATACTTCTCCAGACTTATTGAAACGAAACCGTGGTGCGATTTCAGAATCCTCAAAAGTATTTTTAGATAGAATTTTCTTGAATGGAAGACGAGTAGATATTGGTGTATTTGACTTTCAGACAGGAGATGCGGCTGCTTCCAAAAAATTAGACAATGCTACAAGGAAAAATTTCTTACAACATCTTCATAACTATGCGAACTTATGGGATACATGTGATATCGTAATCGTCGAACAACAGTTTGTCAATCTTTTTGGTCGTCAACGTGGAATTAATATTGATGCTTTGAAACTAGGCGAAGCCACAGTGATGTGGTTTTTGGATCATTTTCCACATTTAAATGTAGTGACATTCGGTAGTCAATACAAAACACAAATTCTTGGTGCGCCATGTAAGATGAAAAAACCAGAGCGCAAAAAATGGGCTACAGCGAAAGCTCTAGAAATTTTTAAAATGAGAAATGATGAGCAAGCAATGAATATGTATGCTCTCGCGGAAAGAATCAAACGTAAAAGATTAAATACAGAAGAAAAGATTCAGTCCTTTCTTATTGATTTTGAGGGATGTGATTCAGATATTTGGGGAATGGCAAATTGTATTCTACGGAAACGTCAAAAACTAGATGATATATCAGATGTAGTAGTTCAACTTCAAGCTTACAAATATAAGGTCTTGGTGTGTTCTTAAAAAAAAAGCATTATTAACCAAAAATATATCATTGCCTATGTCAACGTATTACTTTGCTATTGGTGCAATGTTCAAGAATGAATCTCATATCTTACAAGAATGGGTTGAACATTATTTGTTTCATGGTGTTGATCATATTTACCTGATTAATGATAACAGCGATGATAATTCTGTAGAGATTCTCCAACCATATATAGCTAAAAACGTTGTTACCTTATATAATTGTCATGAACCATACTACCTTGGTAGGCAACGAAAATTATATAACCAATACTTCATGCCTCTCATCAAAGCTAAAGTGTCAAAATGGTTTGCAATTTTTGATGTTGATGAATTTTTGTGGTCTCCTCGAAGTATCGATTTAAAAATATTGCTCCGAAATTTAGAACATCTTGCACAGATTCAGATCAATCATGGGTTATTTGGATCCAATGGATTGATAGAACAACCTACATCAGTTGTAGAAGCTTTCACGAGACGTGCGCCTCTTGGTGAAGGAGGATTTGATTTAAAATATATTATTAATACATCTTTTGGTTTTACATCACTAAATGTACATCATGCAGACTTTGAAAACGAGGAGTTAATGAAGACATCATTCTTGATGTTAGATTATCAAGCTAATAAAGATTTTCCATATTTTGCGTTGAATCATTATCGTTGCCAATCCTTAGATCTATGGAACAAGGTAAAATGTACACGAGGTGATGCAGATAACTATCTTGTAAGAGATTCCTATCATTTCAAATTAAACGATCGCAATGATGAAGAAGATTTACGCTTATACAATCAAAACAAACCCTTAATAGAAAAACTTAAAAAGTAAATTCTTTATAATATAACATAAAAGACATCGTGGCCGAGTGGTTAAGGCGGTGGACTGCTAATCCATTCTTCGAAAGAAGTCGCAGGTTCGAATCCTGTCGGTGTCGTAAGAATTACAATTACATGTATTAGTAATACATGTAAAAATGAACAATATATTTCGGATAAGTCGATCAAAGCCACCCTTGAGCGATTCGAGGTAACGTTCACTCTTATGTAATCGTAGGTTATACTATTATTTGATAATATAACCATTGCTTGTTACGATATATAATTTACTTTCTTTTGGAAATGATAAGAATTGGAGTTTTATGTGTACGCCCTACATTTACTGTAGCAAAATACATCAGTGCATCACCAACAATTTCCTCAACTTGGGGATATAAACTTGTACGAATACGGCTGCCTGGATTCAGATCTTCAATGATATAATATCCCCCCGGTTTTACATATTTAAAGAAGTTTCTAAGAGTAGTAACTTGATGTTCATCAAAGTGCGATCCATCATCTAGAATCACGTCAAATTGTCTACCATCTAGTTTTCCGAAAAGCTCATCTACAGAACCTGAGTCTAATGAGTTGCAAATGAATGTTTGTATACGTTCTTCTTCAAATTGTGTATCTGGTTGAATATCAACACCAACAATGCGTCCGTTCTTGAAAAAGTCTCTCCAAGCTCTCAAGGAACCGCCAGGTGCATATCCAGGCAAAGAATAACCTACCATACTTGAATAAACACCCGGAATCATAGTTCCAATGCCGATTTCCATAAAATCGATAGGTTTTTCTTCGAGATATTTGAATAGTGAATGATATATAGGGGTGTAACCATTACGGTCTTTATCGCTGCCGTAGTTTTGAAAAAGTTTATCCAATTCCATTTTTAATAAACAAATCTTTGTTTAAACTCTTATCTAAAGTAATTTTTTATCTGCAATAATTTAAGCGAAAACAATGTCGGAACAAATTTCCAATAATTTGGTCACTTTGGTCTCTGCTAACAGTCTAAATGGGCTAAAAACAGGAAATATAATTGCAGATATCTTTCTAGCTATATTTTTGATGGTTACAATCCCTTTTATGATTAAACATGTACGTGGTATCAAAATTCCTTGGTTTCGCAACAAGGAAGATATGTTTACAATAAAGCTTACAGGGTCAACAAAATATGGAAAAGGTGGTCATTGCACTCGCAATTATAGCGATGCATTCTGTGCGATAGCCAAGTATATGGAAGAAGAATGCAAACTTAAGTCTATCAAAGAATTTTTCATCCATACTTATGAGAAAGATACAAGTTATATTCCTCAATATACTCCTCCAATTCAACTTACCCCAACCATTACGTGCGAAGTCAATCATTTTATGAATGAAGACAGCAGCAATTCGGATGTAGACTTTATTTTGTGCTCTGATATAAGTCTTCAAGACATTCAAAACTTTCTTCGAACACAAATTTCTAGATACAAGAGCCGTATGTCAGAGGAATTACACAGTAAGCAACGTTATTTTTGTCCGTATTTAGATGAAACCAGATTAAGATGGAAAACGTATATATTCGAGAGCAGCAAAACCATGGATAGTATTTTCTTTCCGGAAAAGCATAATGTATTGAAAGTTGTTGACAATTTTGTACAAAATAGAGCCTTATATCATCAACGAGGAATTCCATGGACGCTGGGTATCTTGTTGTGGGGTTCTCCGGGAGTTGGGAAATGTCTAGGGCGTAATACACCTATATTAATGTATAACGGCACTATTAAATATGTACAAAATATTGTAGTAGGTGATGTATTGATGGGTGATGATTCAACCCCACGACATGTTTTGTCCCTTGCTCGAGGTCGAGAAAAAATGTATCGCATTATCCCTACAAAAGGAGATCCCTATGTTGTAAACGAATCCCATATATTGTCTCTAAGAAGATCGCGTTTAAAATGTTTACGGAAAAGAAATGAACCTGGTAAATATGGATATAGAGTATTGTGGTGCGATGAATGCGGTAAATATAGATCAAAAAGCTTTAATTTCAACAACTATGCCACTGTGGAAGAAACTTATAAATCAGCGCAAGAGTTTTTGGATTCTCTTGATGATGAACGGGATATAGTTATCGATATATCCGTTAGGGACTATATCAAAAAACACCATGCGTGGAAACATATATGGAAAGGTTATAGAGTTGGGGTTGAATTTGAAAAGGGAAAAGATCGACCAGGGAACATAGATCCATATCTTTTGGGAGTTTGGTTAGGCGACGGAACAGCCACAAAACCTGAAATAACTAATAATGACGTTGAAATTCTCGAATATCTTGAATCTGTAACAGAGGAAATGAACCTCAAAATGACTAAAAGAGATAAATATACTTATTATCTTGCTGGAAATGAGTATAGGAAAAATATTTTCCGAAAAGAATTACAAGACAATAAATTATTGGGAAATAAACACATTCCTTTGAAGTACAAAACTGGCTCTAGAAAATGTAGATTAGAAGTATTAGCAGGAATATTAGATACGGATGGATATCACCATCACGGACATTTTGAAATTATACAGAAGAAAAAGAAATTGGCTGAAGATATTGTCTATTTAGCAAGGTCTTGTGGATTAGCTGCTTATATATGTGAATGTAAGAAAGGTTGTATGTATAAAGGTGAATATCGTGAGGGTACTTACCATCGGATAAATATTAGTGGGTATACAACAATGATACCCACTAAAGTTTCTAGAAAACAAGCTACGGTGCGTAAAATGAATAAAAATGTTCTAAATGTCGGAATAACTGTAGAACCGTTGGAAGTTGATGATTATTTTGGGTTTCAAATTGATGGAAACCACAGATTCGTGCTGGGAGATTTTACTGTAACGCATAACACTTCGTTTGTGAAAGCTTTGGCTAATTATACAGAACGTCATATTGTAGAAGTGCCGCTCAATCGCATCAAGACTTACGGAGCATTAAGACAAGTGATGCTTGGGGAAAAAATCAACAATTTCAGGGTCCCGTTTAGTAAACGTTTGTATTTAATGGAAGACATCGATTGTCTGGACAAAGTGGTTCTTTCACGTAAGGCAAAAAAGAAAGATAAACCCGGAAAAGTTGAAGCTGAGAAAGTTAAGACTCAACTCGATTTAAGTAGTAAAATAAAGTCGTCGTTTTCTAATAACGATCCGTTAACATTGTCCCATATCTTAAATATTATTGATGGACCTTTGGAAGCTCCAGGTAGAATTTTGATTATTACAACCAATCATCCCGAAAAACTCGATGAGGCCTTGATTCGTGATGGAAGAATGGATATCAGATTGGAATTGAAAGCTTTACACGGTGAGTGTCTTCAAGATATGGTATTGAGCTTTTTTCCCGACAAAACTGCAGAAGATATTTCACTGGGGACCTTGGAAAATAAAGCTGAGTTAACTCCTGCTGCCATACAAAATTTATGTTTTAGCAAATCTTTTGAAGAAGTCTGTCATGCCATACAATAAATATAGCCAAATTATGTAATATAAATCCCATTACATAATCTTTAGTATAATCTTAGAAACGTGTCTCGTATTCGCGATGCATTTTTTGATATATATAAGTAATCATCAATGCTATCACAATTACTGGTAGAATGATAGATAAAGCTAATAAAGCATTAAACCAAGCCTTTTCTTCATCGCTGAGTCTTTCCATCTCTATAGATGGAGTAATCAAGTAAATAACTAAGAATCCAATCAACAAAGCGTAAAATAATGCAGTTAATCCTAAGGAATCCTGCGTTGAGGAATACCAAAACAGAGCCCATAATATAATTACCACAATCAGATAAACTAACCACACTCCAGCAATATTCATTTAAAGTATTTTAGAAAATTCTACATGTCTTCAAAATAGAATTTGAAGTTTATGGATTCACCTCATCGTACAATGATAGTGGATTATTATGAACCCAGATGGATGTATGATTTAGGAACTTTTCGTCGTGGAGAATTTACATTTTGGATTTTTCTAGTAGTATTACTTCTTTTGGGCGCAGTTGCGTTAGCTTGTAGTATAGAAACGTATCCACAAGAAAAAAATAAAAAATTACCATAAAAATTACCATATAATTTATTAAATTTTCACAGTACGATTTTTTTAACTAAAAAAATCGCGAAAAGTTTTTTTGGTGATAAATAAAGAAAACAATGGGTTACGATCATCACGGATACGACCATCATGGACACGGTTATGGCTGGGGCGCTGCCGCCGCTGTTATTGTTGTAATTATTATTATTATTATTATTGTTGCTCTCTTCGCTGGATTTAACAATGGTGGATACACATATGCTGGCGCTGCTGCCCGCGCTGACGATGACACCACTGCCGTGAGGACTGCCGACCTCCGCGCTCTTTGTGCTCAGCTCCATTAAATGGCTGAAAACTATAACCATTAATATCATCTAGGAGATGAAAATGTTATAAAAATTATAACATTTTAAAGATATATTTATATAAAATTATTTAAATGCCCTATATAGATAAGATATTAAACTTAGAGTCTATGATACAACTAAATTTGCAGATACTGATGAAGGAAAAAGTCAAGCAGAATCTCGGGATGAAATAGTAACGGAAGTTATCGGGCGTATGAGTGCTACAAGGGCAAAAAATAGACCTTCAGCTGAAAAACTTCTTGAGTATATTAATAATAAGCTTGTTATATAATAAATACCTTGGAAACAATTTACAGGAATCTCTGTAAATTGTAAACTTTCTTGTAGTTTTGTAAATTATAGAAAATATTTACTTTTATGAAATTTTATATATAATTGAATTTTTATTTCACTCTTTTGGGATGAAAAGAAAGCGAAGCAAGAACCGAAATAGAAAATATGTCAGCCATCTACTATACAAACATTGATACTGATCGTCTAGTAATTGAGGAAGTAAAACCAGGAAAAATTACCGATAAGAATGGTAATAGTAAAGGACAGTTCTCAACCTTGAGGACAAAATACAATGTTGGCACGCCTGAAAGTCCCATTGTAAGGTCTTTTGTTGTTGAAGGTCCTATAGGAACCTCTAATTTCGGTATTCAGGAACAAGAAAATGAAAGTGGAAGTAAATCTTACACAATTCGGTATAAGCCAGATAATTTGGAAGAGGCTGAAGCTTTTTACGAGAAAATGAAGCTTTTGAAAGCTCGTGCAGCCAAAGCTCTGTTTGACAATCGTAGGCACAAGGATATGCATCACGTTAAACCTACATCCAAGGAAGAGACTATATTGGACAATATGCGAGATATTATGTATATTCCAACGGATGATTTTGGGGTACGACTTCCAGATTCCGTTCCATCCAAGTTTTTGAATTTGGATACTGGATCTTATAATCCTATTTTTAGGACTAAGTTCCAACGTGTTGCTGGATTGGATGTTAACGGCGAACCTATTATGGAAGAGATTCCGTGGGAACTCTTGTATGGTATGCGCGTGACCTTCGTTCCGCATCTGAGTTTCTATAGGATTTACTCCGGTATTGGATCTAAATCTTTCCAATGTAAGCTTAGAAGTGCTATTGTTACTGACATTCAGAAACCTAAAGAAAAGAATCCTCACTTTGAGACAGCAAAGAAGCTGGTGTCTAATCCTGAATATTTGAAGCATATGAACGAAAGCTTGCAACTTGCACAAAAAATGGCTGAAGCTAGAGCCAGAGGAGATCTTGATGAGGACGGTAATATATCACCATCTCAATCTTTATCAAGATCTCCATCAACTCCTCCAGTAGTAGTTGATCCCATGGCAGCTGTAAAAGCTGTAACAAATATACCAAGTCTAGGGTCAGATTCTCAGGGCATCTCGTCAACTACTGTCACATCTTCGTTGACTGATTTTATGACATCCAAGCCCCAACAGTCTGATTCTTCACCCATGCTAACTAAAATACCGGATCTACCTACAATGCCTGGTATGCCTAGTATTGCGTCCTAATCTACCATATTTAAAAACGATATTTATTATTACAATAAATATAGTGATAAAATTGTAAACATGAGCATTTGGGATAAAAGATCTTTTAAGTCTTCCCAGTCTTCCACTGAAAGTAAACGACTTTTACCTGCTAAAGAAATAGACTTGGCATATAGAATAGCTGAAGAAAATAGGCACCAAGCCTTTGATGAAAAATATGAATGGATGTATCATTACCACGAAGATTTAACTTATATGTACAATTTATTTTTGAATCACATGAACCAAGCAAACATACGTGATCCTCCTAATATTCTCTCTTTCAATGACTTTCGTCAATATGTTTACGAAAATACTGACATTTATTTAGATCCTAAAGTACACAAAAGAAAACGACCACTCGCGTAAATGTCCGAGGAAGGTTCAGAGCCAGAAGATGACACCTATATAGAAAACGTCAAAACGGTAACATATAAAGAAATTGTTCCAGTAGATGTAGTATGGGATGTGCATGACAAGCTTATAGAATATACACACAGTATGGGACTTCCCATATTAAATTCTTACGGTTCAGGATTAGCTCTTTATGATATAATCCACTCAAGACATTAATAATGTTCCTAGAAACATTATGATGATGATGATGATGATGATGATGATGATGATTATTTACGACGTCGTCGATTGCGATTGTTTGGTCTAAGTGCTGTTTCGGTAGATACAAACTTAATAAGTCCATTCCCACTTAGAGGAGAATAATAATCTCGACGACGGGATTGATGTGTATGATGGGATTGATGCGCATGACTATCACCGTGTCTTGGCAGTCTGGGTGAATGAGATTCACCTCCACAGTCTTTGGTACATACCATATCTGAATCTTCTGAATAGAGATGATATGCAGTGTCGAAATCCATAATTTCTTTACCTAAACGCTGGTTTACTGCGTTATGAAAAGTCCAAGACCATTTAAACATCCCTATATCCACACCATTCTTATTTTTGACGTGCCAATAATCTCGTATAGGGTGATTTTTCAAATATTCCCCACAATGAACTTTACAGTTTTTACATTTTAATCCAGAACAAATTTTATGCATTGCAGCTTCAAAATCTCGTTTCGCTTCGTCCCTTTTCGCGTTATAAGCCAAAATATGGATTATCAACCACGCTCCCGGACCAAATGATTTTGGATCCACAAGTTTTTTCACATCAGCCATTCCTTACTTTTTCAGCACCAATATTTTTTAGAGAGATATTGGAAATAAAGTTACTACAAATTAACTATTCATAGTAGGAAAAAAATGATTGAGTATATTCGGTTTGGAATAATTAAATCACTTGTATACTTTATTATGAATACCGTATCTTCTATAGACGAAAGTCTCGTATCTCACTCGATAGTAAACGAAACCCAATTGCCGTATGAACTGCAAGACAAAACTATCCGAAGGGCTGGCGTTATTCCTTATATGAAAACCGAAAAAACAGTGCTTTTTATCTTTGGATTGGATGAAGGCATTGCGAGTATTTCTGATTTTGGTGGTACTAGGGAAGATTTTGACAAAGATGTTTATGGGATAGCTCTTCGCGAATTTCAGGAAGAAACTTTTGGGATTATGGGAACAATAAAGAGGGGAAACCTAATTAAAGCGCCATATATTGTTGGTGAAACAGGATATCATGAAACGGAAAAGGGTGTATTATTCTTTGTTCAGTATCGTAACGATTTTCCTTTTACTAAAAAGATGCAAGAGTTCAAAGAAAGAAATATGCCCGGAGATGAAACGAGAGGATTAATTGTTCTCTCGAGAGAACAATTAATTTCTGGTCTAAAGCAACCAGAAGAACGAATCCAATCCTCTAAAGTGTTTCTTTTTCACCCTAAAGTCAGATCTATTCTATTATCTGGGAATGATATTATCTCTTCTTTGTAAAATTCTTCACCACGAGGAATATACACAGATTTGATGTTGTACAAACCCATATTTATAAATTTTTGAAGTAATACTTGAGATGTTATATCTCGATTATATTTTGCCAATTCACGTTCAACGATTTTGAGAATTTTTGACTTGGACACCTCACTATTCAACATTAGATAAATGTTGATTACTGAAATGATCGATAACCAATGATCACGTTGATAATTGTAATAGCTTTTCTTTTTCTTGTGTTCAACCATAAAATCAGCAAGCACCTTTGAAGCCGTCCCAGTATTTTTAACATCAACGCATTTAGATGTATTTAAAGGACCTAACACACTTTCCAATACATCTAACATTTTATGTTGATTCACAAGGAGTACTGTAGTTCGTCCATTAAAAATGCGTCTTAAATCGGAAATAGTATTACTTGCCAATCGAGACAAATAGTACTTTCGTCGTGTGTTTGTCCAGTCCGCATAGTGGAGCAGTTTTAAATTTTGAAGTTTTAGTGCCACATATCCTGAAACAACCATGTTTCTTTTAGTTAAAGTTTATGTAAAATACTTTTCGACTGAAAAGATGTAGATAAAAAATCATTTATTTGAAACAGAAAATTAAAATCTACATGGATAGGTTTCGTCTAGTAAGTCGGGATCGTAATAATCCAATTTAATTGCTGTATTTATTAATACATCTTCCACTTCTTGAACTGCATTCCACTCATTTTTAGTCATAATCTGCGCAATTGCGCGTAACATCACGTATCTTAGAGTATTATCTTCGTATAGATTACCGCCTTCGTCGCAAAATACCATATAGATGATGGATGGTTCCTCTATATATGTTGCCGTTTCAGATGCAATGAGAGAAT
>Ga0114925_10000704_pt1 | contig 15590 bp, 11 predicted proteins | sample SumtaG_2_FD_87287 | JGI IMG/M metagenome (GOLD analysis project Ga0114925, IMG submission 87287) | Deep subsurface microbial communities from Indian Ocean to uncover new lineages of life (NeLLi) - Sumatra_00607 metaG | ecosystem: Environmental > Aquatic > Marine > Oceanic > Sediment | place... | reverse complement strand
TTTAAAATGGTTGAGGAGGTGAGAAGGCAATTTAAAGAGATCAAAGGCCTTATGGATGGAAAGGTTGAACCGGATTCAGCCACGTGTGTTGATATTGCAACGAGGAGTGCGTTAAAAGGAATGATGTTACCGGGTACAATTGCAATTTTAACCCCGTTTATTATCGGTATTCTATTCGGTCCGATTACCCTTGCAGGCACTCTAATCGGTGCGATTGTCACTGGAATAATAATTGGGGTTCAGTACGCAAATTCTGGCGGAGGAATGGATAATGCAAAAAAATATATTGAAGAGGGGCATTTCGGCGGAAAGGGTTCTGAAGCACACAAAGCTGCTGTCGTTGGTGACACTGTAGGTGACCCGATGAAGGATACTGTCGGACCTTCAATTAACATTCTTATCAAGCTGATGAGTGTTATTTCCCTGGTTCTTGTTCCATTTATTCGGGAAATCGGAGGTATAATCTGGAGATTTTTATAAGATTTGTTTCTTTTACATTTATAGTATTAACAGCAAAACCAAAAAGAGGAATATGGTAAAACCCATATTCCTCATTTTTTGCTTTTAGTTTTCAATATTTACAGGTATTTGTGAAAAATACGGGTTAGTTATTTCTAAATCAGTGATATTTTAATATTCGGAAGATTTTTTTCAATCTCCGGGGATATTTAACTTGGCAAGAAAAGTTCTGGTTTTAACAAGCGGAGGCCTTGATTCAATATTAACATTGAAAATTATGGAAAAAGCGGGTCTCGATGTTATTGGTCTGCATTTCGTAACCTGGTTTAACATACCAAAATATAAACTTCTCAATGATATTGCCGATGGATGTTACATCTACAAAGGCTTTCAAATAAACTATATAGATATTTCGAAAGAATATACTGATATATTGCTTAGCCCTTCTTATGGGTATGGAAGTGCAGTGAATCCGTGTATTGACTGCAAAATATTATTTTTTACAAAAGCAAAGTCGCTTATGGATTCATTCGGTGCAGATTTTATAGCCACAGGGGAGGTCCTGGGACAGAGACCTATGACACAAAAGCTCAGTATAATGAAAATGATCGAAAATCGGAGTGACCTGACAGGATATCTGTTAAGGCCTCTTTCAGCTAAACTACTGGACCCTACAATCCCGGAAAAACTCCAATGGATCAACAGGAATGATCTTTATGGAATTTCAGGAAGAGGACGGAAGAAACAGATGGAGCTTGCCTCGGATTTAGGAATAGCTGAATATCCTTCTCCTGCAGGAGGATGTATCTTAACAGAGAAACAGTTCAAGGTAAGATTCAAGGATTTAGTAAGCCACACTTCAAGTATAAATATAGAAGATTTATCAATTTTACGGTATGGAAGGCATTTTAGACTGTCAGCAGATTGCAAGCTGGTAATAGGGAGAAATCAGAAAGAAAATGAAGTACTGGAAAGGATAATGTGGGGTAATATCAAAATAGATACCATGAATATTCCCGGACCTTTTTCAACTATGGAATGGCCTGGTAAAATCTCATTACTCAAAATGGCCTTTAATATCATTGCACGCTATAGTGATTACTGCGGCGCCCCTGAACACATACAGTTTAGAATAAAGTATAATAATCAAGAGAAAACAATCATTTACAGAGGCACACCTGATGAGATATTAAGTGAAAGTAAAATTATTCGATAATTAAAAAATGATAACTCAAAAGGTGTCATCTTATTTTGTATTAGAATTAATTGATAGGATTTAATGAAAATATTAATTAATGTGATATAATGGTATACTGTATAAGTATAGAAATTTCTCGAATCAGGATGAGATGAAAAATATACTTTTTATAAATCCAAAAAGGGAACAGTTGGACGAGATGAAGGAAATTCTAGAAAAGAACGGGTTAGTAGGTATTCGTCTCATCCTATGTGATAATGTCCGGAGCGTTCCTGTCATATTACACAATACTGAAGTGAATTGTGTATTTTACGAGATGATTAATTCGGATTTCCTGAAAGATCTTGAATATTTGAGGATAGTTGTTCATGCTATACCGAAAATTGTGTGTGGTCAAAAGGTAGGGAAAAAGGATTTAATTGACATTATTAACTGCGGTTCAATATTTTTCTATCTAGAGAAACCATTTAATGAACATGATTTTATTACAGCAATTAACAGTGCAATCAATTTCAATCGAGACGTTCTTGATAACTATAAAAAAGGTCAAAAAAAGTATATTAAGAAGCAAATTGAGAAACTGAATAAAGTCGGAATTGCGCTTTCAAGCGAACATAATCTGGAAAAGCTTCTTGAGCAGATTGTATTGCAGGCGCTTTTTCTGGCTCAATGCGACGCCGGAAGTATATATATCAAAGAAGGCGACATGCTCGCTTTCATGGTTGCCCAGAATAATACCTTAAAAAAAAGATACGGAGAAGGATATGAAGAGAAGTACTTTAAAAGATTTCATTTTCCAATCAGTAAGGACAGAATTTCAGGCTACGTAGCTGCTACAGGGGAAACACTCAATATCAAGGATGTCTACCATATCCCATCCAGGAGAGAATATACCTTTACCGATGACTTTGATAAAAGAAATCACTATGTAACAAAATCAATGTTCGCAGTTCCAATGAAAGATTCGGATAATAATATTCTGGGAGTGTTACAGCTGATCAATTGTTTAAATGAGGAAAGCCGGATAATTCCATTTGATAAAAACCTGGAAAACCTTATTCAGTCCCTGGCCTCTCAGGCTGCTGTTGCTATACGAAATGCGAAGCTTATCAAAAAGGTAAAGGATGCTCATCTTGATACCATTCTGAGATTATCAGTAGCAGCAGAATTCCGGGATGATAATACCTCGGAGCATCTGAGACGGATGACCACTTATTCTGTTATCATTGCAAAGAATCTGGGAATGAGTGAGAATGAAATAGAATTATTAGAATACGCAGCACCAATGCATGATATTGGAAAGATAGGAATCCCGGACTCAATCCTTTTTAAGCCCGGTAGTCTTACAAAAAATGAATGGGAAATGATGAAAATGCATACAATATATGGCGCTCAAATTATGGAAGGCTCAGATTCTGAAATATTGAAAGTATCCACAGTTGTTGCATTGAATCATCATGAACGGTGGAATGGGAAAGGGTATCCCAACGGGTTAAAACAGGATAGAATCCCGATCTTTGGGCAGATTGTATCAATTGCTGATGTTTTTGATGCTCTTATATCAAAGAGGTGCTATAAAGAGGCCTATGATCTTCAAGAGGCTGTTGAAGAAATAAAAATAAGCAATCATACTATATTTGGCCCTCATATTGTAGGGGCTTTTATGAAAGGGTTGGATGAGATAATCGAAGTGTTTAACAATTCACAGAAAAATATTTTTGCAAAAAAACAAATAGTTGAAGGATCCGCTGTTGATGCTCAGTTTTAATGAAGAATATCAAGGGTGTTTTGTATGCGGCAGGGAAAATTCAAAAGGCCTGCGGTTCGACTTTTTGTATGATGAAGTGAATGATGAAGTTTATTCCCATTGTAGTTTTGATGATTATATGCAGGGATATGAAAAAATTGTTCACGGCGGATTTATTTCCATGCTTCTTGATGAAGTAATGGCGAAGATCTGTCTCTATAAAAAAATTCAGGCTGTGACTGCAAGAATCGAAGTTCGTTTTAAAAAGCCTGTGTATGTTGATGAAGAAATAGTTGTTTATGGAAAAATTCTTGAGATACGCGGCAAAAAGATAAGCCTAACAGCGAGATGTATCGACCACAAGGGCGAAGAGAGAGCACTTGCCAGGGGGTTATTTATTCGTATTAATCCTCAACCATTAAAAATCTGATTCCATATCCTTACAGCCAGCAAGATGAAATTCTTCTGATTACAAAAGAAATATTAATAAATTCCAGCTCGTTAACTCTGAATTTATCTACCTGTGCTTTCCGGAAAATGCAAAATATAAAAGAATTGACTTTTATTCTTAAAATTATAACATTAACCTTGATTTAATATTCAGAGATTACGTGGGAAACCATAATGAGTTGATTACTCTCTCAGAATTGCTAGTTGGCTTGGTTACCTCATTCCATATATATTTTTTAACACTTTCTATTCGGCCCATTATCATTTGAAATAAGGATGCTCTGTTGTTTTTATTCTTCTTTGCCCTTGCATTACTGGGGATTATTCTCTTTTTTACGATAATCTTTTTTTATCAGCGTAAAGATAGCATTTTAGAACCCACAGCAAATACTGATATTTCCATACCTGAACAAACTGAGAGGAGGAATGAACCTGCTTTTAATGATGAGAATGAATATATTCCGGTTATGTGTACTGAAAAGAAAATACCCGGGATAAATAAACATGAGCTGATTCATTATATTGGTTCAGGGATATTATCTACTATTGATTCTCTCCAGGATCCTTCTGAAATAGTACTGGGAAATCATGAATTAACGACTGAATTAGAAGGGAATGTTGTACTGACTTTAAAAATTTTAATAATTTTTAATGACAGAAATGTGAAAAAAATATTAATTGATTCAATCGGAAAGTATCATTTTGAGGGTCACTATTTGGTTATAAAGAGAAAGGATGTTAAAAAGAAAAAGGATGTTTTAGAGCTTTTTGATAAGCTTGCAGAATTTAAATATATCTTTAATATATTAATGAAGAAATGAGCGAATATCAATTTTCGAAATACCTTTATAAACCGAAGAAAAGAAAAAAGAAAACCTTATTGATAATTTTTATTCTTCTAGTGATAGGTGGTGGAGTTTTTTATTCGCTTTTCTTCCTTGATTTTCTTGATTTTTACAGACTTTATTCAAAGATGGTAGATGCCTATAGACTGCGTTTCAATGACTACCGCTTTCTTCAAAAAAACCTTGATTTAGGTAATTATAATGTAGTTATACATGAAGGCCTGCCCTACCTTCAAAAAAAACCCTACAATGCTCAGCTCATGCGTTATATTGGTGAAGCTTATTATTACATTTCTACAAGCTTGACCGGAAAGGAGAAAGAGGAATCGATTGATCAGGCCATTATCTATATCCGTAAAGGTATTATCCTTTCTACTTTCGATGATATTCTGACGAAAAGCTATTTTATTCTGGGTATGTCCTATTTTAAAAAGGGGGCACATTATAATGAGCTGGCAGTAGAATATCTTAGAAGAGCACTCAATTCCGGTTATAATGATAATTCTCTCTATGAAATCTTGGGCTACTGTTACTATAAACTTGGAGTACTTGATGAAGCAATAAACTATTTGGAAAAAGCAAAAAGAATAACTCCAAAGGATATCGTTCAGCTCTTTCTTGCATATGCATATAAAAATAAAGGTTTGTTCGGAAGTGCAAAAAAAGAGCTTGATTATATAATCCTGAACACGCAGGATGATGCAATTCTGGAGGAGGCTTATGCCGCACTTGCCTGGATAGATTTCCAGGAAGAAAGGTATGAACAAGCAAAAGAAAATCTCAACAAAGTTATTGAATTGAATGAAAATTCAGCTTACGCTCATTACTGGTTTGGTAATATATATGAAAAAGAAGGAGATCTGATTTCTGCCAGAAAAGAGTGGCGTTTGGCACTGAAGATGGACCCCAAACACATAGGTGCAATAGAGAAATTGTATTGAATTATATTATACCTCTTAGAGGAGACATATATGGTGTTGAGCAAGTTGTGGGGCGCATTATCAAATGATATTGGTATAGATTTAGGAACCTCGAACACACTTGTGCTGGTAAGGGGGAAGGGCATTGTCCTTTGCGAACCATCTGTCGTTGCATTACACAGCGCTGCAGGGAAAGTTCTAGCAGTAGGACAGGAAGCAAAAAGAATGCTGGGAAGAACACCAGGAGAAATAATAGCTGTACGTCCAATGAAGGATGGGGTGATTTCCGATTTTGAAACTGTTGAGAAAATGATCAAATATTTCTTTCAAAAGATTCATAATCGAAGGGCTCTGGTAAAGCCGCGTGTAGTTATGTCTATCCCATCCTGTATAACAGAAGTTGAGAAGCGGGCTGTAAGGGAAGCAGCTGAACAGGCAGGAGCCCGTGAAATTTATTTAATCGAAGAATCCCTTGCAGCTGCGATAGGGGCAAATATACCCATTCAGGAACCAGCGGGTAATATGGTCATAGATATTGGGGGCGGAACTTCAGAGATTTCTGTATTATCACTGGGAGGAATGGTGATTACCAATGGAATCCGTATAGGAGGCGATGAGTTTGATGAAGCAATAATAAACCATATGAAAAAGATTCATAATCTTGTTATTGGGGAAAGTACTGCAGAAGAAGTAAAAATTACGATTGGAAATGTGTACCCTGAAAAACAGGTATCTGCTGTCGATATCAGGGGGAGAGATTCTATATCCGGATTACCGAGAACTTTAAATCTTGACTCTGTTGAAATAAGGGAAGCTCTTCAGGATCCTACCAATACGGTTTTAGAAGAGATAAAGAAAACCCTCGACCAGACACCTCCTGAACTTGCTGCTGATATTGTTGAAAGAGGGATTGTGATGACAGGTGGTGGTGCGCTGTTAAGGGGATTTCCAAAGCTCATCAGTAAAGAAACAGGCGTACCGGTTATACTTGCTGAAAATCCCCTGACATGTGTTGTTCTTGGAACCGGGAAATTTCTTGAAGAATTAAAATACATGAAAAATATATAGCATCGGTGGAGTGATAACTTCGAGCCAGGCTATTTATTTTTTTAGTACCTTAATGTGGACAAGCCACATTAGGGTAAAGGGAACATCTATGAGCGAGGCAAAATTTGCTCGATATAAAGGATTAATTATATTAATAATTCTTCTTTTTATATCCTTTACACTGATGGGTTTCTCTCAAACAAAAATTAGTATCCAGTTTAAATCTTTAGCTTTTGCAATTCTTTACCCGTTTCAGTTTGCCGGGGTTACTTCCATTACATTTGTAAAAGATTTTTTTACAAGTATGAAGAATAATAAGTATTTAAAGGAGGAGCTCATTCAAACAAAAAAAATGTTGGAAGAGTACGAAAGAACACAATATGAGGTTGAAGAAATCAAAAGAGAGAATGAACGACTCAGGCGGTTAATTGGCATACAATCGGAACTTGAGTATGAAACGGTAATTGCTGAAATTGTTGCAAAGTCGCCTCAAAACTTTTACAAGACACTCATTGTTAACAGGGGAGATAAAAGCGGAATAAAAAAGTGGATGCCGGTAGTTGCATATCAGGATAATGTGAAATGCGTGGTAGGAAAAGTTATAGATGTTCAGCAATATTCTGCAAGAATTCATCCTGTAATAGAACAAACTAGTTATATTGGTGCAATGTTGAAAGATAAAAGATATTCCGGGATTCTGGTCGGTCAGAGTCCTTTATCTGCAAATTGCCTGTTACAATATGTAAACAGGCAAATAGATATTCATTATGGGGATATTGTAGTAACATCCGGAATGGGGGGTGTATTTCCAAAAGGTATAATGATTGGGGAGGTTGTATCTGTATCAAAAAAAAGATATGGAATTTTTCAGGAGGCTTTAGTTCAGCCAAAAGTCGATTTTGGACGGCTTGAGGAGGTTTATATTATTACAAAAAAAGTAACTGAAGAGTTTAACACCCTGTTTAAGGAAGATTGATTCCGTGAGGAAGTATATTGTTTTTATTTTATGGATAATAGGGGTTTTTTTACTGCAGTCATCACCCCTTTATGAGCATATAGGTGTGCGAGGAGTGACACCTGATTTCCTGCTCATAATGATCAGTCTTGCAGCTTTCATATTAGGACCTATCGCAGGGCAGATAATAGGCTTTATAACAGGATTTATTATGGATATAATACCTGCTGTAGAGCTTTTAGGATTGTCTGCTTTTGCATTTACCTTAATCGGATATGTAGTTGGTATAGCCGGCCAAAAGGTGTATGGTAACAGCGTTCTTATAATAATAACTCTTCTTTTTGTTGTTACACTGGTGAAAGCTATTGTATTAAGTATATTTGCAGCTCTTTTTCTAGAACCGGGATATTTTGGATATTTTTCCCATGGGAAGATTTTTCTGGAGGCTGTTCTGAACAGCATTATTGCACCAGTGTTGTTGATAATTTTTACAAAGATTGAGAGGAAAATAGCATAATAATATGCCTTTTATATCTCTAAGAACGAATAAGAATGACGAATTTAAAAAGAGACTGTACATCTTTTCAGGTGTGCCTGTTTTGTCTTTCTTAATATTTATTATTGTCCTCTTCTCCCTCCAGATTATAAAAGGACCAGATTACGAATTAAGAGCGAAATCGAATAGGGAACAATTTTCTATATTACCTGCTATAAGAGGAGTTATTTATGACGGGAGTGAAGAAACGATTCTTGCGCATAATAGAAGATCGTTTGCTGTTACACTTGTGCCTCAAAACTTACCGGCGGATAAGGATGAGAGAGAAAAATTATTAAATAGGCTTGCACTGCTTTTAGAAATAGATAAAGATGAAATACTTTCTATTATTGATAAAAAAAATTATTCAAAATACGGTTCCTATGTTCTTAAAACAGAAGTTCCGTTTAAGGACATTGTGTTTCTTGCTGAGCATAACAGAGACTTTCCAGGAGTCTACTGGAAAAGTAAGCCGATAAGAGTCTACCCGTTCAAGGATATGCTTTCACATGTTATCGGATATGTAGGGATGATTAGCGAACGGGAGTTCATGGAACGTACCGGTAAGGGGTACAACCTTGAAAGTGTAATCGGCAAGAGCGGAGTTGAAAAGATTTATGATATTGAATTGAAAGGAAAGGATGGATACATCAGGAGAATCGTCGATGCTACGAATCAGGTTTCCGCAGAAATAATTGATAGAGGCGCTGAACCCATTCCTGGAAACAACGTCATATTGACAATAGATAAAAATATTCAGGATATTGCGGAGTCAGCTTTAGGGAATAGAATCGGTGCTGTAATTGTCTCAAGGCCTTCGACCGGCGAAGTATTGGCAATGGTTTCATATCCCCGATATGATCCAAATCCCTTTGTCTCACAACTGGACAAGGAAGCTTTTAAGAAATTGGCTCTTGATAAGAGGAAACCTTTCCTTAACCGTGCAATACAGGCACAATATCCTGCAGGATCAATATTTAAGCTTGTTGTTGCCCTGGCAATTCTTGATACAGAAAAAATACCCGTTACAAAGGAGTATGTATGTAATAGAGGATATCAGCTGGGTAACCGTTTTTTTTCATGCTGGTCGAATCACGGTAAGGCAGACCTATTAAAGGCAATAGTGTATTCCTGTGATTCATACTTTTACCAGGCATCAATGGTTTTAGGGCCTGGGATAATCTCAGAGTATGCTGAAACTCTTGGGTTTGGAAGAAAATTGAACATAGATTTAATCGGTGAACTTGAAGGAATTGTTCCGGATACCGAGTGGAAAAGAGAAAATCGAGCAGATATCTGGTATGACGGTGATACGCTTAATTTATCAATCGGGCAGGGTTATCTCTTAGTAACACCGCTCCAGCTAAACACATTCACAAACCTTATAGTCAACAGGGGTGTCCTTTTCAAACCCTATATTGTTAGTGAGATACATTCAGCAAAGAGTGATGAGTTACTCTACAGGAAAACACCGGAAGTATTGATTGATAGTAAAATTGATACTGCTCATTATGAATTTATCATTCAGGCAATGAGGGATGTGGTGTCAACAGGAACAGCAAAATGGGGAGGTGCGGTTTTTTCGACTGAAACAGCAGGAAAAACGAGCAGCGCTGAAATAGCCGGTGCAGAAACCCATTCCATATATACTGCTTTTGCTCCCTCTAAGGCAGAAAATAAAGATGAAATTATATCGATCACAGCTATTGTTGAACACGGCGGTGCAGGAAGTGAGAGCGCAGCCCCGCTTGTATCGGAGATATTTGAATCGATATTTGGTAATTGTAACCTTGAAACAGCACAAAAAAATATCTGGAAGAAGAGGTCAGAAATATTTAGAAATACAAAACCGAATATTGTCACTGATTAGAAGAGGAGGTACAAAGGAAGTAAAAAAATTGGTGAACCCTCTCTTCTACAATCTTAGTATCGTCGTGCTTTTATGGCTGTACAGTTTTTGTAATCAGGTGGAATTTTTTTAATGGGGAAACAAGAATTATTTCGATCAGTTAAGCTTGATTATGTGCTGTTTTTTTCTTTTATCGTTCTTACAGCTTTAGGTATACTTACAATCTATAGTGCCGGCGGCGGTACCGGGGATATCAGGGCTGTGGAAAAACAGCATATAAAACAGATATATTGGGCTGTTACCGGTATTGGGATTTTTATCCTCCTGCTCTTTATACATTATCAAAAAATAGGAGAATATGCATTTATTATTTATATGTGCGGCATTCTTCTTCTTGTAATAACGCTTATGTTTGGAAAAAGAGTTAGGGGTGCCAGGAGCTGGCTTACTATTGTCGGGGGTTTTGGTTTTCAGCCATCCGAATTTGTTAAAATTAGTGCCATAATTATGCTTTCGAAGTTTCTGGATAGAATTGGTGAAGAGATAAGGAGCGTAAAAAATGTATTGCTTTCACTTGGAATTATTTTTCTGCCAATGGGACTTGTTCTTTTACAGCCAGATTTCGGGACAGCGCTTGCGTATTTGCCTATAGGCTTAGTCATGCTTTATTTCAGCGGTATTAAATACACACATCTTTTTTCTATACTAATTATCTTTGGAATAGCGATAACACTTCCACTCTTAACCACTTTCAGTAAACTCACTGATTTAACCTCACTTGCTTTTTTGCAGATGCTTGATGATTCAAAAGTTGTTTTTACAATTGCACTTCTTTTTGGAATTCTCTCTTTTATTTCATTTATCCTTTTTAGAATTCTAAAGAAAGATTATATTTCCGAGTCAACGAAAATATTTCTCATTTTTTTTTCAGGTGTAATTCTTTCAACAATTTTTAGTAAATGGTTGAAGCCATATCAAAAAGAACGGTTGATAGTTTTCCTCAAACCAACCATAGACCCTTTCGGAGCAGGCTATAATATTATTCAGTCTAAAATTGCAGTAGGCGCAGGGGGGCTTTTTGGGAAAGGTTTGTTGGGGGGGTCGCAAAGCCAGCTTGGATTTCTGCCTGAAAGAAGCACAGACTTTATTTTTTCTATTTTTGCTGAAGAATGGGGATTTATGGGTGCATTCTTTTTATTAGCTCTTTATGGTCTCTTTATTTACAGGGGTATTATGATCATACATGATACAAAGGATATGTTTGGATGTCTGGTTGCAACAGGCATTGTCGGAATGTTTTTATTTCATATCATCATCAACATTGGTATGACGATTGGTATTATGCCGATTACAGGTATTCCTCTCCCTTTTATGAGTTACGGAGGATCTTTTCTCCTGACCTGCATTGCAGCCACATCAATTCTCTATAATATAGAGATAAGGAGATATATCCGGTGAATACTTCTATGCGTGAAAAAGTTAATGTATTGCTGCCTCAAGTTCTCAAGCCTGCCCGGTACATAGGAAAAGAAATTAATGTTGTGAATCAGAAAAAAATCAAACCCGATCTTAAAATTGTTCTCTCATATCCGGATTTATACGAAGTCGGGATGTCAAACCTGGGATTAAGAATATTGTACGAAGCTATTAACCGGTGTGAAAATTTCTATTGTGAAAGAGTTTTTGCTCCATGGCTTGATTTTGAGAAAAAACTTAGAGAAAGTGGTATCCCGCTCTATTCGCTTGAAACCTTAACACCTCTTAGCCGGTTTGATGTTGTTGGTTTTTCCATCGGGCATGAGCTTTTATATACAAATATTCTTAACATACTAAATCTCGGAGAAATCTCTCTCTATTCAGATAAGAGAGGAGAGGATGAGCCTCTCGTGATTGCAGGAGGACCTGCGGTTTTCAATCCTGAACCCACTGCTGATTTTATTGATATATTTCTTATTGGGGATGGGGAAGTTTCTATTATAGAATTTCTTAATAAATTATTGCCATTGAAAATTAAACCAAGAAAAGAAAAGCTTGTCACGTTGAATTCCCTTGATTTTACTTATATCCCCTCTTTATATGGAACAAGAAACTATAGAGGATATCAAATTACAAATGTTGAAAAGGTTGTTAAAAGAAGGGTAGAACCAGATCTTAATCTGCTCCCCTATCCACGAAAGCCCCTGGTTCCTCTAATAAAAATTGTTCATGATAGGATTACGGTAGAGGTAAATAGAGGGTGCACTCAAGGCTGTCGATTTTGCTCAGCAGGATTTACCTGCAGACCGTTAAGGGAAAGGAGTATAAGGAATATTATCGGTATAATTAAAGATTCTATCGACAATACCGGATATGATGAAGTTTCTTTGTCTTCCCTCAGTATTGGTGACTACTCAGAATTACATAAACTGGTAAATCTTATCAATGATAATTTTGCGGGGGATAATGTGTCTATTTCTCTTCCCTCTATTAGAGCAAACAGTGCGAACATTGATATATTGACAATTGTGTCGGAGGTGAGGAAAAGCGGCCTTACTTTTGCAATTGAGAGTGCAGATGAATTGGTGCGCAGAAGGTTTAACAAACCTGTTGATGAAATTCAGCTTCAGGAAATTGTAAAGCAGATTGCCGGGCTTGGTTGGAGACGTTTAAAGTTTTATTTCATGATCGGCCTTCCGATGGCGGAGAAGGAATGTGAAAAAATTACAGATATGGTTTTAAGGTTGCTGAAAGTATCGAAAAAGATATCCATAAATTTAAATGTTTCAGTATTTGTACCCAAACCGCATACACCGTTTCAACGTGAAAATCAGATTGATATTAAAAATGCGGAAGATATCATTTGGAGATTAAAACAACGTTTTTCTCATTACAGGGTGCATGTAAAGTTTCAGGAACCGAAAATGAGCTTTGTAGAAGGGATCTTATCAAGAGGAGACAGAAGTATTAGTAAGCTTATTTATGAAGTATATTCGCAGGGTGAGCGATTCAGTGGCTGGAATGAAGTTTTTAATTTTGATTTATGGAAAAACGGTTTAGAAAAGCTCCAAATTAATACAGATCTTTATTTTAACTATAACAATTATACAGATTCTTTGCCCTGGTATTTTATCGACAGCGGAGTTAATAAAAATTTTTTAGAAAAGGAGTATGCTAAAGCTAGTGAGGGCACCTCCACAGCCAACTGTATAAATGGCAAATGTTCATATTGCGGAGTTTGTGAGAAGGGAATAAAAAATGTCCTCGAAAAAGATAGGGCTGCTTATCAAGATGAACCGGTAGAATCGACCATGAATTCTATAAAAAAGTTTAATGATGTCAATAATAAAAGAATAGCTAAAATGGTTTTTCAGTTTAAAAAGAGAGGGCTTTATCGATTTATTTCACATCTCGATCTTCTTCATTTATTTGTACGGGTCGGAAAAATTACAGGAATTCCGTTTAGATATTCTCATGGGTTTAATCCAAAGCCAAGATTTATACTGCCTTTTCCTCTTGCTCTTGGTATAGAATCAGATTATGAACTCGGCGAAGCGTATCTGGATAAGGTAATCAGTGAAAAAGAGTTTACTGCACGATATAATGAGCGGCTGCCGGAGGATATACAGATTAAAAAATCAAAAATATTTTCAGTAAAAAAATCAATAGCTTCAGCAGATTTTTTTCATGATTATATAATTCAATCATGTAATGGAGATACTGGAGTGATCATAGACGGTATGATTAACATTGATAAAGAGAATATTTTTGAAAATAAAGCGTATCAGTTTTACTCACTAAACGGTAATTCGGTTATGATCCGATTGAAAAAAAGCCAGAGTATAAAAAATATCTTCAAAAGTCACCAAGTTTCATACCAGAATTTATCTATTAAAAGAACCATGATCTGGGGTTTTAATGAAGGAAAATTATTTCCAATTATTTAGTGCGGTTTTCTCGCAAATTTAAAAACAGAAAAGTTTATTAATGATATAGCAATATATTACAGTATCAGACACAGAATGTAATTAGGAGTGAGAAAACCGCTAAAACCTGTAGTTTTCGATATTTACAGGTATTTATGAGAAATGCGGGTTAGTGCTCAGAAATGTAAAAATTAATCCTTTACTTTTTATTTAGAGTGATGTATTATATTAATGTAAGGTGCTTATACTTGAGGGATGAGGAAGAGATCTTTTTCAGATGGCTTGTATTCAAAAAGAGGTATACTTAGTACCTTAATACTGATTTTCTTGCCCAATAGGCACAAACTTTAGTTTGCAAGAAAATATCTTTATAATCTTGAATGTGGCTTGTCCACATCAAGCACACACTGGTAATATTCTTTTAAAAATTTAGAAAAATATTATCAAGAAAGACTTGACTCTATATCAATTATATGTTACAATACTGTTGCTAATAAGAAGGAGGTTGTGTCACCTTGAGTGTGATGCTTAAGGTTTTTTATCGAGAGTACATGTTCTTTGAAAATTAAATAGCAGGATATGAGGGGATTATTATCAGAATAAGACCACAACTATAAAACTCTATTTAGTTGATTAAGTTAAAAAAACTTAATTACGGAGAGTTTGATCCTGGCTCAGAACGAACGCTGGCGGCGTGTCTTAAGCATGCAAGTCGAACGAGAACCAATTAGTAGGGGTTTTAGTTTTATCAAACCCCTACAGGGGGAAGTGGCGAACGGGTGAGTAACACGTGGGTAATCTGCCCTCGGATGGGGGATAGCACTAGGAAACTAGTGGTAATACCGCATATTATCACACTTCTATAAGGTCGTGTGATGAAAGGTGCCCTCTGCATATGGTACCGTCTGAGGATGAGCCCGCGGGCTATTAGCTTGTTGGTAGGGTAAGAGCCTACCAAGGCAACGATGGCTAGCCGGCCTGAGAGGGTGTACGGCCACATTGGGATTGAGATACGGCCCAGACTCCTACGGGAGGCAGCAGCTAAGAATATTCCGCAATGGGCGAAAGCCTGACGGAGCGACGCCGCGTGGACGATGAAGGCCTTCGGGTTGTAAAGTCCTTTTCCTGGGGAAGAATAAAGTCGAGAGTAACTGCTTGACCGATGACGGTACCCAGGGAATAAGCTCCGGCTAATTACGTGCCAGCAGCCGCGGTAATACGTATGGAGCTAGCGTTGTTCGGATTTACTGGGCGTAAAGGGCTTGTAGGTGGCAAGACAAGTCGGATGTGAAATCTCCGGGCTTAACCTGGAAATTGCATTCGAAACTGTCTCGCTAGAGTGTCGGAGAGGGAAATGGAATTCCTGGTGTAGGGGTGAAATCTGTAGATATCAGGAAGAACACCGGTGGCGAAGGCGGTTTCCTGGCCGACTACTGACACTGAGGAGCGAAAGCTAGGGGAGCAAACAGGATTAGATACCCTGGTAGTCCTAGCCGTAAACGTTGTGCACTAGGTGTAGGTGAGTTAATTCACTTGTGCCGCAGCTAACGCATTAAGTGCACCGCCTGGGGAGTATGCTCGCAAGGGTGAAACTCAAAGGAATTGACGGGGGCCCGCACAAGCGGTGGAGCATGTGGTTTAATTCGATGATACGCGAAGAACCTTACCAGGGCTTGACATGCA
>Ga0114925_10000703_pt1 | contig 15595 bp, 9 predicted proteins | sample SumtaG_2_FD_87287 | JGI IMG/M metagenome (GOLD analysis project Ga0114925, IMG submission 87287) | Deep subsurface microbial communities from Indian Ocean to uncover new lineages of life (NeLLi) - Sumatra_00607 metaG | ecosystem: Environmental > Aquatic > Marine > Oceanic > Sediment | place... | reverse complement strand
TGGATGATTTGGCACAACGGCTGCGAGGCCAGAGTTACCACCTCGTAGCATACTGACACGTTTATCAAGACGAAGGCCGGACTCAGGTTCATCGTTGCTGTGACAGTCCCAACACCGCTGTTCTAAGATCGGTACAATATCCCGCTCGAATGCAATGTCGTCAGCATGTACTGATAAAACGAAAAGCGTGGTGGATAACCCAACGAAGATTGCTCGGTGCATCAACACGAATTTCAGAAATAGGTTAGTCCGCATTTGACTCTCTCTTACGCGAAAAAAGCCATTCAAAAAATTCTTGTGATGTATAGACCTTCCGACTTGCACCATGACCTTCATTCGGAAAGATCGTACATTTAGCTAGTGCTCCACCTTTATCCTGAATGAGTTTCACCATTTGTTCTGATCGATCCGCCGGTACGACTGTGTCATTCTCACCGTGGAATGCCCATACGGGAATGGTAGTCAGGTTTTCAGCCCATTGATCAAGCTCGGGAGTGATGTCTTTGGGGCCATTTTTTCCGAGACCCCCAACAACGGGTGCAATAGCCGCGAAGTGCTGTGGTGAATGGGCTGCCCATACCCATGTTCCATACCCTCCCATACTGTTCCCAGTGAGATAAATCCGGGAATGATCAACGGGCATTGTTGTACAGATGTATTCATAAAGGATATTCAGATCTTCTGGCCGCCATCCCTGGAGCGCCTGTGGCGCAATCAAAATAGAAGGCTCATCGACAAATTGATCTAAACCATTTTCTACACCTCGACAGATCTGGCGAATTTTCTGAATGTTGGAACCACGTCCTCCACCACCATGTAAAAAGATCAGAACAGGAAAGTTCTTCTTTGATGTACTACGCTCAGGTGTAGCAGCGAGAAAGTCAGCATTCAAGGACTGCGTGCGCTGATGAACCTTGGTTGGTAGTGTTTGAATTGTCAGTTCTGTAGCGTGAACACATGTACCACAAAGAGCAATCAGTGATGCGAACCCGAACAGTATTCGAAAGCGCCAACAAGATTGCTGCGTTGTTGAATACAACATAGGAGCTTCTCCGTTTCGTTTATTTTTTAGGCTCAGGATCAAATTTCATACGATACGCTTTGTATTCTGGCCAAGTCAGCGTTCCATCATTATTTGTATCCGCATCCGGATGCTTTTCAAAGTATTGGTTTTTCCATTCTTCAGCGCTCAGTTTTTGAACGGTATTGTTTTTTGTGCTATTTGCTGGCCGGAATGGAGGTTGGGGAGGCGTTGCAGAGTCTGGACTGGGAATTCTTGATCGAAGCTTTTCTCGAAAGTCATTCAGTGTTGGACGGTAGTCTGCTTTGGTCGCAAGATTATTCCACTCGTTGGGATCGTTGATGCAGTCATACAATTCCTCTTTTCCATTTTCGTAGCGAATATATCGCCAGTCTTTGCCACGAAGTGCATAGCTTTCTTTTTGTGGATCATATTTCATTCGCCATTTGTATAAGGCTGTGAGTGCTTCGTCGGGACCATCCCAGGTGCCGTCCGTAGGATGCTCAAGGAGCGGTTGAAAACTGTGGCCATCGAGAGAGTGGCCTTGTTCATTTTTCATAGTGTCACCCTGCAGGTCACAAAGATCAATCAATGTTGGGTAGATGTCAACTAAGGACACAGGTTGGCTACATGTTGTTCCTGTGACGGCCACGTCTGGAGCTCGTATAATGAGTGGTATGCGGGTGCTTTCCTGCCATAACGAGTTTTTATAGAGATAGTCCTTTTCGCCCATGCCCCATCCATGGTCACTTGTAAGAATAATGATGGTGTTTGTCTTAAGTTCCGTGTCATCGATTACGTCCAGAATACGTCCAAGTTGCTCATCTACGGATGCAATACTTGCGAGGTATGCCTGTATAAAATAACGCAGAGCTTCATCTCGCGATCCATATGATTTGACGAGTGTATGGAAAAGTTTGTGACCCATGTCTTCTGTGCGGGACGAGTCTGGTTCTTTACCTGTTGGCAAGCCGCGGATGGTATGGGCGAAGGTATCATCGATATCACCGTCGAGAATCTCAGGTAAGTCGATGTCGTCGATTGGGAACATATCAAAGAAACGTTGTGGGACGATCAGTGGAGTGTGTGGACGGATAAAACCAACACCCATAAAAAAAGGAATACGGTTCTTTGCCGTTGTTGCTGCAAGTTCTTGTAACTTTTTGATTGCCCAGTCTCCATTTTTTTCATCGGGGGTTGGGTCATGCTTTTCTGCAGAATAAATCTTCAATTCATCAACAGATTGCCAACCACCGGTGCGCCACATAAGTGGTTGACCATTGCTACTCGTTTTCCCGTCAAGGCTCACTAGTGGTCCGAAAGATCCGTCTACTGCCCCAATTTCACAGTACGGAGCAGGGGTGTCAGGGTGTGGAAGATTATTTTTCCCGTCGTAGGCAAAAGGGCCATAGTCAGCCCGATTGCCAAAGTGCTTCCATTCTCCGCGAACCATATGGTGGAGTAGTTTTCCAGTTCCTAAGGTGTAGTAGTTATTCAAACGAAAGTAGTCCATAAGCGTTCGTGAGTTCTTGAGCACGTCATATGTATCCCACTTCGTAAAGCCGTAACAGCCTGAGTTATGTGGATAGATTCCAGAAAAAAGGCATGCACGGGATGGACCACATATTGGAATATTGCAGTGTGCCTGAGTGAATCGTACGCCCGATGCTGCCAGTCGGACCATATTTGGCGTAACAGCCTTTCGATATCCACCGAATCCATCGACATAGTCATTCAGATCATCACATAAAATCAATAGCACATTGGGATGACCTGATTTTTCTGTAGCAGGCTCTAATGCAAAGCATGTCGATGTGATCATACCTAGTGCAAGCAGGCAGAGACTCATTCTCCAAAAATAAAGACATGATGTACGATCCATGGAATCTCTCCTTTACCTTTGCACGATCAGTCACTGCCACACGTCATAAGGTCGAACGATGGTAAAAATAAAGAAAAACTTTTATTTTGATTCACGTGTTATTGAAATACTATACATCAGTGTTCAGGTACGGTGAACTTTATAAAAAAGGGCAGAGCATCCATCAGAGGTTGAGATAGGCTTTCCATGTGGAAGAAAGCCTGCCTCAGCAAGCATCGCGTGATGTTCAGAAAGTGTGTAACACGTGCCTTCTCCGAGGGTCAGTTTGAATAAGGTGAGCGCATAACATGCCATCCATAGTGCATGTATCCACTCAGAATCAGATGTATAGTGAGTCGTCAGGAGTGGTTCATGAATGCAAACGACCCCACCTTCTGAAATACTATTGCGAATATTCTTAAGAATTTTAGTGTATTTCCGAGGCTGCCAGTCGTGGGCTGTATTGGAAAGAATATAAATATCTGCTTGTGGAACGGCAGAAAAAAAATTTGTTTCATGTAGCGCAATCTTGTTGGTATCTATTTGTTCGCGAGCCATAATCGCGCGCACAAACGTCATTGCATTGCATCTGTCGACGACAAGGGATTTTTGAAGAGTAGGTATTTTCTGAAGACATGCATTCACTACATACGGCGAGCCGGCTCCTATGTCAGCAAGTGTTTCGCATGATGGTGCCACTGCAGCGAGGCCCAACGCCAGAGGTTCTGCAAAATTCCGTGCCCGTGCCGCAAGTCCATATGCAATCTCCTGAGCACCAGCCGTATCATCCATGATACTCGAGTCATTATCATGGTGGCTGTAAAGAGGGACGGATTGTTTGTGAGGATTGCCTCGAAGGATGTTGATCAGATCCTCAACGTTTTCACCGCTACCCATTGCAAGATATGGCTTGCGGCTTGTTGGAAGATCTTCAGACAAGCATTCTTTGGCAAGTTGTGTGAGCCGAAAGGAACCCTCACGTGTTTCAAGAATTCCCATTACATTCAGAAGAGAGAAAAACGTACGTGCACCCTGCCACGTAAAGCCAAGTTCTTCACCCAGTGATGCCTGGGAGAATTCATGATCTCCCATGAGTTTGATGAGATTGATCCGCATGACGACTCGAAGGGCAAGGGCAGCTTCTTCAAATCGCAATAATGCGTACAGTCTTTCAGGTCCAGGCATCATTTCACTTCAGGGTTTGTCAAATGCCGGTAATAACATCTGTGGAATTTTACGAAGCATGGTGCCCATGCCTTTATTATGTGAGGTGACAACAGCAATCAAATCGAGGTCAGGAAAGAGAAAAAGGAATTGTCCACCTGCGCCTCGTCCTTGTTTTGATTGATACAGTCTTCCTGCCACCTCAAAGTTTTCGGTCCACCAAAAATACCCATAGGATGTATTGGAACCTGTTTTCTGAAGAGGACTGGTGGCGCGGTCAAGAAATGCTTCAGGAAGAAGTTGATTTCCATTCCAGCGACCGTGTGATAGTACCAGGAGGCCTATCTTTACCATGTCACGGGAGCAAAAACTGGATCCAGCAGCCGCCTTTGGCAGACCACTAACATCTGTTTGCCAGTGGTAGTTGCTAATACCTAAAGGTAGTAGCAGCTGGGTGCGAATAAAGTCATCTGCAGTGCCAGGGACAGCAGACTCGAGTACCTGCATCGTGATCGATGGATCAGAAGACTGATACTTAAAGGCCCGAGGTGGAGCAGGAATGGCAGAGCTGTTTTCTAGAAACGCCTGAACATGTCCCTGACCATGAAGTAGTTGTGGCGTTTGGCGAAGGAGCTGAGTCTTTTGATCACTGAGTCGAATACCTGAAGTCATTTGCATCACTTGATCAAGGGTTATTGCATGCGCTCCTTTGACAAGAGATGTTCGATCAAGTCCTTTGAGAAATGAGATAATTGGTTTATCAAGGTCGGCCATCGAGAGATATCCCAACGCGATAGCTCTTCCAATGGCTAGAGTAGTGTACGACTTGGTGATTGACATCTGGTAATGTGGATAGTTGATTCGTCCACGTCGGTAGTACGACTCGAAAAGAAGCTTGCCTTGATAGCAGATTAGGAGACTGTCGATCTGACCGATCTTTGGATTTTCTGAACGATCAGCGATTTCGTGAGCAAAGCGCAGCACACGATCTCGTTGCCCTCCATCAACACCAAGTGTTCCTACTTCAAGCCCATCATGTCGGTTCTCTGGAGAGATATTTATAAACGGTTGTGGAAGATCTGGAATTTTCTGTTCGAGTTGATATGAGATATCTTGAGCACTCAGACCAGGAACCTCAGGGGCAAGACCATTGGCGATGCGTGTCTCTGACGCTAGACCAGTTGCGCAGATCAGCACGAGCATAGCGGTTGAGAACAAAAAGAAGACAGAACGCTTCCAAGTAGTCATGAGATGCAATTGGTTACGCATGATAGCCTTGGTGTCGATCCACACACAGTGAATAATTAAATAACAAATAGGTCTTAGCCTTCTGCTGGGGCCATTGCTTTTTTCCAGCCTGCACGGAGTTGTCTGGTGAGTTGCTGAACAAGCGCTGGGTGTTGGTAGGCAATGTTGTGTTTTTCATATGGATCTGTTTGATGATCAAACAACTCGATAAACACAGGTAAGTCGTCAGGATGTCTACGATCCTGCCACACAACAAGGCGATAGTGATCGGTACGCATGGAATAGCCCATCAAGTGTTCCTCAAAGAGTTCACGCTCCCATCGAGCACCCTGTTGATTGATAATGCGCTGCTCCACTTCTTTAATCAATGGGCCAAACCACGTTTCTCTCATGCCGTGAGAGAGTGGATTGGCTGCCCATTCTCTAAGTGCTGGGTTAGGATATTGACTAAAAGCTGCTTTTTTCCATTGCTTGTTTGGATCATTGAGGAGCGGTAGAAAACTCTGGCCTTCAAGATGTTTGGGTTTTGAAACATTCGCAAGATCACAAAGTGTTGGAAAAAGATCTACAAGTTCAACGAGTGCATTCGATTTTTTTCCTCGAATTTTCATATCAGGTGTAGAGAGAATCAAAGGTACTCTGGTTGCTATTTCATAGTTTGTCGCTTTTCCCCATACGCCCATGTCACCAAGATGCCATCCATGATCACCCCATACAACGATGATCGTGTTGTTGCGCAGTCCACTATTGTCGAGGGCCTCAAGGAGGAGACCGATCTGGGCATCAACATAACTCGTGCTCGCGAGATATGCATGCTTGAGCGTGCGTGCTAACTGTTGGTCAAGAGGGCCATATTTTGGAATATTGGATCGAGTACGGAGTTCAAAAGAGGCATGAAGTCCCATCGCCGCACCATGTGTTGGTGGTGTTTCATCAGCCAGAATCGGTATCTTCGATGGGTCATAGAGATCCCAGTATTTTACTGGAGCACACCAGTTGAGGTGAGGAAGAACATAACCCATGGCGAGAAAAAAAGGCTTATTGTTTTCGGCCACCTCACGCATGGTCTTAATTGCGAGCAACGTGTTGTATCCGTCGATATAGGCATGGTCCGGAACATCCGCCTTCTCGAAAGCCGGACCACTTGCCAGACCGCGTCGAGCTGCGTCTCCATATTTAGCAAACATCTGCTCAAAATTTTTCTTTCGAAGCTGTATGTTCTCAGGAAGTCGATACGGTCCGTTTGGCTTCTTAATGTTGGGTCCAAGCTGTTTGGCAGCATCTCGACTCCATGAACGGCCATCATCTGTATCACCGTTATGAAATATTTTTCCAACATACGCAGCGTCATATCCATTCGCAATCAAATGTTCTGGAAGTGTCAGAATATCTGGCTGGAGCTCTCGGAGAGCAACATGATTATGAAAGAGCCCTGTTGTTTCTGGGCGAACTCCAGTCATGAGACTTGCTCGTGATGGTCGGCAGATGGCCTGCTGGCAATAGGCACGATTGAAGAGAAGTCCGCGATCAGCCAGTTCGTTGAGATGGGGCGTCTGAGCAATGGGAGAACCATAACATCCAAGCTCAGGCCGGAGATCATCAACAGCAATAAAAAGAATATTTGGTTGTTCAGCAGCGCGAATACAATCGACACTTACCAAGCGCGTAGCTGCCGTTAGGAAGAAAAAGACAAAAGATAAATATTGAGAATGGTTCATTTATAAACAAAAAAAGAGAACACACTGACGAATCGATGAACATATCTATCGTATTTTAGGACAAAGCAGTCAGACGCGCAGAGGACCAATGATACGAAAAGATTAGTTGCGCGTCCGTCCTCTATCGACTACGGCTTGCAGTTCATTGGTGAGTCGTCTAACAATTTCTGGGTGGTCTTCATAAAGGTTATTGCTTTCCTGTAAGTCTTCGGCAAGGTTGTAGAGTTGACCTTCTGATCGCGTCACCTCCTTTTTTTCGTTATCCGAAAATCCACCGGAGCCCTTTCCGGTAATAAGTTTCCATGGGCCTGAGCGAAAAGCCATTAGTTTACGACCAGCCTGAATAGCCAAGGAAGGCCGAACAACATGATCGTCACCAAGGAGGATGGGCAGAAAACTAAAACTATCTGGGCCTGCATCCTCAGGCAATTTGGTATCTGTCAGATCAGCGAATGTAGCCAGCATGTCGCAGAACGATATCGTCTGATCAGAACGAGAACCTCCTTGAATCCTGTCAGGCCATCGTGCGATAAAAGGCATTCGGTGGCCACCCTCCCATGCATCAGCCTTCATTCCCCGCAGGGAGCCAACGGAAGAGTGATGAAAACGTTTACGATCATGTTGATACCATACAGGACCATTATCTGATGAAAAAAAGACAAGTGTGTTTTCCTTCATTCCATGATGATCCAGTGCAGCAAGCACCCGGCCAATCATGTGATCTACCATCATCACAAAGTCACCATACATTCCTACGTCACTTTTCCCGGTAAAGTCTTTTGAGGGAAGCCATGGCGTATGCGGTGCTGGATAGGCGAGATAGAGCATCATTGGTGATGTGCCATCTCCATTACTGTGCTTGTTAATCACTGAAATAGCTTCATCAGTAAATCGAGGCAGTACATCTTCAAGTTGTAAGTCGGGTGCAATGCCACCAGCTCTCCAGAAGGCACCCTGAATCGGGCTCCAACCTTCTGTTGCATTGGCTGCGATGGTGTTGGTTGGTGGTTGGACAGCAGTTCTATTACGAATGTAAAAATAGGGTGGAATATCGGTCGAAGCTCGAATTCCAAAAAAATAATCGAAGCCCCGGTCAACGGGTCCACCAAGAAGTGGTCTATCAAAGCCATTTTCATCAAAGCCAAGATGCCATTTGCCAACCATAGACGTCTGATATCCATGTGACTTCAGCAGGGATGCAATGGTCATTCGCTCAGGATCGATGGTTGCCTGTTTTTTCCATGCGCCTGAGTTGGCACGAAATGGGTATTGACCTGTCAGAAGTCCATACCGTGATACATGGCATAACGGACCAGCAGCATGGGCATCTGTGAAGATCATGCCTTCCTGAGCAAACTTTTCTATATTCGGCATGCGAATTTTCGAAGATTGATTAAATGGACGTGGATCACCATATCCCATGTCATCCACAAGGATGAAGACAATATGTGGGAGACTATCAGTGTCACTTGCAATTGTGATATTACTTGTGACCACAGCAGCAATTAACGAAAATATAAAATGCATCACGCGACACAAAGATGCGCTATGGCTAGTGATTTGCATGCCTCGTCCTCAATATGGAAACTCTGCTATTTGATGCGTTGTTCGTCAACGAAACGAAATAGGATTAGTTGCTATTTTCCGAATGAAATGAATTATTTTTTTACAGTTCTTTCAGATTGTTTTTTGAATTCGGGTGTTGCCTTTGTCGGTAACCATTGACACAATTCATCGAGTACTTTTTTATGGCGAGGATCATCGACAAGATTGTGAAACTCATCGGCATCCGTTCGGTGGTTGTAGAGTTCTTTGGCACCATCTTTATAAATAATCAGTCGCCAGTCCCGATTACGGATGGAATGATTTCCAAAGTATGATGACGTGATGGCAGGTCGTATTCTTTTCGTGGTTGGATTATTGATTTGTGCACAAAGAGACGTCCCCTCAAGCTGTCTGGATTCCGGAAGACCACAGAGCTCTATCAATGTTGGATAGAGGTCAATCAGGCTGACCGCTTCACGACACGTTTCCGCAGGATGGATGTTGGGTCCGGCAATAAGTAAAGGAACACGCGTGGATTCTTCCCACAGTGTGCGTTTGGCCCAGTGCTGTTTTTCACCGAGATGAAATCCGTGATCACTCCACAGAACAACAATAGTGTTATTTGCATGCATGCTTGAGTCGAGTGCATCAAGAACAGTGCCAACGCAGTGGTCCACAAAACTAATGGATGCTAAATAGGCTTGTGTGAGATCTCGTTGCTTTCCAAATTGGAGGACACTTTTATGTGTTGGAGCAGCAGCATAGGTATTGATATCTAGGAAATTTTTCGGGAGATCATCTAAATCTGAAAGGGGATTATTCGGCAATGCAAGAGACGTGTGTTCATAGAGCGTGAACCAGTGTGGGGGTACGAAGAGAGGGACATGTGGTCGAAAAAAGCCAATGGACATGAAGAACGGCTGACCAAAGTTTTTTTGTATGAGTTCGGCCGCATTGCATGCAAGCGCATAGTCGGCCATCTCATCGTCGGTTTCAGGATACGCACCCCAATCCCAACTCCCACTCCAACTAGCAGGACGATTCATCGGTTTTTTAGGCCTGGGACTTCGTTGTCGCCCCAAAGAGGTATCAATGTCGCTCGAAAGACGTCCGCGAAAACCATGATGGAGTACTTTTCCACCAGAGATTGTGTGATATCCATGTGTCTTAAAATAGTCATGGATTGTTGGGCTATCTGTGAGTGTGGGGAGTTCGGCATAACTTGGTCCAAGCTCATAACTGCCATGGGTAGTCGCTGCCAATCCTGATAGGACACTGATGCGTGAGGCTGAACACACGGGTACAGCACAGTGTGCATTGATGAAGCTTCTTCCACGTCTGGCAAGTGCATCCATATGAGGCGTCTGAACATCCGGATGACCTCCAAGAAAGCCAGTCCAGTCATTGAGATCATCGATACAGATCATCAGAACATTGGGATGGGTAGGTTTCCCAGAAGGCGCGGCATCCGTGTATCTGATGATGGGAAACCATGACCCAATAAAGACTGATACAAGAACAATGGCTTGAAATTTTTTTTTCATGTATACACCGCAGAACTATCAGTCAGAGATGCCAGCAGCTTTCTTGAGTTTTTTCATTTCAGATTTTCCGCCGTCGCTTACTGCAAATACAAACTTTGCAAGGTCAAGAAAGGCGTTGCGATCTTTCAACTGCGCGACAAGACCAACTGGCATAGTTGAAATGGGTTGCTCGATAATATCATCGATATCGTCCATCGGTATGAGGCGTTTTTGCCCTTGGTCAGCAGGAAGACTGAGTACAATCTGAGTATCATCTTGGGAGACAAGGAATCCAGAGAGTAATTGTCCTTCAGCTGTAATGACATTGACAGACTGAAATCCCTTCTTAATTTTTTCAGATGGCCGAAGAATAGATTCGATAAGATGCTCTCTGGTCGATGCATCATCTTTTTCTGTTAGATGTGGTCCAAGCTGATAGCCATAAGACACAGCATGACAGGTCGCACAGGCAACTTTTTCGTTGAAAAACAGTTTGGCTCCTCGAACGGCATCACCACGGGTGGATGCATCGGCAACGAGTTGTTTCAGTGGTTCCTTGTTCAGCATTGATGGCAGTTGAGGATTGACTGGCTTATCCTCAACAAGTGCTGGACGACTTCCCTCGGGGAATGGATGTTCCGCAATAAGTTCTTCTGGGTTATAGAACTTTCTACGTGAGCGAGTCTCTGATCGAATTTTAGCGACGTCAGACTCACGAATAGTAGCTGCATCGTTTCCCCAACTATTACGCACGTAGGTGAGAACAGCAGCAATCTCACTATCAGTAAACATCATACCAATGGCCGTCATTGGCGGGACACCACGGGCCGGTTCATATTGTTTGCCAGCGACGCGAATGGGTCCCCATATGCCATGTAATGTAAGTTTTATGAGCCTGTCTTTTTCACCGGTGACCCACTCACTTCCTACAAGTGGAGGGTAGATACCGGTAACACCCTTGCCATGGTCACGATGGCAGGTCATACAGGATCCTTCCTTGTAAAAAACCATCTGACCGAGCTCATAGACTCGTCGAAATTCCTTGTCAGAGAATTTTTTTGATTTTGTACGAACATTTTTTGGCTTCGCCGCACCTGGCAGTGTTCGTGCAAAGAGTTTTTCAACATCATCAATAATTTTATTACTGTCAAAAGCATTTGTATTCACTAACTGTTCAGCCTGATCACCTAATGTGAGCATGGCGCTGTTGAGAGCATTGCGAATCCATCGATCAGTAGGCTGAGATGCGACGGTGAGTGCTATTTCTGCACCGCGCTTTCCGCCAAGCCATGAAGCGGCCGAGAGTGCCTCAAGCCTGACTCGTGGATGAGGGTCTTGTGCTGCTTCAACAAGATAATGTTCAGGATGTTTGATGAGGTGCAGACAGTGCCTTACTACTCGAACTGCAGCAGCTCGAACGCGATGATCTGAAGCTTTCATACAGCGATCAAGAAGTGTGAGAGAAGGCTGCTGGTGGCCCCACGTTGCCCAGAGTGATTCAAGTTGAACTTGTACATCGGACGGATGTGCACTTGCAAAGGCCTCTGCTTTTGAAATGACAGCCGAGGCATCACGTCCACGGAGTTCGCGTTGAGAACGCTTCCGAGCATTCATTTCAGGCAGTTTTAGATTTTCAAATAAGATATCAAGAGAAGCCCCAGCAACTTTTGGTGGTGTGACAAGAGGTCGTGAAGGGTACGTAATGCGATAGATACGACCGTAGACAGAATTTCGAAGAGGATCGCGAGCACTATGTTGCATGTGCCCAATCAAGGTGTTGTGCCAGTCAAGAAAGTAAAGACTTCCATCAGGAGCAATCTCTAAATCGCATGGACGAAAATTACCATCTGAAGACTGGATGAGATTCTGACGAAACTGACCCTTGATTTCACTGCCATCCTCAACCACAGAGAAATCTTTGATACCTAAAAATCCAATGGTGTTGGCGTAGAGATAATCACCCTGTACTTCATCCGGGAAGTGTCGTGAGGAAATGAATTCTGATCCAGATGTGGGTCGAATATGATGTTCGTAATTAAATTTTGAGACTTTTTCTATTTCCGCAGCATGTGGCATTTTGATGGAATACCCAAGCATCCAAAAATGGGATCCTGAAGAGGCATCATTTACAAATGTCTGACCAAAAGCATCATGTGCAACACCCCATGGATTACTGACATCTGTTTGCATGACCCGCTCAACTTTCCAAGAGTGAGGATCGAAACGCCAGACCCCACCATCAGTCATTCGCTCTGGACCCCAAGGAGTTTCTACCTGAGAGTGAAGAAAGCGACCTTCACACATATAGATTCCCCCTCCATGATCACTATCAAAGGCTGAGATTGCATGATGCGTATCATGAGAGTCAAAACCATCCAGAAGATACTCAGTTGTGTCAGCTCGTGAATCTCCATCGGTGTCTTTGAGCAGCATCAGAAATGGCTCCTGCGAGAGATACACACCCTCAGGTGTCAACTCAAAGCCGATTGGCATATGGAGGCCGTCTGCGAAAACTATTTCTTTGTCGGCTCGACCATCTCCATTGGTATCTTCATAAATGAGGATCTTGTCGTTTGGTCGGTCATCCCCCGGCTTGTAGTGGGGATAGCTTGGCAACGTTGATACCCAGAGTCGTCCCTGATTATCAAATCGCATCTGACATGGGTTTCCAAGGTTGGGAAACTGCTGTTCCGATGCAAATAGTGAGACAGCGTAGCCATCAGGCAGCGTAAACATCGGCATCAACTCAGCTTCTTGAGTGATATATGTTGTGCTCCCATTTTTTTCACTTTCAACGTAGTTTGTCTCAACAGGCGACAAAGAACGGCTCTGTGAGTCATCGACAGATAAGGAGGTCGTCTGTCTCTTGGCAATGCGCCAAATGTTTTGGTCCCGTAAGACCGTCATCTGACGAATTTTTTCTATTTCTTCGGGATAGTTGAAATTTCCATATGGTGCCCATCGACGACCGTATGCATGCACGCCGTTAAGCATGCGATAATCGTTCCGCCAAAACCATGCCTTGTCGGCGATAGCTCGATGGAGTACCGAGTTGTCTTGATCGTTTCCAGAGGGCTTTGCAAAAAGCTCTGCCATAAGTAGAGAAGCTAATCGTTTATACCCATTCTGAGAGAGATGGACGCCGTTGATCGTGAGAGGTGTCGGACTTTCTGCAAACCAACGTTGTGTTGGCGTGAATAAATCAACAAAAGCTATGTTGTGTGTCCTTGCAACATCTGCCATGGCCTTCGAATAGGCAGCAAGCATCTGATTTCGTGCAGTCGCATCTGGGAGCGCAAAGTCATCACGATGCTCCATGGCGATGGGAGAAGCAAGGACAAGACGTGGTGCACGGGAGCCATCTTTTCGATAGCTTCGTGATAGAGTGTGATGAACAAATGCATCCAGTTCGTCTTTAAAATTCTGAATACCATCCGAGCCTGCAAACGACTCATTAAAACCAAAAAAAGCAACAATAGTTGAGGCTTCTATAATGCGAAGCCATTCATCAGGCTGTGGGTAATGGCCTTCGCCAAAATGTCCATTGATCTCCGGATGGTATTTTTCAGCATTTGGAAAAGCCCACGGATGATCATTTCCTGAATCGGGACGAAAGCCAGCAGTGTGTCCAGGAAAACCCAGATTTCGAAACGTAATCGACTGCGTGGGGAATGCTCTGTACAGAAGTGTTTCAAAATAGTTGTAGTGCTCCATTCGTTCTGCCAGTCCATTCCCAACAAATACAAGTGTTTCACCAGAATCAAGTGAAAGCGGTAGCGTTGTTGGTTGTGGTTTTCCTTCAACGTCAACAGGTTGATGGAATGAGGGCCGTTCCTGATTCTCCTGTTGTTGTTGCGTTGGGGTAATTGTCGAGAGGACTTCAATGCCATCACCTTCTACACTTTTGATTTCAGCTGCATCTCCAAATGTGGAGGTGAGAAAAACAAAGAGCATGGCTAGCAAGAACAGTTGTCGGGAAAAGACACGGAGCACAAAACACCTCAAAGGAAAAAAGGCGAAGAAATAAATAAAAAAGTCTGGTACTTAGTTAGAACCTATCACACTGTATTCGAGAAGGTGATGAAAGAAAAACACGCAAAAAGACGTGCGTTCAGCGTATGCATCTACAAAATCAATACGTGGAAAGTGTTTAGGCAGTTAGCAGATTCATCAACAGAAAGAGTTGAGCGAACACGGGCCTACAAGGTCTAGCAAGCGACAGGATGTTAAGACTGTTTGAAACAAGTTTTGCAACCATATTATTGGTCATGCATTTGGACAGCCTGAAACCAATGTCGCAACTGCATCATGAGTAGATGGTTATTGAGAAACATAGTGGTTGCGTGATAGCTCAACCAGATATTGTCTGCTTCTATTGACAAGTCAACGGGGGAATATGGAGAAGACGGTCGAGAAAGAGGGCCGAGACAAAATATACGGATGGATGACTGTGACGATAATTCATCACGAGATGCTGTTTTTTGAGGCACTCGTAGGCAGCATCGTAGTCACTGGAACAGGGTTCGTTCTGCAGAAATGAATTGAATGGATGGAATTTTTCTGCAAACGACAAAATTTGGTCTCCTGAAAGAAGTGTTTAAAAGGTTTTGGCGCGGAACTTGCTCCCACTGATGTTCTTCAGTGGTTTGTACCTACTTCAACAGAGATGAGAGGGTTTCAATGATTTCTTGTAATCAACAACGTGAGGATCGGAACACTCAAAGAGTACAAAACGGATTTGACAACCTGATCATTTTGTCACGAGCAGATCCTATTATTTGCGGACATTCCACGGAGACTCGAAACCTTGCAGAGGCGGCAATCCAATCCGGTGTTCAGCATGTTGATATTGTGAGCTACCCACTGGATGTTCTTGAGTCATCTGATTTGCCACTCAAGCCGATGACGTCCGTAGAGTCATATTCTCAAGGTATCACCGTTTGGCGGCCGGCCCCTGTCGGTGACTATAAAGTGCTCGATGGCAGGTTGAGTTATGCCATATCTGGTCAAATCATAGACCTCCTGGCTCGTCGCTCTGGCAGGACAGCTATCATGAACCTCTATCTTGTGCCGCACGGTCAAATGGTTTTGCAAGCGGTTCATGCAATACGCCGATTTCGCGAGACCCTCCTACCACGCACAATTGCAGAGGCTGTCGGTTCCGACATTACAAATGTTGTATCAAATGCCCTGTCAACGACTCAATTTGGTGCTGCAGCGCTCGTTCTTCAAAATTACCTGGAACATGACCTTCCCGTTGCGGTAAGTGCCTTTACACGAGACCTTATTGTTGAGGCTGGAAGACAGATTGATGAGGTGATGGGCACAACGTTTGCGTTTCAACTTCAGGAGCGTGTGCAGATTAGTTATCCCGCACTTGATACTTCTGCCTACCTTAGTCCAGCAATCAATGAAGTCGAACAAGCCGGACTTTTATCAAAACGTGGTCTTGTTCGAGATGGATACATTCTATTTTTGAGTCGTTTAACAAATGCAAAAGGTGTTGATGATCTCA
>Ga0114925_10000701_pt1 | contig 15614 bp, 5 predicted proteins | sample SumtaG_2_FD_87287 | JGI IMG/M metagenome (GOLD analysis project Ga0114925, IMG submission 87287) | Deep subsurface microbial communities from Indian Ocean to uncover new lineages of life (NeLLi) - Sumatra_00607 metaG | ecosystem: Environmental > Aquatic > Marine > Oceanic > Sediment | place... | reverse complement strand
TCTATATTGTATGGTATTATCCCATAAAGCCTCCTCTTCCATCCATACAATATGTATATTATCATTTGTATCTATTTCGAAATCAGGGGAAGTGCTATCTTTCGCAGAATTCGAAATATTCAAAATTGGAGACCATTTTTGAGTAGTATAAGTGAAATTCCTATAATATATATCATATTGTCCGCCATAAGTATCATCTGACCAAACAATATGAATGTTTTTATTACTATCAATTGCGATTTTGGGGGTTCTACTATTTCCTGTAGTATTAGAAACCGTAATTTCATCTGAAAAATCCTCAGAAACCGTCGAAATACTTGAAATATTTAGATGTTCATTAATTTCCTCATCTGGTTTTTGGTTGAGTAAATGCTCATCGTTGGAAATATTATTATTTAATGGCTGATTTAAATTAAAATTTAAACAAGTAATTATTGATATTTCTAAAGTTATAATAACAACAAAAAAAAGAACCTTTCTTTTCTGTAGCAATATTCACTCACCAAATAAATTTTTAATAATTTATCAATATTCTAAGAGTTATTTAAATTATATATATAATTTAATCTTCGTATTTTTATAATTTTATTGCGAATTTATTTCAAATTCTTATATTTAATTTGATTATCTTATGCCTTAAGTAATATTTTTGCAAAAAGTATATATATATGGAGAAAACGATTAAACACTAGATTCTTTTTAAAATTTTACATAAATTCAGCTTTTCAAAAATTAAAATAAAAGATTGATATAAAAGATGATAAAGAAAAAGCAAAAAACGAATAATATTTCAGTGCTATTTGCGCTTTGGTTTATATTAGTTCTCGTTGCTAACATTACACCAGCGTTTATACCTAAAATACAGAATAATATTATAAATATCGATGAAGACAATGAAGAACTCTTAGAGGAGCCAGAAGTTGCTGATCTAACTCAGGAGATGTCTGGACCCGGTTCTTCTGTAGGGCTTTACGGATATAGTAATGGTACATATAGCGATGATTTTATATATACAGACACATGGACCGACATTGGAGGCGGTGTTCATAGAAGTGAAACTTATAGTGTTAATACTCCTACAAATGTAGCTTCTGAACCTTGGAAGGTGGATGGAAATGAAATATCTGTAGCTAATGTAAGAGATAAAAAAAATTATGTTCCTGATCCAAATTTTGTCAATCAACCCGATTGGACCGAACATAGCTATGATAGTGGCAATATTCAATCTTGGGTTGATGACTCAAATTCAAGAGGAGTCGTCGAGTGGATGAAGAAATATTCAGATTATACAGTCAACCCTTTCAATAATTTTCCAGACCATTGGATTAGTAATGGTGTTTTTAGCAATCATTATATTCAAAACCCTAATACTAATGATGCAGGTGATGCATGGAGCACAACATTTACTCAGCCTGGTGGTGGTCGTTATGTGTTTCAAGGACGTATGGATTCTTATGTTCGACGCACAAATTCTCATTCAGGTGGAGGCGACGATGGAGGTAATTGTAATGCGTTTGCATCTGTAAGTATGAATGATGATTGGTCTATTGCTTATAGTACTACATCATCAAGCCCTTTAGTAACTTTAGCTGATGTGAATTATCCTCAAGCATGGCTAGATTTTGATTTAGAATTTGATAACACATATTCTACATCAATAGAGAGTCATTACTGGGATCCTTCAAGAGCAAGTGGAGATTCTATAGTAGATGTCCATTCTTCGGTCACTATTGCAATTTACATAATAGATCCTAATGCCGTAGCAAATTATGTCGGAGGAATTACACGAAATTTCGATAACTATGGCTCAACTGGTTTTACTAATAGAAATTACGGTTCACCCGTATATGATATAGATTCTATTTTTGTAGATACTGGAAATTATTATCTGAGAATGTATGCGACTATTACCTTCGCTAATACATTTACTAGTGCTGCACAAGAGCAGAGAAGTTGTAGCGGACATTGCAGTGTTAATTGTTATGCAGAAGTTAGGGGTGAGACCGATAATCGACTACAATTTGAGATCAATGATATAAGATTCAATATCCAAGATGTAATAACATTACCTGATTATAATATCACCCTTGATGTTGCTACTCCTATGAACTTTCAGAATAGGGAAGTTTTACCAGGATATGATCAAGTTCTCACTTTTGATTTTATAGTAGATAATAGTTTAACAGGGGAAATTGAAGATAGTAAAGTTGGAGCTTGGATTATAATTGGAGGGCAAACATATTGGGAATTATCAACTTTTGGGCTTCAAACCTTAAAAGGAGCCACTAGAACATTCACTTGGAATTTAGATTCCGGTGATAAGCCTATTCCATGGAGTACCCTAGATGGTGCGGGTAATATCGAATTAAAGGTAGGTGTATTTATGAGTGATATGATGATAACGTCTGATTTCAATTCAAGAGTTTATTTCTACGATGTACGGCTGGAATTAGAGGGCCAACCAGATGTTGAAGATATTGGACTACAAATATATACACCGGGAGGCGGAAGAATACCGGTAAATATTCCCAAAGATGCTACAAAAGGAGAGGGTTCAATAGATTTATCTGCATTCGGGGGTTATTTAAATATCGACTTGAGTGGAGGTACAATTTCATCTTATTTCCGGACAACCTCTGATTCATTGACTATGGATTTTTCTCAAAGTCTTCAGCTCTCTTTTGAAGCATGGGGGCAAGCTAATCCAAGTCTATATACGAGATATCATTGTTATTCATCAGGAGACGCTGAGTTTTACTTAAACTTTACTACTACCACGCCATATGGAGATCCTTTAGACTTTTCAGAGCCGTATCAAGATAATATCTATTATGAAATCGTGTTTCCGAGGTATTTAGCTGGCGGCGAGCCCTATTGGGATTTAGATACTGGATGGTTTGATGGATGGGATAGTCGGATACTCACGGGTGAAGAAAATGCTTCAAATATATCACCCGCAGGAGAGATTTTCGTAGATGAAAATACAACTCGTACAATAGATATAGGAGATGGTCCTTACGAAGTAAAACAAGTCGCAACAATATTTTGGGATGGTATTCAAACAACTTTAAATCCCTCAGCACCAACTGTTTTAGATTGTGATATACTCTTTACTTCTCCTAATTTTGTATCAAATGTTGCACTTTCTAATGATACTATGTATCCCGCAGAAGCAGGTTTATATGTAGCACATCAAGATGATATGATAATAAAAGGTACATTATTAGAAACCGTAGAAAAGGGAAATGCATCTCTGGCTGCATTAAATTCAACGGAAGAGGTAATTGGTAAAAGAACTATGGCCAATGGGACTTTTTCTACAGAATTTGTTAACGACGGAAGTCCTATTGATCTTCCTAATCTTCTTAAATCGGGTAATGATTATATAGGATATGCTGGGTATACGGCAATTAATATTGCTAATAAAAGTAGTGGCGATAGATGTCTTGGAACCTATAAAGTTGGCTTTCAAAGTAAACTTTTTAGAGTTATAAGAGATACTGTGGTTAACGGTCCAGAGGTATGGATTGGCGGAGTGTTAAGTAGCGAGCATATATTCGATACTTGGAAAGATAGAAATGATTTAATTGAAATAAAAGTACAATATTTAGATGATAATGCTGGATCCCCTACACCGATTACTGATGGAGATGTTTTCATAACAATTGGTGAATTTAAAGACTATGGTTCTATTGGATATAAACAACCAGGAGATTATATTACGGCAGAATGGGATATGTTAACCCGAATGAATCATGTAAGCAATGGATGGTATAGGATTTTGGCGGATCCAAATAGAAATACCGATGGTACTTTAAAAGGAAATATGTCTTGGGGATTTCATAATTTTACGGTAACTCTATCAAAACCAGGATTTATTACTAAATATCTTGAGAGTAATTTTTCAATAATAAAAGATACTTACATAGAAATTTGGACACCTTGGCATGATATGGATCCATTTGCGGAATGGACCCACTTTATGGATGATATGCCCGCAGGCGAACCAATAGGTATTTCAATTCGCTATCTGATTAATGATTCCACTCAGTCAGCAATTAAAAATGAAACTGGATTATATACTGGAAAGGTCCATATTGAATATGTGTTAACTAATGCTACAGGCAATTTGATTAATTGGACTGCGGTAGATACATATATTCTCCCTGAGCATAGTCCGCATAATGGGACTTTTACAGGCTCAGAGACTTCTGCAGTATATGACACGACAATTATGTGGCCTACTTTCTCCCAAATGGGAAGTATGGCGGACTTTAAAGAAGATGTTATTGTTGAATATAATATTACAGGATGGATTGAACGGAACGAAACTGCAGATATGGTGTTCAAAAATCCCGATTGGGTTATTCGTCCCGGATTTCAACCAGACCATCTTGAAGCCGCAAGTTGTGAAAACGAATCCCGACCCGGTTTTGACAGTTATGAAGATCTCTATGGTAGTAGATATAAAGTCTTTGAAGAAACGGTAAGAGTTAGGCTAATTGAGAAATCATCGGTCAATAAAACAGCATTTAGATTGATTGATGACGTAATAGATAATGGTGACGCTTTTGGTTGGGGTGTTTTCGACAATTATACGGAAGATGAATTACCTGAAAGGGATCCTCAATATTATGTGGTAAAGAATTATTGGTATAATAGTACAAATGATTGGTTTAAACTAAGAGGCCTTTTTAATTGTACCGGTATTCTATTGAATACAGAGTCAGATCCTGCGCCTCCAGTTGGACCACTAAATGAAACAAATATATTCTACGGGAAAGAATTAAAATGGGCGGGTAATACGACAATAAAATTTCTAAGCTCAGATTTTAATTTTAACATGACTCCCGATGATAGCTATTTATGGACGTGTGAAGTTAATCATACATCAGCTACTCAGGGTCCGAATCCCCCCTCAAGTTATATAAATGCTTCTGGAGTTACATACGTTGGGCCACAAATTTACTTTAGAGATTATGCAGCAAATACTTATACTTGTACTATCCAAGCTAAAAAAGGAGGCTTTGAAACTGATTATGTAACCGTAGTAATTATGATTTTACCGCAGAAGACAGAAACTTATAATGATACTGGAGATACTGTCGATACAACGTTGAATCCAATTGAAATTACGGTTCCTCGATGGAATAGTACAAGCTTCATTGTTCAATATAACGACACCACCAATCCTGTACCTTTAGGTATTAATAATGTTGATGATATTGAGATCTATTCCGATGATCTATTAGACTATTACATAAATCAGAGCGGTCCTAAGAGTTCATGGAGTTGGAAACCTTTAGGAAACGGACGATATGAAATAACTCTTAAAGAAACTGATTTAAATCCTAGGACCATAGAGCTATACTTTAGAATAAACAAACAGAATTATACATCTGCGGAATTTAGGGTAAGTTTAACGATTCGGAAAAGAAATGCACAGGTCGTAAGGGTATGGAATAAAAATGGAGGAATTGGAGTACACGATCCGGATTATTACGATACTCTAAGCCATGCTCATCTTATAATTTCTTACGAGATAATAGATTTAGATAATAATTCAGAGCCAATTTACTTGAGTAATCAAGAGATTTCAGATTCATTTACTATTGATTATTTCCTGACAAGTATTTCCAGATTAAATATTAATGGTAGATGGACATATAATATAACTGTTGGAACGAATCGACCCGTTGGAGCCTACTTGGCAAATTTAACAATCGCGGGGTTAACAAACTATTACGATATAGCAAAACATAGTACTAATATACAAATAATACCGATCCCTGTAAATATGACTCTAGTCAGTTTAGCACCAGTTGTAAGAGAGTTTGTACATTATGAACAATCTATAACTACATATACGCTATTACCAAGATTTGATTTTGTTTATTGGGACGAAGCTCATCACGACAATATAAGTCTTTCAGGAACAGATTTGGATGGAAATTGGACGAATAATTACGGAGCTCTTCTTGATCCTGGAACAACAAACGAAGATATCCTATTATTAGATAGAGGTGATGGATTAGGCTCGATTTATATCGATATTCAGATGAATAGTTCGAGAGCAAATCCTTACTTTATTAATATTACATTATCCAAAACCTACTATGAGACCGCATACTTACTAATAAACTTAACAATCATCGATCAGACAGCACATTTCGATAATGATGAGACAAAATATGGTGTTATGCTCTATGGTCAAGCTGGAGATTTAGGTTTAACAGAAATATCTACAAGTTATTATGCAGGCGAGTATTTAGGTAGAATGGATCTATGGGCATCTTCTCGAAATACAGACATATTCTGGGGTAATAGGTTATATTTCAAGTTTACTTATGTTTCTTATAAGGGTATAGAGTTAGACAATGATACTGGGAACGGATTACCCGTAATCGCTACACTTGAAAGCTTACATCCAGAGTTAACCTATACAATTGAAGAACAAGGTTCAGGTGAATATAGCTTTAGATTAGATCTTACAGAGATTTCTTCATTTGGCGAAGTAAATATCGTATTTAATATCTCTATTGGTGCCCAAAATTTTGAAACTGTGAAATTTTTAGTTAATATCACAATGTATGATCGTGGAACCATTGTTGATGTTCTATCTTGGCCAGAAACTGGAGTTTACTGGACAGAAGAAGCAATATTTCAAATTCAAGTCTTAGATAAACAATATTTTAATAGATTTGGATATATTGGAGAGGGATATAATGTTTCAGGAGCTCTAATAAACGGTAGTTCAAATGATGAAGGAGGCACATATAAAACAACTAATTGGACGGTTCAAGAACAATCATGGGGTAGATATCTTCTCATTTTTAATACTACTAAGCTCCTCGCTTCTAAAGATCCTTATATATTCTACTTAAACATTAGTAAACCTCATTGGTCGCAGGAATTAAGTCAATTCAATTTTACAGTACGCGCTGTTCCTTACATTATAACGCTTAAATACGATCCAAGTGATACATTTGTATCTGAAAAGATAAATGAGTTTAAAATCTTAGTTTCACTTTCGGTTCATATAACCTATCTTGGAATAGAAAAAGATTGGGATATAGCAGATCTCCCTCCATCAATAACTGGTACAATAACAGTGACTTGTGAATTAATTTTAGAAGAGGAAGACGAAAGCGAAACATCAGTGTTTGACGGTGAATTAGACTGGGATCCTTCAAAAAGAGCATTTATTGTTGTTATATCTACTGAAATTGATGATGACTATTTAATAGGGATTTTAGATTTAACTATTACAGTATCATCTAGTAGTCCTAATTTTCAAACAACAACAAAGACAGATACATTAATGGCAATAGGGACAAGAGTAGGAGGTCTACCACCATGGTTCTGGATTTTATTGAGTTGTGTTGTTGGAGCCGCAGTCGCAATGTCTGCCTATGGAGTTAAAAAGGCCATATACTTAAGAATTCCTTTTGTTTTAAGGAAAATTGATGAAACAACCAAGAAAATTGAAAAAGATAAATTCCCCGCTGTTGGAGTTATGACAGGTCGAGAGGAATTTATTATAAATAGTGTAATCAATTTCTTAGAAATGTGTGGTATCGAATGGGAACGAGAGGACAAATTCGAAATTAAGAAAGTTGGCGAAGCAGCAGCGAAGGAAAAATTACCACCTATGAGCTTAAACGATATTAAGGAAGCATTAGAAAGTATTGAAGGTTTATCACAAGAAGAACGCCACTTATTCGTTGAAGAGTTAAAGATGCTAGATCGCGGAGCTCAGGACGAATTCTTAGCATCTCTTAGAGGAGATGTAAGTAAAGGCCCTAAAGATTAAATTAAATTTTATACTTTTTTTTTTATTTTTATTATTGTTTTTCGGTTAATTGAATTAATAAATTGCTTAATTTTTAAAATCAGCATTTAGTTTTATTTTTAAAAAATATTAAATTAAAATGTTTTTTAATAACTTTAACTAAATTTATATTTAATTGATATTAATTTAATTTCTATATGTGAGAAAAATGGGATATAAAAAAATTACTTTATTTTTAACAGGAATGATGTTGTTTTCGGTATTTATTATGCCAATACTATATGAGCGGATTTTTGTTAGTCAAAATACGGCAAGTGAAATAATGATACAAAAGGTCTATGGAGACTTAGATATAGATTATTCAATATTAGGTCCTAACTCTCATGGAAAGGACTATTTGAGTATAATTGCTAAGGTGAAAGACAAAGATACTGACCAAGTTATATTGGAAGATGATATGGAAACTCATCAATTCCATATATATAGAGATAAAGAAGGAAAAAACTTATTGGATTCGGGTGAATTAGAGTTTGATGATGAAGATGAAGAATGGTTTATAACTGAGTTTGATTTAGCTTGGTCGGGGAGTGGCACTTTTTATGTAACTGTTGAATTTGAGACTGATGATATGTCTAAGAGTGTTGAGACGGACGTTAGTGTTAAAGATCAACATGTATACTATAGATTAAATATAATAGAGCCTCTATTACTAATACTCTTTATAGGTGGTCCAATAATTGCTATTGTTATAGTTATAATTTTTATCCGGGTTAAAAGACAGGGCGTTTCAGTTGAGAGAAAGGTTAAAGAATCAAAGGGAGAAATAAAGATTAAAGAGATATCCAAAGAAGAAATTAAAGCTGCGAAGAAGCAAAAAAAAATAGAACCGAAAGAAAAAGGAAAAACGGAAGTAAAGGAAGATTTAATCTTCTCTGTCCCCAAATGGGAAGTTCCTGATGAAGATGAAGAAGAATAAACATTTTATTTTTCTTAATTTTATTTTTTTTAATCTTTTTACCATAAAAAATACGATACAATCAAAAAAATAATTATTGGTCATCAAGTCCTAATTGAGCAATCATAACTCTTTTCATTTCTGACTTATCTTTTGGTAAACCAAACATTTCAGCATATTTGTCGGTAGTTGATAATTCTTGGGACCTTCCTTTTTTAACACCATTAATAAGCGCATTATCTATAAGATATTTTACATGTTCATAAGCTCCGCTACCTCTCAATTTAATTACCATTGATTTCATTATTGGCTGTTTTAAGGCTATTATCGTTAATGTCCTCAAGTATTTCTCGGCTATAGCACCACCCTTAGCAAATTTTGAGACCTTTTCAGTATATTCTGGTTTAATTTGCATTTGGTATCTCTCACCCATTTGAGCAATGACTAAAGCTGTAGAGCGATCTAAGTAGTCAAAAGCTAATTCATTGATTAATTCTCTTACTTCTTTTTTAGGAATTTCTAATTTAGTTGATAATTCTTCAACATCTAAAGGTTTTCCAGCAGCATATAGGGAGGCCTCAATTTGATTTCGGTGGAAATCTCTAATCTCCCTTTCCATTCTTGCTTGCTTTTCTTCTTCAGACTCTTCAAATTCTTCAGAGATTATTGCCCCTTCTTCAATATCATCATCTTCTTGTTCTGAGGTTATACCTTCTATGACTTCCCCATTTAAATCTAATTCTATTTTTTCTTCTATAGCACCTTCAATTTCATCAATAATATCTTCATTTGAACCTTCATCAGTAATAACTTGTAAATCTTCAATAATTACATCACTTAATTCTTCATCAGTTGCTATTTCGGAGTCATCAACGATATTTTCTATTAATTCTTTATCGGGAGATTCTTCAAGATCATCAATACTTTCATCACTTAATTCTTTATCAGGAGATTCTTCAAGATCATCAATACTTTCATCACTTAATTCTTTATCAGAAGTTACTTCAGAGTCATCAACGATATCTTCTATTAATTCTTTATCGGGAGATTCTTCAGGATCTTCAATAATTTTATCTATAATTTCTTCTCTCAAATTATTTTCTTCTAAATTTTCATCCTTTTCTTGTTCAGAACTATTTTCTAAATTTTCATCAGATTCATTCATTTTATAGATCAAACTCTCATTTAATTGTTTAATAATTTATTTCAGACTTATACTAATATCTTTAAACTCATCCCCTTGAAAAAGTTTTATTTCCGTAATCGTACTTCCCGTTCCACTTGAACCTCCAGTGGATAAAAACATTAGTGCAAGAAACATTCTAACTAAGGCAAATTTTCTTCCGATACTAGTTTTTTCATCGTTTTTAATCATATTTGACAAGTCGAAAAAAGAGGTTTCTTTTTTATTCTCAAGTTTTATAGTAGCTCTAATTCGATTTAACCATTGTTGGTGAAGTTCTCCGACAGTTTGTTCCTTTCCGCTAATGTGTTTCAATAATTCTTTAGGTAATCTTGCTTTAGATCTTATCTGTATTTTTTTTTGTTTAAGTTCTTCTCTGCGTTCACGTCTTCGCTTTAATTTTTCTTTCTTTTGCATAGTTTCTATAATTGCTGCTCTCATTGCATCAAACAACTCATTTTTAGTGGCAATCTGCATTTTTGGCGTAATAGGTTGTGGTAAGGCCTTTGGAATTGTCCTAGCATGCCTTTCTCGAAATTTTTGAAGCTCTTCTTGTTTTTGAATCTGTTCTTCTTCTTTTATTATGCTTGAAATTTTATAATGATGTAATGAAGCTGCGGATTTAAGAGCAATACCAGCTATTTTATAATTAATTAGATCCTCCTTTAACATATTATTGAAAAATTTATCAACAAGACCCGAAAGATCATAAAAAGCAGCTTTCGAATCTTTGGCTAACTCCATATCTAATAAAATTCTGAACTCTGGTTTTTGCCAGAATTTTAATTCAATTTGTTCTTTATGTAATAATGCGGGATCCTCTTCTTCATCAAATCCAGCTACGATTTCTTCCTCTAGATTTTCTTCTTTTGTCCTATCGACAAAATCAGGATGAGACACTACCTCTTGAATTAATTTCACGATATCTGCTTTTCTTGCTTTAGAGGGAATTTTAATGCTATTCTGTGTACAAAATTCTCTCAATTGCCTAACAGTCCATTTATTATAATCATTTTCTGCTATTTTAATCCACCTTTATACTTTATTTATTCAGATTCTAAAGCTTTTGGTTGATCTTCAAGATCAAGTAAGTCTTTCGCTTCTTTTTCTAAATCAACACTAAATATATCTGTTATTCCACTCTGTTGCATAGATACTCCGTAAATACGATCTGCATTAACAATATTCTCTTCGCGGTGGCTTATTACCATAAATTGTGCTTGAGATGAGAATTCCTTTACCACCATTGACACCCGGTGCACATTAGGGCCGTCTAGAGCTGCGTCAATTTCGTCCATAACATAAAAAGGGGCGGGATAAAATTCTTGAACTGCAAAAATGAATGATAAAGCAACTAAAGTTTTTTCACCTCCACTCAAAATCTCTAAAGAACTGATTTTTTTGCCCCTTGGTCTTGCTTCAATGGAGATTCCCCCCTCAAAAGGTTTATCGGGACGTTCTAGAATCATTTTTGCTGATCCTCCAGGAGATAATTTTTGGAAAATACGTGAAAATTCCCGATTTATTTCATGATATGCTTTCATGAAAGTTCGTGTTTTTTCAAGCTCAATTTTATCAATTGCGTCAAGAATAGCTTTTCTTTCTCTTTGAATTGTCTGTCTACGCATATCAATTTCATCAAATCTTTCTTTAACAGCATCATATTGTTCAATAGCTTTTAAGTTCACAGGTTCAAGTGCTTTTTTCTTCTTAGCGGCAACAGCTATATCGGATTGTAAACCGTCCTCTGATAATTCTTCCGTTGCTGGAGGGAGAGTACCATAATCTTTTGATCTCTCATATAAAGTTTCAATTTGATCTATGCATATAATCTTCTTAGATTCAAAATTATTCATTTTAGAATTCTCCATAGAAAGATCGGTTTTCAGATCTGTGAGAATTTTTTGATATTCTTTTTGTTTTTTCCATGATGCGTCTTTTTCTTCAATTAATTTATCTATTTCTTCTTGCTTCGCATCTTTTTTCTCAGATTCATTTTTTAAATCATCCTCGATTTTTTCTATAGTTTCTACTAATGAATCAACTTCTTTTTCTGTATCATTAATATCTTCTCCAAGTCCTATAATTTGCTGTTCTCTTTCTTTATTTTTATTAAGTTCATTTAGTTTCCCTTGAGTTTTTTGCAATTCTTTATTTAGTCTATTTAAGTTCTTTTGAGCTGCCTTTTGTGCTTCTAATTCTTTTTCTTTATCATCTCTTAATGAATTTATAATTTCTTGTATTTTATCCACATTTTTTTGAACTTCTTCTACTTGAGAATTGAATTCTTCAATTGCTTTATTGCTAGTTTCTATGTTATTATTTGCTTCAATATTTTCTTTAGATATTTCTTCAATTGAATTGATAATTCTCATAACATTATCTAATGCTCTCAAACGATCCATAGTTTCTTCTAGTTTCTTATTTTCCTCATCAATTTCTTTGCGTAAATTTTCTATGATTTTCCAAAATTTCTCTTTTTCTTTAGAAAGATTTTCAATTTTATCATCTAAAGCTCTTTGCTCAGTTTGTACTTTCCCAATACTATCTTCAGTATTTAATATAAGTTTCTTTTTGTCTTCTATTGTTTTATTTAATTCTTCAATATTTTCATCGATTTCTTGAATGTTTTCAAATAATTGTTGGATTCCTTGTAATTCTTGGAGCTTTTCTTGTCGGCTATCTAATTCTTTCTGAGTTTTGTCGATTTCCTCCTGAATTTTTGAGATAATTTCCCAGTAATCATCCTTGAGTTTTTTAAATTTTTGAATATCTTCATCTATTCTTTCAGATTCTTGTTGCTTTTCCTTAATAGATCCATCTCTTTGCTCAATCTCTTTTTCAGATTTTTCAATTTTTTGATTTAATTCCTCAAATCTTTTATTAACTTCTTCGAGTCTTCTGTTAGAAGTGGAACAATTCTCGGAATCATGTTTTTTTTGAACACTAAATTCGGTTATTTTCTTTTCAATATCCTTTAAGTCGTCATCTTGAGATTTAATATTTTGAGAAATTTCTTCTAATTGTTTATAGAGTTCTTGCGATTTAGACATGGTTAATTGTCTTAAAGAAAGGTGTACACTATCTAAAATTTCCATTAAATCTTGAACAAAACCATCAAACTGTGAAGTAGAGTCTTGTACTGCAACATCTGCAGATTCTTGGACTTTATTTATTAAATTATCAATAGAAGAATCTGCATTATCTGTAAACATCGAAATAGTTTGTACTATTGAATTAACCATTGCTGATAATCCAGCTGCGTCTTCAGATTCAAGATTAAGTTCCTCTAGTGTTTTCATAATATCAATGATATCTAATATAAATTTTTTAAAATCTTCGGCAGAAGCTTCGATAGCTTCAGCATTTGACTGCTGAATGTTACTTTTAATTGATTCTACAGAGACATTTATATTTTGAGTAAGAATACTTAAAATCTGAAGAATTCCTGATATATCTTCTTTATACCTTTCATATTCTTCGTCTGAAGTTTCAATTCTTTTATTTGAGAGTTCTTTTTCTTGAAGGAGTTCATCTAACCTTCCTTGGATATTATCTTTTTTAATATTAAAAGTTCCTAATTCTTTATCTGCTTTTGAAATATTTTTATTTAAAGAATTAACTTGCAGATCCAAATTACGTTTTTCACGTTCTAAGTTAGTTAATTCTTTTTTAAAGAGTTTTAATTCAATAGTGATGTTTGTGATTTTATTTTTATTATCATTTATTTCAGATTCAATTGAATCTCGTTTCATTTTTACTAATTCTAATTCATGTTCATTTTTTCTATAAGTAGAATCTTCTTGCTTAGATTTTTCTTTCAACTCATTAAGATTTTTAGTAATATCTTGTTTTTCTTTTAATAAATCTTTTAAAGCATCTTCAGTATCTTTTCCTTTACTCAATTCTTTAACTTTTTTATCTAAAGCGACCTTCTTCTGATTTAAATTTTTAATAGTTTCTTTATTCATTTTAATTTCAGTATTTAAGGAAGACAAGGATGACTGAATATCTGACAATTTTGAATTTAACTTATTTTTTTCTTCTTGTATAGCTCCAATCTGAGTCTCTAAATCTTTCTGTTTTTGATTCTCTTCAGTTATCTTTTCATTCAAATCGTCAATATGTTTCCTATTTTCAACTTCGATCTTTTTTGTTTCTTCAATCGCTTCTTCGATACTTTCAGCTTCTCCTTTTAATTTTTTTAATTCTATTTCTAATTTCTTTTTCTTTACTTCATTTTTCTTAATGTTTTGTCTAAGGACTTTAATTTGAGCTTTATTCGAAGAGATATTTTGTTTTACTTTTGAAATTTCGGATTTATTGTTTGATTTTTCCTCCTCATTGTTCTTAATTTTGCTTTCAAGTTCTGCCTGATTTTGTTGTCTTTGTTCGATTTCATTTTTAGCTTCAGTTATTTTATCTTCAGTATCTGAAATATCCTTAGTTGCATCCTCTATTAATGAATCAAATGTCTGTCCTTCTTCCAAAGCCATTTGCAAGCTTTCTAAATGTTCTATATCTTGAGTTAATTTTTCTATTGACTTTTTAGCTAATGTAAGAGAGGTTTGTTGAGATGATAATTGTGTTTTAAATTGGGTAATATTTTCATTAATTTCTTCTCTTTCTTTTTCTTTTTCGCTTATAGTTCTTTGGATATTATCCATAACAAGCGATTCCTGATTTAAAATATCTTCTTGTCGAGTAATTTTTTCTTCCAATTCTTCCATAACTTTTTGAATATCTTCAATTTTTCTTTCTAATTCTTCTTCTTCTTTTTGTAATTTTGAAATTTTAAGTGCAATTAATTGAGCGTTATAAAAATTGATCTGATCATCCAACTCTTTCCAGGCTAATGCATCATTTTTCTCTTTTTCGACCTTTTTGAGTTGAGACGAGACTTCTTTAAAGATTGCTTCAAACTGACCAAGATCCCTTTCTGCCTTTTCTAACTCTTTCATTGAGGCCTCTCGCATTTCATCATATTTTAGGAGTCCTATTAATTCCTCAATAAATATTCTTCTATTATCGGGGTTCATATGGGTTAATTCTACAATCTTACCTTGAAGTACAAACTGGTTGCTCCCATCAGGATCAACATTAGCGGCAGCTAAAGCATTAAGAATTTGTTGACGGGTGGATTTTTTTCCATTCATTTTATAACCCCCACCCCCGCCTCTCTTAACAATACGTGTGATTTCAAAGGTTTCCGTGCCCCCAGGAAAGATTTGATCAATATTATCAAAAGTCAGTGTTACTATAGCACGATTAGCGGGGGCTTTACCTCTTGAGCCCGCAAAAATAAGATCTTCTAAGCTTTTTGCTCTCATTGTTTTCTTACTTAGCCGTCCTAATGCAAAACATAGTGCATCAATTATGTTCGACTTTCCAGCTCCATTTGGACCAACGATACAAGTGAATCCGCTTGAGAGCCTCACAGTAACGGTTCTATCTCCAAAACTCTTAAAGCCCGTCATTGAAACTTTTTTAATATATGTCAAAATAGATCTCCATATCTTATTTACACATTATTAAAGATATAGAGTACTTGTATCTTTAAATTTTGGGTATTTACAAATGGTAGTGATGGGTTTTAGATCTTTCGCTACCCTCTATTCTTTTTTAATTGCAAAGTATTCGTTCCAAACTTCCAAGTAATTCCCGTGCCACATGTCAAGCTTACG
>Ga0114925_10000700_pt1 | contig 15617 bp, 9 predicted proteins | sample SumtaG_2_FD_87287 | JGI IMG/M metagenome (GOLD analysis project Ga0114925, IMG submission 87287) | Deep subsurface microbial communities from Indian Ocean to uncover new lineages of life (NeLLi) - Sumatra_00607 metaG | ecosystem: Environmental > Aquatic > Marine > Oceanic > Sediment | place... | reverse complement strand
TTATGAATCCCAAAATTGCTCACGGAGAGAGCAAAAACAGACTTTTTACGAAACCGTCAATCTTTAACCGGTCCATCTTATCTTGTAACATAACGCAAACCGTATTAAACCGCTAGACGAATTCTCCCCTTTGCCCTTCGCCGGTTAATGATCCTTCGTCCCTGTTTTGTTGACATTCTTTTCAAAAAGCCATGCGTTCTCGCACGCTTTATCCTGCTGGGTTGATACGTTCTTTTCATAATTCAAAAACCTCTACCGTGTATTCATAAAGCCAGCAGATAGATATTACATGCCACCATTATGAAATATTTATAATTTCGTTTCATCTACAATATAAAATTTAATCTGGAAATATAATCACAGGCGGTTTATCATGTCAAGCCCCAAAAATTTTAAGTTAGAAATGTTGGTTCTTCTCCAATTTAGTTGGAAAAGAGGGTTCGAGGATCACTCCAACTCTTTTGGAGGTGATCCATATTTGAGCACTTCCAAAACTTCAAACTCTTCCATATGAAGTTGAGCATTTGGATATATTACAATCTGTTTGCCGATAATACCTTCAAGGGAAACGATGATATGGCTTTCCTCTCCATGAAGAAGTTCTGCAATTTCAGGATTCACCTTTAAGGTAATCTTGACACCCACCATGTCCTGTAATTCTCGAAGTATTTCTCGGTAAATATTATAACAGACGCTCTGGCGTGATGTCAGAAAACCTTCACCGGCACAATAGAAACACGGTTCACAAAGTATCCCCTTCAAGGGCTTCCTGCTCCGTTTCCGGGTCATCTGTATTAACCCCAACTCGGAAATAGGAAGAATGTGGGTCTTGCTCCTGTCCTTTTTTAAGGCCTCATTCAGCGCATTAAACACCTTCTCCTGATTGGACTTTTTTTCCATGTCGATAAAGTCGATAATAATGATCCCGCCTAGATCCCGGAGGCGTATCTGGTAAGCGATCTCCTTCACCGCCTCAAGATTGGTCTTCAGGATTGTTTCTTCAAGGTTGTGTTTTCCGACATACCTTCCGGTATTGACATCGATTGCGACAAGCGCTTCAGTATGTTCAATGACGATGTAGCCGCCCGATTTAAGCCACACCTTCTTTTTTAACGCCCGAGAAATGTCACCCTCTAAGTTATAGACGTCAAAAATCGGTTCAGAACCTTCGTAAATCTCAACAGAATTCTTAAGGCTCGGCATGAATGTGTCGAGAAATGAAAGGATAGACTCATAACCGGAACGGGAATCAATAATCAGTTTTTCAGCCTCATGTATTAACAAATCCCGAACGGCACGAAGGCTGATGCTCAGCTCTTTGTGCAAAAGCGACGGCGCTGGAGCTGTTTTGCACTTGTGTTGTATATTCTCCCATAAATTTTTAAGAAACCCCATTTCATAAGCGAGTTTCTCTTCCTGTATGCCTTCCCCCGCGGTCCTTACAATATAGCCAAAATTCTCCTCTCGTAAGGATATCACCATCTCCCTTAATCGATTCCGCTCATCTTCATCTCCGATACGTCTGGATATCCCCACGTGCTCGGACATCGCCAACAGCACAAGATAGCGGCCAGGCAGTGATATATAAGAGGTAACGCGGGCACCCTTGGTTCCCATTGGGGACTTGGCAACCTGAACCAGTATTTCCTGGCCTTCTGTAATCAGTTCCTCAATGTGATAATCACGGTGTGCAGAAGGCGGCATGGTGCCTGAAAAATTGATTTCAGAAAAATGATTCTCAACGTCACTGTTTTCAACAAAATATTTTTCTATCTCCCTATAACTGTCTCTAATGACATCGTCTACATAAATAAAAGCGGCCTGATTCAGGCCGATATCCACAAAGGCCGCCTGCATACCCGGCAGAACTCTCTGAACCCTGCCCTTGTAAATGTTTCCGGCAATATCTGAAATATCCCCTCGATCTAGAAAGAGTTCCGCTATGTTTCTATCCTCAAGAAGTGCCACTCGAGTCTCATGTTCGGTGACATTTATTATCAGCTTTTTGTACATAAAAACCCTCCAAGCGTTTTCGCCCGAATTCTTATGACACTATAACGATACGGATCCGGTGTCCATGAGGAAATAACATTTGGACACTCCCAGTTTCCAAATAAGGGTCAACTCCATCGATCGGGATGGTCTTTAGCATTTAAATGACTTTTACAAATTGGGCCAGTTTTAATTGTTCATCGCTTAGATTAAAAATTTTCCCAACAACCTCAAACGGCCTGACAGTTTTCCCCGGTTCTCTTTTCAGCAGCAGCATCAATTCGTTATTTGAAAGCAACTCAATCTGTAAAACCATTTCTTTAAGATCTATTCTTTTCAACCTGCCTTTCCGGCCAACGCGTTCAACCCATAATTCAGGGCCGTTGATGAAATATTCTAACTCATTTCTATCCAAAACACCATTCCTAATCGTAACCCGATAAGAGACTGTTTCTGACGCTTTCCGAATAAACTTCTCCTGAATAAACTTGCAGTCTATAACCTCAAGACCCCTTGGCAGATGATCGTTTAAGCGTTTCATTGCGGTCTGAGGTTTAACCGTATCAGGTACGGTTAAATAAAGGATTTCATTGAGGCTTTCCAGGCCGATAGGCAACGGATCTTCAAATGAAATCCTGGGTTTTGGGTGAAAACCTTCTGAATATTTTACCGGAATGCCGGCACGTCTTATGGACCGTAAAATGATATTTGAAAGTTCGAGATGTCCAAAATATTTTGCCTCGTCTCGTTTTGCATAGGAGATTTTAAGCCGCTTATAATTATCATGTTTCAGATGAACATCCTCCGGCGGCCTTTTGGGTTCTGTCTTGGCTGCCTCAAAAATCTTGGGTTCTATGGTTTCAAAATCACATACACCACAGATGTTGCAGTCATTTTTTCGGCAATCCGGCGAATGAATACCTTCAACCGCCTTGTCCCACTCCGCTTTTAGAAAATCCTTGGTCACCCGGGTATCGATATGATCCCAGGGCAGCGGTTCTGTTATATCTCTTGCCCGGGTTGTATAATAATCGACATCCACGTCTTCACAAGCAAAAGACGCCGCCCATAATCTATAATCAAACTTGTCGCTCCAGCCGTCAAATTTGCAGCCCTTCTCATATGCCGTCACCAGCAAACGGCTCAATCGCCTGTCTCCCCGAGCCCAGACCCCCTCCAAAAGACTGACTTCGGGATTCTGCCATTTAAAACGTATTCCGGGATGTTTTAAACTTTTTCTCAACCACTGGATCTTCTCCCTTGATTCAGACAAAGGTATCTGCGATGTCCATTGAAATGGTGTGTGGGGTTTCGGGATAAATGTTGTCACACTGATATTCATGTGATCTCTTTTTCTATTATTACCCCTAATCTCTCGAAGATCTTTCACAAGCTTGATAATTGCCTGAATATCATCATCGGTTTCAGTTGGAAGACCCACCATAAAGTACAATTTTATCACCCGCCACCCCAGTTGAAATGCATCCCTGACCGTATCAAAAACCGCCTTTTCGCTAATATTTTTATTAATTACATCACGGAGCCTCTGACTCCCCGCTTCCGGTGCAATGGTGAAACCGGTTTTTCTAACCTTTTTCACAAGATTCATGAGTTCCGGGGTCAGTGTTCCGGCACGCAGCGATGGAAAAGATACGGCAGTATGCCCGGAGTGACACCGTGCCATTAGACGTTCCATAAGTGGCACGATACAGCCGTAATCGCCGGTGCTCAGAGACAGTAGCGATAATTCATCATATCCGGTGGAGGCGATGGACGCATCTGAGAGAGAAAGGATTGTTTCCATAGACCGTTCTCTCACCGGTCGATATATCATCCCGGCCTGACAGAATCGGCATCCTCTCGTACAACCCCTCGAGACTTCCAGGCGAAGTCGATCATGTACGGGTCTGCCAAAGGGAATGATCGGGGCATCCGGAAACGGCGCGCTGTCAAGATCATCCAGTATTGCTCTACGGACGGCCCGGTAATTCGGAATTTTGGGTGAGAGGGTCTGGAAACCGGAGCCGTCGTATTTGGGTTCAAAAAAGGAAGGGATGTATACCCCTTCGATTTCAGACCACATTTTTAATAGAATTTCCCGGTCACCGTTGTAACCTTCGTGCCACTTGAGCCATGTATCTGCCATTTCCATTATGACGTTTTCTCCGTCTCCCACAACAATGGCATCAAAAAAATCGGCCACAGGTTCCGGATTACAGGTACAGGGCCCCCCGGCGATAATAACAGGGTGAGAATTATCCCTCTGACTGCAAAAAAACGGGATATTTGAAAGATCAAGCATGGTGAGTATGTTGGTGAAATTAAGCTCATAGAGCAGGCTGAAGCCGATAATATCAAAACAGTTGAGGGGTTTGTGAGATTCCAGAGACATGAGCGGCGTGTTTGACGATCTTAGACGGGCCTCCATATCAATACCGGGTGCAAAAACCCGCTCTGCAGCTATTTCACGATGACCGTTTAAGATATGATAGAGTATCTGAAGCCCAAAATGGGAGGTGCCGATTTCATACAAATCCGGAAACGCCAGCGCAACACTCAGTTTTGTTTGGTTCGGATCTTTGACTATACGGTTTACTTCCATACCCAGATAACGACTGGGTTGTTCCACGAAGGGTAAGATGTCTTGAATGGTTTTAAGGGTCATGATATATGTTCTCTCATTAACAACGTATGAAAATACATCTTTTTCCGGGAAATCTTAACTCTGTTTTATATCGAATATCAAAAGATAAATAAATCTGTATTTCCCTTTTGGCTTTTTATTTCATAATAAAGCTCCCCGCCGCAAGCCACGGGGTATTCTGGCGCGGTTTCTATAAAGAAAAAAACAGGTTCCACATGCCGGAGCTGTATACTCAAATCAGACGCAAACGCTTTACCCTGATGCTTGCCTTTGTGGCGGTGTTTACCCTGCTGCTATGTAACCCCTGCAATAGCCCGGGTTTAGAACATGGGAGGGAAACCGCTGTTGTAAGGGCCGTTCGAAAGGTCAGCCCCGTGGTTGTAAATATAAGCGCGGAGTCCGTGGTTCGCAAGCGTGTGCACCCTTTTTCCGGATTATCTATGGATCCTTACTGCAAAGAGAGTCATATCTTGCCGCCATTGGCGTCAGGCCGGGTGATATTATACGGCAAATTGATGAGACAACCGTAAAAAACACTAAAGATTTTGAAAAAGCGATTATCAAATATCGCCAAAAGAAATCGCTGCTCATCCTTTTGCAGCGAGAGGGTCAGCTCTATTACATTACTGTAAAATTATAATGGGGAGTTTTTTATGAAACGATCAAAAATAGCCAGACTTTTACAGTCAGACACCCCGATGGATGCGGTTCTCATCAAGGGTTGGATCCGGACCAAACGCGATTCCAAAGGGTTTTCTTTTATAGAAATTAACGATGGATCATGTCTTAAGAATATGCAGGTCATTGCTGACAGCACAGTGAGCAATTATGATGACATAAAAAAGCTTTCAACCGGATCTGCTGTGATAATAACCGGCGGAATGATTGAATCACCGGGAAAAGGACAGCAATGGGAAATCAAAGCTGAGAATGTGGAAATCGTCGGTATTGCTCCGGAATCATTTCCCCTGCAAAAAAAGCGTCACAGCGACGAGTTTTTAAGAACCATCGCCCACTTGAGACCCAGGACAAATAAATATGGTGCGGCTTTTCGAATAAGATCTGAAGTGTCATATGCCATACACAAGTTCTTCAGGGAAAAAAATTTTAAATATATCCACTCTCCCATCATAACCGGTTCGGATTGTGAGGGCGCGGGAGAGCTGTTCAAGATCACAACACTCCCCCTGGAAAACCTTCCCCAAAAAGACGGCAAGACCGATTATTCAAAGGATTTTTTTGGTTCAGAGGTCAATTTGACCGTTTCCGGGCAGTTATCCGCGGAAATGTTTGCGCTGGCTTTGGGGGATGTCTATACCTTCGGTCCGACCTTTAGGGCTGAAAACTCCAATACCAGCAGGCATGTGGCTGAATTCTGGATGGTCGAGCCTGAAATGGCGTTCTGTGACCATACGGGCAATATGGACTTTGCCGAAGAACTTGTAAAATATCTGACGGAGTATGTCCTGGAACACTGTACCGAAGACCTTGAACTCTTTGCGAGATTTGTGGATAAACAGCTGATGGCAACTCTGGAGAATATCGTATCATCCGATTTTGCCCGGCTGCCGTATCGGGAAGCTTTGGAAATTCTACTTCAATCCAGCCGAAAATTTGAATTTGACATTCAGCCTGGAAAGGATCTCCAGACCGAGCACGAACGTTACCTGGCCGAGCACCACTTTAAAAAACCCTTAATCATCTATAATTACCCGAAAGAGATCAAACCTTTTTATATGAGATTAAACGCCGACAATAAAACCGTCGCAGCCATGGATGTTCTGGTTCCAAACATTGGGGAAATCATCGGCGGAAGTCAGCGCGAAGAACGCCTGGATGTGCTTGAACAGCGAATGGATGAAGCGGGAATGTCAAAAAAAGACTACTGGTGGTATCTCGATTCCAGAAGGTTCGGGTCCGTGCCGCACAGTGGATTCGGTCTCGGATTCGAACGCCTGCTCATGCTGATGACCGGCATCTCCAATATCAGGGACGTCATCCCCTTTCCGAGAACACCGAGCAGTATCGAATTCTAAATAGAATTGCTTCGCAATTCTATAGCATTGAGATAATTGTTGACACAGGACCAAATTCGGTCTAGATATGGTCTCAAGCTAAAAGGATGATCATTATGAAATTAAGTCAATCTATAAAACCTATTAGTTATTTTAAAGCTCATGCAGCTAAGATAATAAAAAATCTTTCAGAAAATACAGGAATAATGGTGATTACCCAAAATGGTGAGGCAAAAGCCGTGGTTCAGGATATTCGCTCCTACGAACTTACCCAAGAAAGCCTTGCCCTTCTCAAAATTCTTGCTCAAGGACGCAAAGAAATTGAACGGGGTGACGTTCACCTTGCCGATGAGGTTTTACGGGAACTTGAAGAAAGGATCGAGAAAGATTTTTAGGCATGAGCTACACCGTTTATTTTACTAAAGGCGCCAAACAGGATTTGTTTGAGATATATGCCTATGTAAAAAATAAAGGCTATCCTCTAAATGCAAAACGTCTGCTTTCCGAGTTGAAAAACACTTGTAACAGCTTATCAGAGATGCCCGAACGAGGTCATATCCCGCAGGAGCTTGAGCGGATCGGTGTCTTTGATTATCGGGAAATTCATATAAAAACATATCGGATTATATATCAGATCATTGGCTCAACTGTTTATATTCACTTTATCTTGGATGGAAGAAGAGATATTCAGGGGATTTTAGAACGCAGAATCCTTCGATAGCATCCAGCCGTACAAACTCTTCATGAGAAATTCGGGCTAGTCTTTGAGACACCTCATCTTCGCCAAATCTTCGGCATAGCCGTAAAGGTGAAGCCCCTTGCTTTCGACGATCATTTCTCCGTCTTTAACGCCGATCTCACCGGCCATGTATTCCTTGAGGTTCTGAATCGCCGCCAGATTGGCGGGCAAACCGCCCCATAGATCCCAGGACCGAAAATAAACAATGAAATGTAGGGCCTTATCCTGTATTCGAGTATCTATGAATCGCAGACAGGGGGGATCCAGCAGTGTTAGATCTGAAGGATGGGCCACCTGGAGAACCATCTGATTGTTCCGGCTCCCGTGCGTTTTATACGTTTGAATAACCCACTCGATCTGATTCAGATAGAGTTGGCCGTTCTCTTCAAACACGGATTTACCGTCTACCGCCCTCTTGTCGATAATCTCGGTATTGTCCGCTTCCCACCATGACAGTTTATCGCCGGTCAGCGGCGCCCGCGTAAGCCGTTCACCATAGGTATACGATTCTCCGGTCTCTTTGCGGCTTGACATAAGATACTCAATGTAAGACCTCTCGTATCCTTCGCCGCCGTATATATAATCATGCTCCACAGGAGGGGGAATGCCTATAGATGGCGGAATATCCGGCAAAAGTGGATGGGTTCCGGGATATTTTACAACCCCCGTAAAATAATCGTACTCCAGTCGAGTCTGCCCGGCATACGACCCCCGGTCAATCTTAAACCTTCTCCCATGATCGAGAATGTCATGAACCGCCTGGAACCATAAATCAGGCAGATCTCTTGCTTCAATTTTGTGAATATACATTAAATATCGAGCGTACCCACCTCAAGCGCGTTATGGTTTATAAATTCTCTTCTCGGCTCAACCTCCTCACCCATGAGAATTGTGAAAATTTCATCGGCTTCAACGACATCTTCTACCTTGACTTGCAAAAAAACCCGGTTTTCCGGATTCATCGTTGTTTCCCATAACTGATTCGGATTCATTTCACCAAGACCCTTGTATCTCTGAACACCGATACCCTTCTTACCCTCCTCGAGAAGGAAAGAGAAAAGACGATTCTTATCTTCAACAACGACCGGTTCTTTATCGTTATCCTTGCCGTGAACGGAAAAGGGTGGATAATCAAACTTTAGAATCTTTCTGCCGGTTATCAGACATCTCTGAAAATCTTTTGAAAAGATCAGACCCCTTCCAATTTTGATCGGGTTTTTTTCTAAAAACATCGCACTTCTGAAGCCGTCCTCCTTTTGAACATTCTCCGGAGGCAATACGGTCATTTCATATACAAAACGTTCATCGCTCCACGATAATTCACTAACTTTATACCCTTTTTCGGACAGTGTATCTTTTAATACAGACATTTTTTCTCTGTCTTGTAGAAATTTTTTACCATCAACACCCGCAATTATAAGAATTTCAACAAGTTCAGACGGGATGCCCCTCATTTCAAATTTCGAGATATTATTTAAATATTCTGAAAGGTCTCCAATAAAAAGATAAAGATTGTATTCGGATAATATATTTCCATTATTCGAATTCTTAACAGATATGTCTTTACAAGATCTTTTCAACAGATGATCATTTAACTCATTTTCATCTTTGAGATAAATTTCTTTTTTCCCTTTACCCACCCTAAAAAGTGGGGGTTGAGCAATATACAGATATCCCCTGTCGATGATGTCCGGCATCTGTCTATAGAAAAATGTTAACAGAAGTGTTCGGATGTGGGACCCGTCAACATCTGCATCGGTCATGATAATGACTTTATGATACCTTATTTTACCTATATCATACTCTTCGTGGCCAACCCCTGTTCCCAGCACGGTGATGATATTTTTTATTTCCTCACTGCGAAGAATTTTATCGAACCGGGCTTTTTCAACATTTAATATTTTTCCCTTTAAAGGCAAGATTGCCTGAAATTTTCTATCCCTTCCCTGTTTTGCGCTGCCACCTGCAGAATCTCCCTCCACAAGAAAGAGTTCTCTATGGTAAGGGTCTGTAATCTGGCATTCTGCAAGTTTACCGGGGAGGGTTGAATCAACCAAAGCACCTTGTTTTCTGGCAAGATCCCTTGCACGCTTTGCAGCATCTCTTGCTCTTGCAGCTTCAACCGCCTTTGTCATTATCTTTTTGGCGGTGGAAGGATTTTCTTCTAAAAACATACTTAATCTTTCATTGACCAGTGACTCGACAAGCCCCTTAACGTCACTGTTTCCAAGTTTTGTTTTGGTCTGCCCTTCAAACTGCGGGTTTTTTAATTTTACACTGATGATAGATGTCAAACCTTCTCGGATATCCTCACCCTTTATTTTTTCCTGAAGATTCTTCGGAAGATTACCATTCATTGCATATTGATTTACTGTCCGGGTTAAAGAGGCTTTAAACCCGATCAGATGAAAACCGCCCTCCTCGGTCTTTATGTTGTTCGCAAACGAAAATATCTTCTCGTTGAAGGTGTTGTTATATTGTATGGCGACTTCGATATGAACGTCATTTTTGACCCCTTCCATAATAATCGGTTTGTGAAGGGGAGTATTTCTCCTATTCAGATATTCAACAAACGCCTTCAAGCCACCTTTATAAAAGAATTCATCTTTTTTATCTTCGCGTTCGTCCTCTATTATTATCTTTACCCCTTTGTTTAAAAATGCGAGTTCTCTCAATCTTCTGCGAAGGATTTCATAGTTGAAATCATACGTATTGAAAATATCCTTGTCCGGTATAAAATGAATTTTGGTTCCTCTTTTTTTCGTTGTTCCGATAGTTTTTAATTCGCTTGTTTTCGTTCCTTTTTCATACGACTGATAATACTTTTTATTGCCTGAATATATTTCAACCTCAAGGAATGATGAAAGTGCATTGACCACGGAAACTCCAACGCCGTGAAGTCCGCCGGAAACCTTATATGAATCATTATTAAATTTTCCGCCGGCATGAAGTTTGGTCAATACAACCTCAACGGCAGGAATATTCTCTGTTCTATGGATACCGACCGGAATACCCCTCCCGTTATCTTCAACACTGATACTGTTGTCAGTATGAACTGTGACCTCAATCTTATCACAATATCCTGCCATGGCTTCATCTATACTGTTGTCCACAACTTCATAAACGAGATGGTGAAGCCCTTCTACATCCACGTTTCCAATATACATTGAAGGCCTTAACTGAACCGGTTCCAAACCTTCAAGTACGTCTATACTACTGGCGTCATATGTGTTTTCCATTATATTCTCATCGGCATGATAACACTTAAAAAGTTTTTATCACTCTCCCCTTCTATAAAGCATGGTTTCTCTTTATCATTTATATATAAAAATATTTTTTCATCTTCAATAACACTAATTGTTTCACTAAAATATTTGGGGTTAAAAGCAACCTCAAACGGTTCTCCCTTAAAGTCTATAATCATATCCTCCTTTGATTCACCAATATCGGGGTTTGTAGCTTTAATATTTAATTTTTCTTGAGAAAAATTAAATATTACACCTTTATAGTCCTCAGAGGATAATATGGACATTCTTTTGAGCATCATTAAAAACAACTTCCTTTCCATGATGATGGCAGAGAAATCTCCTTTATTAATAATATCGGTATATTCAGGAAAGTTTCCCTCAAGAAGTCTTATGATAATAGTCTCGGTATCTTTTTTTAATATAAAATTGTTTCTTTTAAAACCGATTTGAACGGTTCCTTTTGTATCAAGAAATTTATTAACTTCGTTCAATCCTTTTTTAGGAATAATCATTCCTGAAGCCGGTGGCAATTCAAATTCTTTTTCGTAAACATGGTCCACCTTCGAAAGCCTGTTGCCGTCGGTTGAAACCATTCTGACGATATTTTCATTATCATTATTAATTATTTCAAAATAAATTCCGGTTATATGTGCTCTTTTCTCATCAGGAAGACCGCTGATTATAACCATTTTTTCTATCATTTTCTTTAAAACATCTGAATTGATTTTAAAAAAATTAACATCAGCGATCTGTGGTGTATCTGGAAAATCATCAGGATTCATTCCAACGATATTGTACTCTACATTTTCATTGCTAATTTTAACCCAGTGATTTTCAATTTCATTTACCGATATCGTCTCCCTGGGAAAATCTCTGACGATTTCGAAAAACTTTCTGGCATTAATGGCAATGGTGCCCTTTGTTTCAATATCGGCCTTATAAAATCCTTCAAAACCGGTTTCGAGATCCGTAACCGCAATAATTATACCGGAATCTGCCGTTTTAATTAGAATATTAGAAGTTATTGCGAGATTACTTTTACGCCCGGTTAATCCCTGAACATTGGATAAAACATCGAGTATGTCACTCTTATTAACTGTAAACTTCATAATATATCCTTTAAGTTAATAATAAATTAATATAAATAGTATATTTTAAAGTTTTCAAAAGATTATAATAGGCTTATTATATTAAGAAAATAAGGTAATATAATGAATGAAAAGTTAATATAAAAATATTTAAAAAGAGATAGTTTTAAACAATAAAAATAAAAATGTTAATAACGTCTCGATAATTGACAAAATATTAAAACAAAATTTTTAATAAAATTATAATAATACCATATATGGTATTTGTTCAAATATATTATAAGTATATATACTGTTTAAGGGTGGTTTACAAGACTTTTTTTTAATCCTTGTAAAGAGGGTTCCAAGGGTAAGGTTTGCTAATTCACCGGGATACTCCGCCGTGGTAGTAATGGTTACGAAGGTTGAGTCATCCAATTAGTTTGAGATGATCCTAATATTTTATTGGTAGGATCACTTTTGTTTGCTATATAAAAAGAATGGAATTTAAGGCAGACTTACATGTTCATTCTAAATTTTCGAGGGCCACGGCAAAAAATCTCGATTTTGAAAATTTATATATCGCCGCACAACTCAAAGGGATCACCGTTGTAGGAACCGGTGATTTCACACATCCGGGATGGTTTTCAGAGATAAAAGAAAAGCTGGTTCCAGCCGAAGAGGGTCTTTTTAAACTCAAAGGAGAAATAGCAAAAAAGTGCGATGAGCAGGTTCCGGAATCGTGCAAAGGGAAAGTCCGTTTTGTACTGGTTTCCGAAATCAGCAATATTTATAAAAAAAACGACAAAACCCGGAAAAACCATAATCTTGTTTTCATTCCTGATCTTGATATCGCGTCTGAATTTAATAAAAAACTGGATAGAATCGGAAATATAACATCCGACGGAAGACCGATTCTGGGATTGGATGCGAGAGATCTTCTTGAAATTCTTCTCGAGACGTCGGATCAGGCATTTCTAGTCCCTGCACATATCTGGACCCCGTGGTTTTCCCTTCTGGGTTCAAAATCGGGTTTTGATTCATTAGAAGAATGTTTTGAGGATCTTACCTCCCACATTTTCGCCGTTGAGACCGGCCTCTCATCTGACCCGGCAATGAACTGGCGTGTATCGGGACTGGACGGTCTTACACTAATTTCCAATTCAGATGCCCATTCCCCTTTAAAACTGGGTCGTGAAGCAAATCTCTTCAACACGACCCTTTCCTATTCCGCGATAAAATCAGCCATTCAGACCGGTGACCCCAAACAGTTTCTGGGTACGTTCGAGTTTTATCCGGAAGAAGGAAAGTACCACCTGGATGGGCACCGGAAGTGTAATGTTCGTCTATCTCACGGGCAAACCATGGCACGGAACGGCAAATGTCCTGTTTGCGAAAAAGCATTAACACTCGGTGTGCTATACAGGGTTGAAGAACTGGCGGACCGACCCGAAGGTGTGAAACCGGAGAAAACTCACCCCTATTACAACCTGGTACCCCTTGTAGAAATTTTATCGGATGTTTTGATGGTGGGTCCGGGTTCAAAGAAGGTGATGGGAAATTACAAAACCCTGCTCGAAAAACTGGGTACTGAATTTGGAATCCTGAATGCACTAGAGATCGAAAAAATCGAAAGGGCCGGGATTCCGTTGCTGGGTGAAGCAATTAAAAGAATGCGCGCGAACGAGATTAATATTTTGCCCGGATATGATGGAGAATTTGGAAAACTACAGATATTTAATCCAGAAGAGCGAGAGGCATTAATCAACCAGAAACCCCTTTTTGTCCTGCCGGTTTCAGATCGAAATATCACTGTTGAGGAAAAACAGAAAGAGACCCGAATCCCCGGTAAACCCCGTTTTAAAATTGAATCATCACCCAAACCGATACCGGTCATTGACCATGACGGATTAAGACCGGGTCTATTAGACGGTCTGAATAAAGCGCAGCGACAGGCCGTTGAACATGACGGCGGCCCCATGATGATTGTCGCAGGACCCGGTACCGGCAAGACAAGAACACTGACCCACAGAATCGCTTACCTTATCAAAGAAAGGGGCGTTTCTTTCCAAAACATCCTGGCAGTCACCTTTACAAACAAAGCAGCCGAAGAGATGCGGGAGAGGCTCAAGTCCCTGTTAATAGATAAAGCATCGATCCCCCTGATTGCGACATTTCATTCATTCTGTTTTTCTATCCTAAATGACTCAAAAGAAAAAAATTATCAAATCATCGATGATGACCTTCGAAGAAGCATCGTTTTAGATACGATAAAACATGTTGAAGATGACGGTATAGCCGTCATGTTTAAAGCTAACATACTGCTCAACCTGATCATTTCAGCCAAGCAGAAGTTACTGGAACCCCATGAACCGTTTGGTGATCTTGCCGATTCCGAAAAAGAATCATTTTCTACTGTTTACAGGGCTTATCAGAGGCTTTTATCCATACAGGGTCTGTGTGATTATGAAGATCTTATTTTAAAAACAGTAAAACTTTTCGAGCAGGATGAAAATACCCGAAAGAAATACCAAAAGGTTTTTAAATTTATCTTCGTTGATGAATATCAAGACCTGAATGCGGCGCAGTACCGGATCATCAGAGCACTATCTTCTTCCAATGTTCCGGATCGGGAAATTTATGTCATTGGCGATCCGGATCAGTCTATTTACGGTTTTCGGGGATCGGATGTAAGATACTTTGATCGATTTGTTGAAGATTATCCGGACGCCAGGGTAATATACCTTACCCGTAACTATCGTTCGGTTGAGGCCATACTCGAGGCATCGTATCAGGTCATTAAACGGAATAAAAAAGATGTTCCGGAAACACGCATCTATTCTGAAATAGACGGTATTAAAACAATTGGTATTTTGGAGTTGGATACGGGAAAGGCCGAAGCTGTTGCTGTGGGGAAAATCATTGAACAGTTGATCGGCGGCATAGGATTTCATTCCATGGATTTCGGAAGAATAGATAATGACAACAATGGAACACATCATAGCTTTTCAGACATGGCCGTCTTGTACCGCACCGGCGATCAGGGCAGGGTGTTTTCAGATGTATTCGATAAAGCCGGCATTCCGTACCAGATTGTCAGCAGAGAGAATCTTTTTAAACAAAAGGGAATTTCAGAGCTGATATCCCTTTTAAAAATTATTGAGGGGCTTGGTTCCTACTCTGATTTTGAAAGAATCTTAAAACTGATAAAACCCACGATGAGTAAAAAGACAGCGGAGATTTTTAAAAACTGGTCTTATAAGAATGGATTTGGGGTTAAAGAGGCCTTTTTTAAAGCAAGGCGGTTTCCGATACCCGACCTGAGCCGCACACGCCGGATGAGTCTTTATGATTTTATCGGCACACTTTCCGTTCTGGAAAAAGAGATTAGGGAAATGTCTGTCGAAAAGAAGCTGCTTTACCTGGTTGAAAAGACCCAACTCTCTTTGGTTCTGAAAGACGACACCAAATTCCAGGATGCTTTAAAGCGGATTTTGGAAGTTTCCGGCAAATTTGGAACCCGTACATCTGACTTTTTCATGACAATCACATTGCAGACCGATACCGATACCTACACGCCGCGATCTGAAAAAGTTTCTTTGATGACCATGCATGCATCCAAAGGTCTCGAATTTCCAATCGTTTTTATTGCCGGATGCGAGAAAGAGTTTATACCGCATCAGCCGGCAAAAAATGAAGCCCCGGATGTTGACGAAGAGAGGCGGCTCTTTTATGTTGCCATGACCCGCGCAAAACACCGACTCTATCTTACACATGCAAAGAGACGGCAAATTTACGGAAGGCAGGTTAAGCGGGAAATATCCCCTTTTGTGATGGATATCGAAAGACGGTTGAGAAAGCATGAAGCACCTGTAATGAGGAAGAAGAAAAAATCCGGGCAGAAGCAGCTAC
>Ga0114925_10000699_pt1 | contig 15625 bp, 13 predicted proteins | sample SumtaG_2_FD_87287 | JGI IMG/M metagenome (GOLD analysis project Ga0114925, IMG submission 87287) | Deep subsurface microbial communities from Indian Ocean to uncover new lineages of life (NeLLi) - Sumatra_00607 metaG | ecosystem: Environmental > Aquatic > Marine > Oceanic > Sediment | place... | reverse complement strand
CATTTTCTAAAAACATTTTTATTTCCACATTTTCCGGATTAATTTCTGAAGCCATTTTGAATAATTCTATTACATTTCTAATATCGCCTCTGTTCTTACAGATTAAGCCATTTAAAAAATATTTCTGTGCAATCAAATAGCGATTCAATTTTTCTTTATCATCAATATTTGCAATAAGTTTTTGCGGGTTTATTCTGAATTTCAGCAACGCTGAAAGATTAATGTTCCAGTTTTCTCTTTTTATACTATTGGACGTAAAAAACTCTAAATATGGATTGTTATCAGTATTTATTGCTGCTCCTTTAGTAAATTTAGTTACTGCTTCTTCATCATAAATCAAGCAGATGGTGAGGAGATAAGGATCGAATAAAATATCGTCCTGTAGGTTTTGTAGATTATTACGTAAAAAGGAGAAATCTATATCTATTCTGTGGTCAGTGGCTATAAGTATACCATGGGAATGAGCAAGCCACACAGTAGTATGAGGGAATACAGAAGAAAATGTTTTGATAAGTATTTTAAATTCATTTAAAGATAATTTATGCAGGGGCAGATATTGACATATAACTCCATTTTTATTGAGAATCTTCTTGCACAGTTGAAAATATTCTTTAGTGTAAAGATTATTACAGCCCAGGCTTGGGTGCGTAGGATCACAGGATATAACATCGTATTTTTTATTTGTTACTAATATATAATTTCTACCGTCTCCACCTATAAAATTTATCTTTGGATTTTTAATAACATTTTTATTGAAAACATTAAAAAATTTGGCAGCATCTTTAATGCCCGGGCAGATTTCAATGCAATCAATCTGGTTTACATCGTGCTCAGCTACAGCCGATGCAGTGATGCCAATGCCAAATCCAATGATTAATGCATTTTGCGCATCGGGGTTGATAAAAAATGGTAAATGGCCTAACATCTTGATAACCTTTAAGGCGTCATAAGTAGTGCCACACACTGCATTATTGTTTATATGACATGCCCTTATTCCAGTAAACCTATCTTCGCTTACGATCACTGTCCCTTCTGAAGTTTCTTTATAGTAAAGTAGTTTATCAGAACGGGTAACTGTTCTAAATATTGAAGGCGGTAAAATCATCGGATCTTTCGTTCCCAGGTGTGCAAGGAATATGGCAATAAAAACAATGCAACAATTGACTGTTATGAATCTGGTTTTTCTCTGCAGGTCTGGTTCAAGAACTATGAGTGTCATTCCTAAGAGTAAATTAATGAATGCTACTGATATAATGCCTTTTGATATACCGAGAAGGGGAATTAAAATAAATCCTGCAATCAAAGATCCAAGAATACTGCCAATTGTGTTTATGAAATATACCTTGCCAACATTATACCCTAATTTTTCTGTGTTCTGTGTGTATATTTTACATATAAGGGGAAAACTGATACCCATAAATAAGGCTGGGAAAAAAATTATTACAAAGGAAAGTAGCAATCCGGGTAAAACAATCCGTAATGCTGGTATTTCTAATATATTTCTAATTGAAAATAATAAAGTCGGGAGTTCGTTCAGGAAAAGGACGATTGTTATTGTATATACACCAATAACAATTTGACATATGGCGAGTAATGATAGAAGTTGTTTTTTATTATTTAGATATTTTGTAAAAATAAAACTCCCAATGCTTATGCCAGCAAGAAAAACGATGAGAACGCTCGTAAAACTGTAGGTCGAATTTGTAATAAAGATACGTAATGACCTTATCCATAATATTTCATATGACAAAGCGCAAAAACCAGAAAGACCAGCAGTCAATAATGAGATTTTTATGATATGACTCGGATATTTCCCAATCAGTTTTTTCTTCTTTTCCTTGTAGAAAACGGCTTTATGTGAGGATAGAAGAAGCGAAACAAAGCCTGATATTAGAATTATTACAATTGATAAAATCTGGGTAATAGTTTGACCAAAATATAGAATAAAGAAAAACCCGGTTAAAAAGACACCTATGATACTACCCAGCGTATTAATTCCATATAACGCCCCAACGCCTTTTCCAATTTCTTCTCTGCGTTTTATAAAAACCTTGCTTAACACTGGAAGTATTCCACCCATTAAAAATGTGGGGATAAACATTATTATTGTTGATAGTGCTATTACCAGAAGCATTGAAATCTTTTCAGTATTTAATGCCAGATAGATTGATCTATAAATATCTGGTAGATAGTGGAATACAAGAAGTATGATAAAAGAAGAAACGGCGATTCCAAATGCCAGAAAGCTGTATAGTCTCAGATGATTATTTGTTTTATCAACTTTTTTGCCAAAATATATACTTCCAATGCCTAACCCAGCCATAAATACTGCAATCACAATCGCTATCGCTGATATTGTAGTGCCAAAAATCAGTGATAATATTCGTATCCAGACAACCTCGAAGATAAGTGCGGAAAAACCGGACAGGAAACACAGGATTAATATTAATGCTTGATTACTTAATGTATTGTTTTTAGACAATTTATTTTCTTGTGTTTAAGTCGTCAGCATAACAGGATATGAAAGCATAAAATTCTCCTGATCCTCTGATATTCTGATAATCTAGTATCCTTTTCTTTAATTTTTTAGGTATTTACCCATGCCCATTGAAAATGGGCTGGGTTTAGGATTTTAGGCATTTAGGTATTTACCCACGCTCGTTGCAAACGAGCTTTGGTAAGTTATTTACCATCTCATCAATACCCCACCCCAGGTAAAGCCGGCACCAAAAGCAACCAGTAAAACAAGGTCTCCTTTTTTTATTCTACCTGCCTTTGCTGCTTCATCAAGACCAATTGGTATTGATGCAGCTGAGGTATTGCCGTATTTATCAAGATTAATACCAACTTTGTCCATGGGGATATTTAATCTTTTTGCTGTTGCCTCAATAATCCTTATGTTTGCCTGGTGAGGAACCAAAAGATCTACTTGTTCTGGTGAGATGTCTACTTTCTTTAATGTCTCAATGGCAGATTCGTACATTGCACGTACTGCTACTTTAAATACTTCATTACCTTCCATTTTCAGGTAGTGCAACTTATTTTCAACTGATTCATGGGAGGCAGGAATTCTTGAACCTCCTGCTGGTTGTTGGAGAAGATGTCCATATGAGCCATCAGCACTATAATATGTAGAGAGAATTCCTCGTTTTTCATCTGTTTTCTTCAGCAGAGCAGCACCAGCAGCGTCACCAAAAAGCACACAGGTTGAACGATCTGTGTAATCTGTGATCTTGGTTAATTCCTCAGCACCAATAACCAGAATGTTGTCATAACCATTTTTAATAAATGATTCTACAATGGTGAGTGCATAAAGCCAGCCAGTACATCCTGCAGAGATGTCAAATGAGATGATCCTTCTGGCACCAATTTTGTGCTGCACCAGGCAGGCAGTAGAAGGGAAGAGCATATCAGGTGTGGCTGTTGCTACAATTATTGCTTCAACCTCATCTGTTTTTATCTTAGCTGATTCGAGTGCCCGTTTTGCGGCATTGGCCGCAAGCTCACTGGTCGGCACATTATCTTCAGAAACTCTTCTTTCCTTTATCCCGGATCTTGTTCTTATCCATTCATCCGATGTTTCGACAATTTTTTCTAAATCAAAGTTTGTTAGAACTTTGTCTGGAACATAACTGCCTATACCCGCTATATATACATTCATTTTTTTATTCTCTTTTTTATTTCCTCTACAATACTAAATTCGACACAGGTTTTGGCAAGTTTAATCGCATTTTTCAGCGCCTGGGAAGAGGAATGCCCATGGCAAATAATTACCACACCCTCAACACCTAAGAGTATTCCGCCGCCATATTCTTCATAATTGAACTTTGCCTTTAAACCTTTGATCGCCGGTCTCACTAGATATTGACCGAACTTGCGGCGTGCGATTGCATCTACCTCATCTCTTAACATGCGCCATATGCTGTCAATCATGCCTTCTGAAAACTTTAAGATTACATTACCAGTAAAACCATCAGAGATTATGACATCAGCAAATCCCTTCATTAAATTACTTCCTTCGATATTGCCGATGAAATTTAAATCACTTTTCTGGAGAATTTGATATGCCTTTTGTCTTACTTCATCACCCTTTACACTCTCGCTGCCAATATTTAAGATAGCTACTCGTGGCTTTTTTTTCTTCAGCGCTATCTGAGCGAAGATTGAACCCATTAATCCATAATTATAATAATCTATGGATTTTGGATTAATATTTGAACCGACATCGAGCATTGCTGAATAACCAGATTCAGCAGGGAGCGTGATGGCAAGACCGGCTCTTGATAGCCCCTCAATTTTCCCTAATGTGATCATGCTGAATCCTAAAATTGCTCCTGTATTACCAGCGCTCACTATTGCATCGAGTTCTTTGTTCTTTAACAAATTCATTAAGACACCCAATGAAGAATTTTTCTTCTTACGTATTGCAACTGAAGGGATTTCGTGCATCCCAATTACTTCATCGGCAAGTCTGAAATCAAATCCGAGTTCAGTTACCTCATGCTCATAATCCCCCTTACCACATACTACTAAATCGCATATTGGATCTTCCTTTAATAGCTTAAGTGTTTCAATTTCGTTCTTGGGGGCTGAGTCTGAGCCCATTAAATCAAAGCCGATTTTCAAGTTTTCTTCTCTTCCTTTTTAGGTGGTAATACTAATTTGTCTTTATAATAACCGCAGTTTGGGCATACCCTATGAGGTAACCTGGGACTGTGGCATTTAGAACACTCAACAAACTTCACAGGTTTAATCTTATACTGTGAGCGTCTTTTGTTTTTTCGAGCATGTGACTGTCTGCGTTTAGGTACTGCCATTTAACCTCCTTTTAATTTTCTCCTGGTTTTTTTGTCACTCTTCTTCTTGTCTCATTTCTCCGGGTACATGTTCATTGCCGCAAACCACTTATTCAGCTTTTCAATTCTCTTGTTCTTATCATCAGGTAATTTAAATGGTCTGCCGCGACAATCAATGATTAGACCAACAAGACCACCAATTGCCGTGGTTTCTAATGGTTTACCCCGACCTTCACCAACATTGAATCCCTTTTCAGGCTGTAGTATAAGTTTTGCTGTTTCACCTTGAGCAAGTGGTAGTAATACAATCTCACCATACTTAATAACTTTTTCATCTGCCTTACCGTTCTTATATTCAATCTTTATCTTAAGGACATTTGCCCCTTCTTTGCCTTCGCCAACCGGAGCAATACAATGGCCTAATGGTATAAGGCAATCTTTTTCAAAAACCTCGGTTGCTGACTTTTCGTGAACAGTTGAAAGCACACCAAGATGGGGCATCATGAATATTGAATCGACGGCAATGCGCGTTACACCCTCAGGGAGAAAGGCATCAATTGCCATAAGTGCTGCTTGATTCCTTCTTGGCGCATGGGATAGGCTGCCGCCAGAACCAATTATGAGATTGAGTGACATTAAATTAATGAGAGTTTCACCGGTCATGGTTTGAGCAAAGGCGTCAGAGATTGTTCGCTCCTGCTGCACTCCTTTGAGACCAACCGCCATATTTTTATGTTGATCAAAAGCCAGTCTTAAAGCCTCTCGTGCAATCGCCTGTTCAATCTTTAAATCGTCTAATGCACTTGGGATAGTTGTTGGACGGATCATTTTGTTTCTGATTCTATTTCTCAGATCTCTTTCATCAATGTCTTCAGGTAACCACCGCATGATATTTTCTATTCCGGCTTCAGCGAGTACATTACTAATTGAATAAGACATACCAAGATTAGCACTAACAGTTCGGTTAAAGATCCCTTGAAATACTGAAAATACATCGGTTGTTGCTCCACCAATGTCAACACCCATTGCATCAATTTTTTCTTTCTTCGCAACAGCTTCGACTAAAAGTCCAACTGCCCCAGGCGTGGGCATAATTGGGACGTCAGTTTTTTTCATCAAGTTTTTGTAGCCAGGCGCGTGTGCCATTACGTGTTCCATAAATTGATCGTGTATCTTATGTCGTGCAGGACCTAAATTCTCTCTTTCAAGAACTGGCCTCAGGTTTTCAACAATAACGAGTGCAGTATTTTCTTTCAATGTTTTCAGAATTATATCTCGGGCATCTTTATTCCCTGCATATATAACCGGTAATTCATAACCAACTCCAAATCTCGGTTGTGGATCGGCAGCTTTTATTAATTCAGCCAATTCAACAACATGGGAAATAGTTCCTCCATCTATACCGCCCGAAAGCAGTATCATGTCAGGTCTCAAATTTCTTATTCGTTGTATCTTCTCATGTGGAAGTCTACCGTCGTTTGAGGCGATTACATCCATTACTATTGCGCCTGCACCAAGGGCTGCTCTTGCAGCGCTTTCCGCAGTCATTGTTAATACTACTCCAGCAACCATCATTTGCAGACCACCGCCGGCTGAAGAGGTAGATACATAAAAATCTACACCTTCTTTATCCTTTACCCCCTTGATAATATCTTCACCCTTGAGGAGTTTGATTCCTGAAAGTTCTTCAACCTCTCTTACGGCATTTAAAACACCTTTTGTGACATCCTCAAATGGTGCCTCTACTGTTGTTGGCGCTTCGCCCCGAACAACGAGACGGTATTCATCTCCTTTTTTTTCAATTAGTATTGCCTTGGTTGTAGTACTGCCACAATCAGTGGCGAGAATTCTTTTCGGCTCTTTTTGCTTCATTCCTTTCCTCCTCAAGACGTTCAATTTCACAGATTAACGCCTCGATATTATTGCGGTCCTCTAACATTGCAGTAACTTCTTCATATTCGCGATAGGAAAACAGGGCGCGATAAAAAGGTTGCATGAAAATTAGGAATTGATTTCCTAAAAATGACAATGGCTTAGAAGATTCTAAAAAAACGATTGCAACTGGTGATAAACGATAATCCACCACCTTTTGAGCAATTTTATTCATCAAGAACTTTTTGCGTTCTTCAGTTACTTCGAACTGTATTTCGTCCATCTGGTCTTTAACTCTTTAATCGCCTTAACTTCATCAAGACGTCGCACTGGTGTTGAGTGCGGTGCTGTTTTTAAGATATCTGGATTATCGTCAGTCTCTTTCCGTATTTTCTTCATAACTTCGATAAATTTATCAAGTGTTTCCTTTGATTCGCTATCTGTTGGTTCGATCATTAGTGCCTCGCTCACAATTAAAGGAAAATATACGGTGGGCGCATGGAGGCCAAAGTCTAATAATCTTTTTGCCACATCAAGGGTTTTTATCCCGTGTTCCTTTAAATTTTTTCCTGATAAAACACCTTCGTGCATGCAAAAATCCGAATACGTAAGATAGTAATCATCCTTCAATGATTCAATAATATAATTTGCATTAAGGATTGCTGATTTTGAGATCTCTTTTAATCCCTGTTCACCAATGATTCTCAAGAATGTATAGGCTTTGACCATCACCAAAAAATTACCGTAAAAGGTTTGGACCTTACCAATGGAATCAGGTATATCATAATTTAAGTAGTAAACATTTTTATCTTTTGATACAATCGGTACAGGTAGAAAGGATTCCAGTAATTTCCTTACTGCTACAGGCCCTGAACCTGGTCCACCACCGCCATGAGGGGTTGAGAATGTCTTGTGCAGATTAAAATGAACTGCATCGAAACCTGAATCTCCAGCGCGGGTAATGCCTAATAAGGCATTCAAGTTTGCTCCATCAAGATAGATTAAGCCGCCCTTTTGATGTATAATTTCAGTAATCTGTTTCACATTTTTTTCAAATAGACCAAGGGTATTTGGATTGGTTAGCATTAATCCAGCAACCTCATCAGTCATCAGTTCATTCAATTTATTTATGTCAACAAGACCTTTATCATTTGATGGTAAAGTAATGGGTTTAAAACCAGAGAAATTTACACTTGCCGGATTTGTTCCGTGCGCTGAGTCAGGCACGAGGATATATTTTCTATTCTCATTTTTCTTGTTAAAATATGCCTTGAACATACTGATTGCAGAAAATTCACCCTGGGCACCTGCTGCTGGTTGTAAGGTAATGGTATCTAAATTAACAATTTTTTTCAGATATTCGCCCAGTTCATACATTAATTTTAAGGCGCCCTGCACGGTTTTTTCTGGTTGAAGCGGATGAATATTTGCAAAACCATCTAATCTTGCTGCTTCTTCATTAATCTTTGGGTTATATTTCATTGTACAGGAACCGAGTGGATAAAAGTCTTGGTCCACATGATGATTCAAAACTGAAAGGTTTACAAAATGTCTCATTACCTGGGGCTCGCTCACTTCAGGCAATTCTGCTGTTGTTGTACGCCGATAAGATACTGGTACATCTATTTTAGGCACATCACATGCTGGCAAAGAGTAACCTTTTCTTCCGGTCTCTGATATTTCAAAGATCAGTTCCATTTCACTCTTTTAATTATCTCTGGTGGATCTTTACAAAACGTGCAAATGATCTATCATAGGTTTTTTCAACATCATCAGGAAAACAGCAGGCTGGCAATTCATTCATGTTCAAATGAAACGTGATGCATTCACAGCATTTACCCTTTTTTGAACAGGGTTCATAAGTGCAATTGCAATGTTTTAAATTCTCTTTTATATTGCATTCCATTGCACATTATATATAAAAAAAATCTAATGTCAACTGGTCGATTTCAATCAAAAATAATCTTCCTGAAAGGGGGTTGTCTAATCATAAATCGGAAGGAAATAGGGTCAAATCTCTACTTTGAACATTAACAATAAGGTAAAATCCCTATAAAATATTTATGGCGCGTCCTCTAAGAATATAAAGGAGTTTGATAGCAGAGGTAGTTGAGCCTGATTACCTCCAAAACAATTGACTTTGGGGCAATAATTAATATACTCTTCATTGAGAATTATTATGCTACTGAAGACTATGATTTTATTGGAGGGTAATATGAAATGGAAGATTTAAGAGAAAAAGCGTTTAAATTATTACAATCAAATAAAAAAGAAGGGTATAGTAAACATTTAAAAAGAGACTATTTTTATTTTGCGCCGGATGAAATGCATTTTCATCAATGGTTCTGGGATTCCTGTTTTCATTCTATAGTTATGACTGAGTTCAAGGTTGAACTGGCTATAAAGGAAATTGATGCACTTCTTTCATGTCAGACTGAATCAGGTTTCTTACCCCATATAATATTCTGGAAATGGAGATTAATTGACATATACCAGTTTTTTAATTCCTGGAGAAAAGAGATTCACCCTAAATTCAGGTTCTTTACTGCAGAAATCCAGCCTCCTGTCATTGGTATAACATTGAGAAGAATATATGAGAAAACAAAGAGTATTGAGTTTTTAGAAAAATACCTTCCCAGAATTCAAAAATATTTTGATTATCTAAAAAAAGAAAGGGATTTGGATAAAAATTCTCTCATTTCAATAATTACACCAATGGAGTCAGGAATGGATATGGCACCACAATTTGATATACCTTTTGGAAATCATGATAATGACCCAGTTGATACAAAAGGAAAAATTTCTGCTATGCTTGGAGAATATAAGAAGGTAAAATGGAATCTCAAAGAAATCTACAAACTTGATATCTTCAATTTTGAGGATGTAGCTGTTAACACAATATATCTTCTTTCTCTTGAAAACCTTGTTTATTTGTGGGATATTATTGACAAAGGCAAGAGTAGAAAGGTAAAGGAGCAGTATGAAAAAATCAAAAAAAGATTGGTTGAACAGTTCTGGGATGAAAAGGATAAAATTTTCTACGGTCTCTATCACAAAGGGGGCAAGGAATTTAAGGCTAAAATAAAAACAGTTTCATCATTATTCCCCTTATGTCTGGATATATCTAAGAAATACGTTGACAGCCTTATCGAACATATAGTCAATAAAAAGGAATTCTGGCTAACGTATCCAATTCCTTCGGTCTCAAAAGATGAAAAATCTTTTGGACCATTGACTGATACACGGTACATATGGCGAGGAACAACATGGATTAATACAAACTGGTTTCTCGCAAAAGGTCTTTTAAGACATGGTGAGAAGGAACTTTATAAGAAATTGAAGGCAAAGACCATCGAGCTCATTGAAAAACATGGTTTTTGCGAATACTATGATCCGATTACTGGAGAGCCTGGAAAGGCGATGAGAAATTTCGGATGGTCAACACTTGCTGTTGATATATAAGGTTTTTATATAAGAAAATTTGTTAAAATCATTCTTTTAAAAAAACTGAAAGGAGGATAAACAATGAAAGCTTTGGTCTTCGGAGGTTCAGGCAAGATTGGTTCTGCAATTGCCTGGGATTTATCTAAAGATAAAGAAATAGAAGAGATAGGAATTGTGGGTAGGCGAAAGCAAGCCCTTGAAAAAGTAAAAAACTGGATTGGCAGTGATAAGGTGAAGGTGTGTGTGCTCGATATAAATAATAAACAGGAAACCATAAACTTAATGAAGCAATATAAAGTTGGTGTGCTCGCATTACCTAATAGGAAAACGAGTTATAAGGTTGCTCACAATGCAATTGAGGCAGGTTTGAATATTGTTGATACGATCGAGGAGTTTCATCGTACACCAGATACGTATGAGATCGAAGGATTGGAACTTCCTCCTGGGATGGCACTTGAGGAGTATGGTGAATGGCTTCATAATAAGGCAGTAGAAAATAGTGTCACGTTTGTTGATGGAATGGGATTTGCTCCAGGTTTAAGTAATGTCACTCTTGGCCAAGGTATCAGAAAAATAGACGAGGTAGAAAAGGCTGTTGCAAGGGTTGGTGGTATTCCTTCTAGGGAAGCAGCCCAGAAACACCCGCTTAGATATATGATTACCTGGGCATTTGAGCACGTGCTTCGTGAGTATATGATTAAATTAAAAGTGATAAAGAATGGTAAGATTGTAGAGGTGAATGCGGCGACTGAGCTTGAAAAATTTAAATTCAATAAATTTGACAAAGATGAAGAGTTAGAATGTGCTGTTACACCTGGCATGCCCAGTTTTCTTTTTACAAGACCTCAGCTTAAGGAATTTGCCGAGAAGACTGTGCGGTGGCCTGGTCACTGGGAGGGAGTAAAGACCTTGAAAGAGTGCGGATTACTCGATATTGAACCAGTAGATTTTAAGGGCAATAAGATAATCCCTCGCGAATTTTTGTTAGCAATGATAACGCCTCGGCTCATTCCAAATGAAGGTGAAACAGATGTGTGTGTTATGTATAATACATTAATAGGAAAAAAAGATGGTAAAAAAGTGAAGATCGAATACTTTATGTGGGATGAGCCAAAGGACAAAGATATTTCCGCAATGATGAGAGTAACCGGGTTTCCAATGGCAATCACTGCAAAATTTATATTAAAAGGAGAGATAAAAGAAAAAGGAATAGTTGCACCTGAGGATGCTATTAAAGGAGAGCTATACGATAAATTCATGGAAGAGCTGAAGAAAAGAGACATAAACATTCTTGAGGTTTCTGAGGTAATGGAATAGAATAACCCGGTCTGATGTCCTTTTTTCTTTACTTTACTTTTTAGGTTACCCCGCCCTTTTTCAAAAGGGCGGGGGATCGAAAAGTTACTCTCTTTCTTTGTACTTCGCTCGAACAATAACTTCTACTTTATAGATTTATAATTAAGCAATCCCTTTCAGGTACATTATTATTGACTAAAATCGTGCATATTGACACCATTTCATTTTCGCATATAATTTATATATAGTAATTTGTAGTTTTAATTTATTTAGATTCTTTATATTTATTGTAAATTTAATCTCAACTTTGTATTAGCTAATGTAATAAAAAAGGAGGAAGTATGGAAATAATAAGAATGCGTAAAATCGCAGCGGGCTGTTTGCTGGTAATCATATTCCTCAGTATTATTAGATGCGGCACAGTTGCTTCTGTACAACCCATTGGCAAAGGGGAAAGCACTCTTGCTTTCTCTTTAGCTGGTCCTGTTGCCCCTGTTTTTGATATTAAAATGCCTATACCTTATACAGTTCTCAGGTATAGACGCGGGTTGAACGAGAATACTGATTTCCATTTTGGTGTTCATCCTACAATGATGACTCTTGGTAATCTCTCTTTAGATGTTGGTATAACAAAACACATCGTACCACAATCTGGTTCGAGACCGGCTTTGTCTTTGGAAGGCAGTATATATGGTTTTTACCATCTGAATGAAATTTCAAGTATCCGTATTTATCCGGAGATAACTCTAATTGGCAGCTACAGATTTTCAGAACGTGGACATATTCTTTATTTTGGTGTGCATAATATGATGCAACTTGCCCAACCATACCTTGTTTTTGTACCACTAATTGGATTTGAAGTTCCTATCAGCAATAAATTTGTCATAAATTTAGAAACAAAATGGTATGCCCCAAGTGAAGAAAGTGAAGACCGCGTTGTAGACTACAGTCTAACGACATTTGGCTACGGAGCCATTGGATTTGCCTGCGGATTATCTTATAAATTATAAAGGAGGATACAATGAGAATTAAAACCATTATTTTCATCAGTTCACTAATTTTTCTATTCTGTACACCAATCTTGACTTTAGATGATTTTCTTTTTGAACCAACTGAGATTGATGAATATTTACGTCCTGAGGATTTTGATGAAGATTGGAGAGTTAGATTTATTGTTCCTGATTCTTTAATAGAATCTGTTACTCTTACTTCAATGGGAAATGCAATTTATGGATTCTTCGTAAAAGGTGATCCAGATTCAACAATAAATAATCAGGTAACAATTCTTTATTGTCATGGTAATAGCGATAATATTAATAGATACTGGGGAAGGGTCGAATACCTCTGGGAAATGGGGTATAATGTGTTTATATTCGATTATCAGGGCTATGGGAAGAGCGAAGGGAGTCCCTCAGGTGAGGCGTTGTTCTCCGATGGAGACGTATCTTTAGATTATTTACAATCACGAACAGATATTGATACTTCAAAAATTGTGTTCTATGGATGGTCTCTTGGCAGTTATGTGGCTACCTATCTTGCTGCAGATGTATATCATCCCCCAGTCCTTGTGCTTGAGGCAGCTCCAGCATCTGTTACTGCCCTTTTACATGATGCAGCACTTATTAATCTTCCTGGTTATTATGTGGCAGAAGCAGATTTTGATAATGAGGCGAGAATAGCAGATATTGGATGTCCCTTATTTATGATGCATGGGAAAGCAGATGATTTCATAGTTTTTGAAAGACATGCTCCGCTTATCTGGGAAAAAGCAGTGGAGCCAAAACAAAATTTATGGATCGAAGGGGCAGGTCATGATGATATGCCAGAAATTCTTGGGAATTCATATAACCAGGCAATTATAGATTTTATTACTGAGTATGTTCTGAATCAGTAACTGGAGGAAGCGCCTTAAAAACTTGTCACTAAATCAGTTATAATTATAGTACAAAAAAGGAGAAACATTAAAAATATGATTATAAACGAAATTCGGAAGGAATTAAGAAAACACGTTGACCAAAAATATCATGACAAAATAAAGGTTTTTTTTAAAGAGGGAATAAAATTATATGGTATAAAAACTCCTATTGTAAAAAAGATTTCTCTAAAATATTTTTCAAGTATAAAAATGAAATCAAAACAGGAAATATTTAGTTTGTGTGAAAAACTATTAAAATCGGGCTACAGCGAAGAAAGAACCATTGCGTTTGACTGGGCATTTCGTTTAAAAAATCGATACGAAAAAAAAGATTTCAAAATATTTGAAACATGGTTAAAAAAATATATTTTTAACTGGGGTGCTTGCGATGATTTGTGTATTCATGTATTTGGATGCTTTATTTTTCAATTTCCGAAATTCATTCCGAGGATAAAGATATGGGCTGTATCAAAAAATCGTTGGTTACGAAGGGCATCGGCAGTAGTTTTAATCTATTCAATCCGAAGAAAAAAATTGTTATCAAGTATTTTTGAATTGGCAGATATACTTCTGTTCGATAAAGATGATATGGTGCAAAAGGGCTATGGATGGATGTTAAAAGAAGCAAGCAATCATTATCCAAAAAAAGTCTTTGATTATGTAATGAAGCATAAACATGAAATGCCAAGAACTTCATTAAGATATACAATAGAAAAATTACCAACAGCAATGAAAAAACAGGCAATGAAAAAGGGGTAGGTATAGTTTTTCTAAAACTAAAATCTTGACACTCAAAAAGTTATTGTTATAATTATATGGAGTGTGATTATGAGAATCTTTAGTATAGTCGTATTTATGATGTTTATATTTTCAATAATTCTCAGTTGCAGTTCGACACAAACGAACGAAATTGTTGAGGGTGTAGGTACAGTTGTCTATCTTGATTTTGAGGGAGGATTTTTTGGTATAATAACTGATGATAGTAATTATTATGATCCGATCAACCTACCTGCTCAGTTCGAGGATGATGGTTTGCGCGTAATATTTAAGGCGAAGACAAGGTTAGATCTTGGAAGTTATCACATGTGGGGAACAATAGTTGAATTGATTTACATCCGCGAGTTGTGATTAATGTAAAGCTGCAATTGTTGAATTATAAGAGACAACGTCGGATTTATAGATAAACTGAGATAAGAACAAAAAAGTGAAATTCTTGCTTTTTAGCCGTTATTCAGTATAATAGTTAACATGGAGTGCAACAAGCCTGCGACGAGCTCAGTCGAATCGTCCTCTTGTTGCGATAAATTTTATAATTATGGCAAGAAAAATTTCTTTAGGCATAGCTATTGTTTATCTTATCCTCGCCTTGATTTTTGGCGGATGGCAACTATTTTTAATAGCAATTGTAGCGCTTATATGGCCTGTTGCCATGATATGGTTTGGCGAGGCGATAGGAGACTACTTGGGAGGATTCCATAGAATAGGCAGACCATATATAACAAAGAAATCACCAGGGAGTTTGGTTTCACTTTTTGGCTGGATTTTTCTATTAACTCCGGCAATATTAATATTAATTAAACTATTATAATCCAAGAACAGGTTTTTTTTCATTCATTCTTGCTTTGTGTACAACTTTAGAAAAGCGGAAAATTTGGGTGATTGTACTTGCGTATTCATGTCATAAAATAAAGAACGAAAATCCTGCACTTTATCAATAGATAAAATATTCTGTATATGGAGGATTTATTATTCTCTTTTTAATAAAACCGTACTGAACCTTTTTATGCACCATAAATGGTGCGACTACATTTAAGAGGTTCCTTCGAGACCTCTGGCGAGACAGATTGGTTCTTCGCAATGGCAGAGAAAGAAAGGCTATGCATCAAGCCGTTATAAGTAAATTAGGGTGAAACCTTTTTGTAGTTTTTGCGTATAACTTAGTGATGAAGCACAATAAAAGAAAAAAATCAAACCAAAAAGGAGGAAAAATGAAGGTTTTATTAGGAGTCATTTTTATGATAACACAGATGTCTGGTGTATATGCTCTGGACATCGATAATAAAGGCATGATGGACGAGGTAGTTATTACTGCCCCGAGATTTGAAGGTGAAGACATAGCTTATAGTGGAATGATGTCAGAGGTGATTGCTGAGGCTCCGAGATATTATAGTGAGGTTGAGCTTGGTATGATGGACCAAATAGTTGTTACTGCCCCGAGATTTGAAGGTGAAGACATAGCTTACAGTGGAATGATGTCTGAGGTGATTGTTACGGCTTCGAGATATGAAGAAGACAATATTGT
>Ga0114925_10000698_pt1 | contig 15629 bp, 14 predicted proteins | sample SumtaG_2_FD_87287 | JGI IMG/M metagenome (GOLD analysis project Ga0114925, IMG submission 87287) | Deep subsurface microbial communities from Indian Ocean to uncover new lineages of life (NeLLi) - Sumatra_00607 metaG | ecosystem: Environmental > Aquatic > Marine > Oceanic > Sediment | place... | reverse complement strand
GCTCTATGAAATATTTTTCAGTCCATATGAATCGAAAAACCTTAATATCCAAGATATTTTGGAAAGGCATATTGATAAAGTTCCTACACATCATCATGAAATGGAAAAAATTAATACAAATATTATAATCCTCCGCTCAGGTTTGTCAATAATTGTTGTAAAAGATTACGAGGATGTTCTCTTCGCAAGAAAAGAAGAAAAACTCAAAAAGGAACTTAAATTCAAGAAAAAAATTACACATGCAGTTGAATTAGAAAGTAAATTTGAAGGTTTATTACTAGAACGATTGATTAAGACTTTTTGTATTAGCAAGGAAGAAATCTCTGATAGAGAAATTGAAAATGCTGTGTCTCAATTTCTATCATCATATTTTAAATTTGGGATTTTATATCATTTTGATGATTTTAAGGATTTATTAATCCTAAATTTAGCAGATGATATTTTTTCAGGATTATCAGAAAAGCTCAAACAGGCTAATACTTTGGAAAATATTAAATATTTAGCTTTAAATGTTATAGCAATCTTTAGTAAAACGATTAAGTCAAAAAAACTTGATGGACTTGCGTGGAAAAAAGATTTAACTCCATTACTTAAGACATTTGTACTTAAATTTATTAACAATTTATAAAGTAAAAAAAATAGGAGTAAAAGAGAGCTTATTTCATGCTTTTTTAAAAAATTCTTTCATTTTTTCCCGTATTACTGGATTTAGTTCCTTTTCAACATAACATTTTATTTCCTTATATACTAAGGGATTTTTTAAAAGTTGTTTATGGGTGTTCAAGAAACGTATTACAGACCAACGAACAGAATCGTCAGGATCATTTAATAATGGTAATATAAAATTTAGATAACTTATATCACCCGCTTGTTCAAGTTTCAATACAGTTCTGGCTCTAGTAATAAAATCAGGATGATATAATTGAGGTACTAACACGTACTTAAGAGTATTGTTTTTAACAAAATCCAAAATAAAATTGAATATATCGACTTTACAATTATGAATTTCTGTTGTTTCTTCGATAAACGAATCAAGTACTGGCTCTATCTTTTTTCCAAGTTTTAAAAGACTTTCAAAAGATATGAAGAAGTTCTCTGATAAATCAGATGTTTCTAACTTTAGATTATCAATTAATCTCTTAATAATTTTGTCGTCAACTTTCGAAATTTCTATAACATCCCAATTTAAATTGTCTTCTTCTTCCCAGATTTTATTATCCCTTAAATAACTCACTTAATCAACTTTAGATTTGTATTATTTGTTATTAAAAATAAATAGGATTCGCCTTTTAATTGATTTATTATTAAAATGCAAATAAAAAATGGTATATAATTAAATTATCTCACAATTTAATAATAAGTAAATAAAAAATTAATTCTTTAATATGTTCATTAATTATCAGAATGGTAAAGAGATATTGTTTCTCAAAACTTAACAAATTTTATAAAATCAAAAAAACCTTGTAAAATTAAATCCAATTGTTAATATACGGTTTAAAGAATATTGTTTTTATAATTAAATCTTCAGTAGGTTTGATACATTATTGTATAAAATATCTTGTTTCACTTCTTTTGAGATCCTTGGTAATGTAATAATTTTATCGATTTCAATAGCAAGAGTTGAAGTTGTAGGAGAATCGCTCCCATATAGGATTTTTTTATGTCCAACTGTCTTAATCAAATTATAAATACCTAAAGAAGCAGATAATGAAGTCTCAAAAAAAACATTTTCATAATTCTTTAATGCAACACCAATTTCAATAGCATATTCCATACTATAGGCAGCATGACCTACAATTAAACGTAATTCAGGAAATTTCTTAGCTACCTTTGCGATATCTTTAGAAGATATTCCTCTAAAGATAGAAGTTTTTGGAAGGGAATGAATATAAAATAAGATATTCTTATCATAATCTTGCATAAATGCTATCAATTTTAATATATCACAAGGAAAATTTATTAAATTAAACGCAGAATGTATTTTAACACCACAAAATCCTTTATTAAAATGTTCTTCTAAAATTTTATAACTATTTTCTTCTTCCTCAGGTGTTAATATGGGATTAAACCAAAAAAACTTATAGATTCTTTCTGGAGCTTTTTTGGAGATATCTATGACATCTTGGTGAGAAAGTTGGCCTTTCGGTTGTATATTTTTAAAATTTTCAAGAAGTTTAATCATTTTATTTTTTCCTTCTGAATCTGAAGCAATATCTTTCTGGTTTTTGTGTATTTTTGCCCTATTAATAGTAGTTAAAATTGCTTTCTGGACATTATATTGGTCCATATAACTTATAATATCTTCATGAGGATCAAGGAAAATGCCGTATGTATGAAGATGTGCGTCAAAAATCTTAAAATCTTTTCTGGATATTGTGATACACCTTTTAAATCTTGAGATTGTTGAAAATGAATTCTTAATGTTAGATAGATTTTCTTAAAAAAAGAATAAAAAACTTATAAATTTTTGATTTTTTCTAAAATAATTACTTGGTTATTCTTCCAGTATCGATCAACTGCTTTCTTTATGGCTCTTTTGGCCACTTTTTTGACAATAGTTCGCCTAATTACTGCTCCCAGAACATTCATTACTTTCTCAACCATAAGACTTTTAATAATTCCCTCCATCGATTCACCTTTCGAAGCTTTTTCAAGCCATTTTTCGAATATTTTATCAACATTCTTATGGATTTTTTCTCTAAGTTCTGAAGAGATTTCTTCTTCCATATTCATTCACATTATTGATTTTATATAACTGATAACAATCAAATCATTTAAAATTATATTAATAGTGGAAGCAGATACAAAATTCACATTATTAGTTCTTTTTGATATTTAATGAATGTGTCGTTTTGATATTCCTCGAAAGCTATCCTCAATTCTTCATCTGTATTCATTACAATAGGTCCACGCCAAGCAACGGGTTCATTTAATGGCTTTCCAGATACTAATAAGAATCGGACTTTCTCTTTATCTGTACTAATCTTTACAACCTCTCCATCTCGGTAGATTACTAATGTTTCTTTTCTCACTAATTCTTCTTTTTTCTCATCGAAATACCCTTCACCTTCAATTGTATATGCAAAAACATTATATTCTTCTCTAACAGGATGGATAAATTCCGAATGTGGGTTTATAGTAATGTCTAAATATTCAGGGTCAGTGATAATGTCTTGTACTGGTCCTTTAACTCCATTTAATTTACCAGAAATTATCTTAATTTTAACGCTATTGTCATTCAAAGAGATTTCAGGAATTTGAGATTTTTTTATATCTCGATATCTTGGATCCATCATCTTATGTGATGAAGGGAGATTTGCCCAAAGTTGGAATCCCCAGAGTAAAGTATCTTCTTTATTCTTTTTAGGCAATTCTTGATGTATAATACCGGATCCAGCCGTCATCCATTGAACGTCACCTTCTTCAATAACTCCACCATTCCCTAAGCTGTCACCATGTTCAACTTTCCCACGTAAGATGTAAGTAATTGTTTCTATACCGCGATGAGGATGCCAAGGAAATCCTGCTATATAATCTCTAGGATCATCTGAATGAAAATCGTCAAGAAGTAAAAAAGGATCTAGCGATGAATCTGCATATCCAAATGCTCGTTTTAATCGAACACCCGCACCTTCAAAGGTTAGTCTACTTTTCAATGTTACCTTGATTTTTCTAATTTTTTCCATAGTATTTTCACACTCAATCAAACAATTATTTCTTTGCCTTATGAAAATTAAATTCATTTCGAATTATGTAAATAAATCATAAATCATAACCGCTTAATAAAAGCACTTAATTTAGGATACAAATTATTCTATTCAATGTTAAATCATAGATTAACAAATGCCCCCAAAAAACCTAAAAAGTTTGTAAAAGCAGCGATCGAGTTTTTAAACAAACATGCGAAGAATAAAAAGGTATTTTGTGCTCTATCCGGAGGTATAGATAGTTCTGCGGCATATCTGTTACTAAAAGAAGCTAAAATCAATACAATTCCTGTGTTTATTGACCACGGTTTAATGAGAATAATTAGGGGTATTGAAGAACGAGAATATGTACAAAAACTATTTCCTGATGTAAGGGTAATTGATATTAGAAAGGAATTTCTCCCAAAAATATACGGTGAGGGGGATGCCGAAAATAAGCGAAAACTCTTTAAAGCAGCTTATTCCGAAATCATAAGTAAAATAATTCGTGAAGAAAACTGTGATCTATTAGCAGACGGAACCATACTTCCGGATATTGAGGAAAGTTTTGGAGTCAAAATTACTGATTTGAAAGAGACGATGAGTCTTGAGGAAGAAAAAGATTTGATGCAAAAACATATTGAAGGGTTTGTTAAAAGTCAACATAATGTTGAAATTGAATATGATGTAGACGCAACTATCCAGCCTGTTGCTAGCCTAACTAAACATGAGGTCCGTAAAATCCTTGAATATTTTGATATGCCACAAGAACTGATTTATAGAAAAGCTTTTCCCGGTCCAGCACTCTCAGCACGAATTGTAGGTCCAGTCACTGAAGAAAACCTTATTTTTGAGAAAAAAGTTCACGACTTTATAGAATCATCGGTTGAGAATTATTATTATGATAGATATGGTAAAATGATGATTATCAATAAGGATGGTGAACAAGAACCATTTCAAGTCTTTGCTGCAATAAGTGAAGATGTTCTTAGTAAAAAGGTTACTGGATTAGTTGATGGGAAAAGAATTTATGAGAATCCATTATGTGAAAAAGGAGATTGGAACTATAAGAAATTAATTGAAAAGGCTTCCGAATTAGAAGGATATGCAAGAATTTTATATGAATTAGGAGGTAATTCTGAAGGGAAATATGATGTTATTATTAGATCTATTAATAGTAAAGATGCAAGAACTGCAACGGTTACTGAATTGCCTATAGATTTATTGAAAGGATTAACTCAAAAATTACTTACTTTCACACAAACAAAAAACGTTTATTTTGATGTAACACCGAAACCACCTGCAACTATAGAATATGTATGAATTGACTCTAATACAATTAACTTATGTGCCTCCTTTTTCTCCGGTAGCTAAAGTAAACACTTTAAATGGTCTTTTAAAAACATTACCTTTAACTTCTCGTAAATTAGCATAATTTATTCCATTTATATCTAATTTTTTAAGAAAAAATTTTAAGCGTTCTTGAAAAAAGTTAAAATTCTTTTTAAGTTTTGGAGTCCATCCAATTTCTGCAAAAGCAATCAAACGTGGAAAGGTCTGCCATTCTAAACGTTTGACGTTGGGGATGTATTCTCCCCACATTGGAGCTTCTAAACCCAACACTTGTTTATGGTACCTTTCATCTAATTTCTTTGGAATTGGTTCAAATTTATATGCCAATTTGAGTGGAGTAAAAGTATATGAATGATCAAGATAAGTATATCTGAAATCTGACATTATTACATCTCCACCTTTCTTCAAATACTCAAGAACATCTTTCATTCCTCGAAACCAATATTGACATATGGGTTTTCCTTTTAGATTCTTATTTAAGGAATCATTCCATATTATTATTTCTTGTCTATAAGTGTTCAAAAATGCTATAACCCTATTAGTAAAATAGGTTTGAAGTTCTTTTACATTTTTTAATCCTTCTTTTTCTAACCGTAATTGACAATATGGGCACTCTTTCCATCTCCTTGTAAGAACTTCATCACCTCCTATATGCACGATATTAGAAGGAAATAAATCTATTATTTCTTTTAAGACATTTTGAATAAATTCAAAAACTTTCTCCTTTCCTGCGCACAATACATCCTTATGAAATCCCCAATGAGTAGAGACTCTAAATGGGTAACCTTTACAACTTAAATCGGGATAAGAGGCTAAAATAGCCCTAGTGTGCCCAGGTATATCTATTTCTGGTATTACTTTTATAAATCGATCTCTAGCATACTCAATAATTTCCTGGATATCTTTTTGAGAATAATATCCTGAATGAGGTATTCCATCCCGTTTTTTACTAAAACGACCACCAACTTGAGTTTCTTCCCTCTTAGAACCTAATTCAGTAAGTTTAGGATATTTTTTTATCTCAATCCTCCACCCTTGATCGTCTGTTAAATGCCAATGAAATTTATTCAATTTTAATAAAGCCATCAAATCTAACATTTTTTTAACAATTTCTTTTCCATGAAAGTGTCGAGCTTCGTCAAGCATATATCCACGCCAAGAAAATCTTGGAAAATCTTCCAACTTTAGACAAGGAATCTGCCATTCTCTATTTTCGTCTATACTACTCTTATTTACTTCGGGGGGAAGAAGCTGTCGCAGTGTTTGAATACCATAAAAAATACCTACTGGGTTAGGTGCTGTAATATTTATATCTTTTGAACTTACTTCAATAGTATAACCTTCAAATCCTAATTCTCCTTTGTTATCAATTAAATTCAGATTTATTGATGAATAATTACTAAAATTTGTTTTTGTCTCGTTTACAATTAAAGCAAATCCAGTAGCGGTAAGAAGCAGGTTCTTCAAATATTCACTTAATTTTAATAGCTTCTGTTCTGAATATATTCTTGTTTCTTCTGTTAATATAAACTTTCCTGAAGAAGTTTTTAACGATACAGGTTCAGGGATAATGACAGTATTTTGAATAGTACTCACTCTTTTAGTGAAAATTAAATCCTTTAAAATTAAAAAATAAAAATAACTATTAAAATTAATTAGAAAGAGAATTTTAGCATAAAAGGATATTTTTGTGTCTATTATGAAGTTAAAAATCAAGAATGAATGGTTCATCGATGAAGAAGGGAGAAGTGTTTTACTGAGAGGTGTGAATCTGGGAGGAAGTTCAAAAGTTCCTGCAACTCCTAATGGTGCAACACATATAAAAACTGATTTTACTGATCATAGGAATATTTCCTTTGTTGGTCGTCCATTCCCTTTAAAAGAGGCTGACGAACATTATAAACGACTAAAACATTGGGGCTTTAACTGTTTAAGATTTTTGGTAACTTGGGAAGCAATTGAACATAGAGGTCCAGGAATATATGATAAAGAATATTTAGAATATTTGGAGGAGATATTAAAAATAGCTGAAAGTTATAAATTTTATACATTTATTGATCCTCATCAAGATGTTTGGAGCAGAATGTCTGGAGGAGATGGCGCTCCTGGCTGGACTTTTGAAAAGGCTGGTCTAGATTTTACAAAATTTGATGAATCCGAAGCAGCTTTAGTGATGCAATATAAGTATAATCCTAATAATCCAAATTCATATCCGCATTTACATTGGATTTCAAACTCTCTTAGATTTGCAAATGGAACAATGTGGACTTTATTTTTTGGAGGAAAAAATTTCGCTCCCTCGTGTAAGATTGATGGAATTAATGCTCAAGAGTATCTGCAGAATCACTATTATGATGCAATAAAACAAGTAGCCATAAGGATAAAAGAGAATCCATATATTATTGGATTTGATTCTTTGAATGAACCTTATCAGGGATGGATTGAACGTTTAGTCGATGGGAGTGATACTGAGGGATTCTCAGAAGCTTTAGGATATACGTTTAAACCGATAGATGCAATGCTTACTGGAGCAGGATATACGAGAACGATCCCATATCGAGAAATAAAAAGATTTGGAATTAAAGTTACAAGAGAAGATAGAATGAATAAGAATGGAATTTCATGTTGGCTCGATGGGCACAGTGATATTTGGAAAGAAGAAGGTGTATGGCATCTAAACGATGAAGGCGATCCAATTATTCTTAAAAATGATTATTTCAAAAATAGAAATGGTAAAGAAGTGGATTTTTTCAATGATTATCTAACGCCTTTTATAGCTAAATATACTAAAATTATTAGAGAGATCATTCCTAAAGCTATGATCTTTTTTGAGGGTCCTGCTGAAGAATTAATGAAATCTGAAGAAATAAACTTTGATGTTCCAAAGAATGTTGTGCATGCTGGACATTGGTATGATGGAGCTACTCTTGGTATAAAACGTCCAATGATAAAAGCTAACTTTGACACTTATACTGACAAGATAGTTCTAGGAAAAAAAAATGTGAGAGAGATGTTTATAAATCAATTAGGCATCATTAAGCGTATTTCGAAAAAGATTCATGGAGGCATTCCTACCCTAATTGGAGAATTTGGTTTACCTTTTAATCTTAATAAGGGAGAAGCATATCAAAAATATAAATTAGAATCAGATATTGCTTGGAAAAGTCATATAAAATTACTTTCTATGTATTATAATGCTCTGGATGCCAATCTATTGCATTCAACCCAATGGAATTATACTTCTGATAACACTAATGAGTGGGGTGATCTATGGAATCTAGAGGATTTATCTATTTTTAGTAGAGATCAACAATTAAATCCTGATGATATTAATAGTGGTGGAAGAGCGATTGAAGGATTCTGTCGTCCACATTTTATTCACTGCTCGGGAATACCATTAAAAATGGATTTTAATTATAAGGAAAAAACTTTCAATTTTAAATTTGATGCTGATTCTTCAATAGACGCACCCACAATCATTTATGTCCCTTATATTCAATATCCAAATGGATATAAGATTGAAGTTTCTGAAGGAGAAATTGGAAAAAAAGAAACCAAACAACTTGTCTTCATTAGAACTAAAAAAGATGGGGTTCATACTATTAATATTACTAAAGCCCCCTAAAATCCTTTTTATAATTTAGATTCTATATAAATTTAAATAAAAAGTATAAATAATTCAAGATATCATAAAATTTTATTATAAAATTTTAAAAGACCCTTTAATATTAGAATGAAATCATTAAAGAAGGATTCTGATGATTAGAAAGGTTGTTACTTTTGGAGAAATAATGTTAAGGCTCTCACCACCTAATTTTAAACGTTTTATCCAAGCTCGCTCTTTTGACTTAATATATGGTGGAGGTGAAGCTAATGTTGCTGTTTCATTAGCTAATTATGGAATTCCTGTTGATTATATAACAAAATTACCAAATAATGAAATCGGTGACGCTTGTATTCAATTCCTAAGACAGTTCGGTGTAAATACAAATAATATCGTGAGAGGAGGGAATAGAATAGGAATATATTTTCTCGAGATGGGATCTTCTGTTCGACCAAGTAAGGTTATTTATGATAGAGCACATTCAGCTATATCTGAAGCTAATCCTGAAGATTTTGATTGGAATAAAATTTTCGATGGTGCTTCCTGGTTTCATTGGACTGGTATTACACCAGCAATTTCACAGAATTTGGCAAATATTTGTCTTGATGCCGTAAAATTAGCTAAAGAGAAAAACCTTACAATATCATGTGACCTAAATTATCGTAGCAAATTATGGAAATATGGAAAAGCACCTAATGAAGTAATGCCCGAATTAGTAAAATATTGTGATGTTGCAATTGGTAATGAAGAGGATGCTGAGAAAGTCTTGGGGATTAAAGCTCCAGATACAGATATAACATCAGGTAAGCTTGAAGCTGAGAATTATAGATATGTAGTACAAAAAATAGTTAAACAATACCCTAACCTAAAAAATGTAGCAATCACTTTAAGAGGATCACTTTCTGCGAGCTATAACACATGGTCTGCAGTTCTTTATGATGGAACTAATATGTATATTGGTCCTCAATATGAAATAACCCCAATCGTGGACAGAGTAGGTGGAGGAGACTCCTTTATGGGGGGTTTAATCTATGGCCTACTCACGTATAAAGATAATCTCCAAACAGCCCTAAATTTTGCTGTAGCTGCTTCTTGTTTAAAACACACAATATTAGGTGATTTTAATCTAGTTTCTGTTGATGAGGTTCTGAAATTAATGGGTGGAGATACTTCTGGACGAGTATCAAGATAATATGTCCAAGAAGATGATATTATAATGAAAGAATATAAAAAAATTATTATAACTGCTACCACAGCAAATTCTTGGATTTATCCCGAAGTCAAGAATTGGGCTCAAACTACCGATCAATTAATAGATGATGTAGTAGAGTGTTATGAAGCTGGTGCTGCGGTTGCACATGTTCATCTCCCGCGTGGAGAAGAAGTCGAAACTGTTAAAAGAATACGAGAAAGATGTGATATCATTATTCAAGCAGGTATGTCAAGCGAATCAATCCCAAAAAGAGAGGGTGATTTTAAAGCAAAACCAGAAATGATGTCAATTATGTTAACTCATCATGCAGAGCATTTTGCACAATTAACCGTTAATGTTTTGCATCCTCTAAATGAATTAGAGGAGTATTGTAAAAAATGTAAGGAATATAATATAAGACCAGAGTGGGAAGTCTGGCATCAAGGGTCATATTGGAATCTGAATTATTTAATTGATAATGGTTTATTAGATTGGACGAAACCATATATCTTAACTTTATTCTTTAATTGGCCGGGTGGAACATGGTCAGCTCCAAATTATGATGAATATATTCATAGAAGAAGGTATATTCCACCTAATAGTGTTCATACAGTTAGTGGAATGGGTGAAGAACAGATGAAGTTATTAGTTTTTGTTCTAACTCACGATGGAAATATAAGGGTTGGCACAGAGGATTATCCATTTATCAAAAAAGGGGTTCCTGCAAAAAATAATGCTGAAATTGTAAAAAATTATGTTGATATTTGTCAACATGTAGGTCGTGATGTTGCTGATCCTTCCGAAGCAAGAAAAATATTAGGATTAAAATAAAAAAGTTGTAATTCTCTTTCTAATTCAGTAAATTAGAACTAATTCGTTTTATTTGAATTATAACCAATTTTCAGAAAAAGTTAAAAAGCTTTATATACACTTAAGACAAATGTTTTATCATCATATCTTCTTCTTATTTTAAATGAAGCTAAAAGAAGTGTTGGGAAAAAATGAATGGTTCTTTTTATTTATTAGGTGTTTTTCTAGCGATATTATCTGGAAGTATAAATAATATTGGTTTAGTATTCCAAAAAAAAGTAGTCAATGAAGTACCCCCTGAAGCAAAATTCTTTAGAAGTTTAGTAAAAAAACCTCTATGGATAACAGGTTTATTAATGGAACTAGCACTAGGGTCAGTTTTTTTTATGATTGCTCAAATTTATATTGGGCCAGCGTTAATACCTGGTTTGATGGCTTTCGGTTTAATTTTTCTCGCTATTGGATCTGTTAAAATTGTGGGTGAAACTTTGAAAAAAGAAGAAATTATTGGTATTATTATAATGATTACTGCGATTTTTCTATTAGGTCTTTCTGCATTAAGTATAGATATCGTTAGCATAAACATATTAGCTGTTGATCTTGTAGTAAACATGACAATTTTTACGATTGTTTTATTTTTAGGCTCATTTGTATGTGAGATTTTACAAAGAAAATTTGAAAAATCAAAAGGAATATTATTAGCAATATCCTCAGGATTCCAATTTTCGTTAACTAATTTTTGGATAGCACCTTTAATGGCGGTTATCGTTCATGTTTTTGGAGGAAATGCTAACTTAGGTGAGATTTTCTTATTTATAGCTTGTGCAGTAATCTTAATTGCAGCAAGTATCATAGGGATTATGAAAATCCAACAATCATTTCAAGTAGCCAATGCTAGTCGAATGATTCCTATTCAGCAAGTACCTATACAAATTACACCGATAATAGCATACTTTTTTGTTTTTACACTAATGCCTCCTACAATTTTTCCTATAATTTATGTGATTAGTGGAGTTTCTTTAATATTATTAAGTTCGTTTCTGTTAGCAAAGAGGCAAGCACAAATAGAAGCTATAAAGTAAGGTAATAAAAGTGGTAAAAATAATTTTCTTCCAACCACATCCGGACGACTTAGAAATAAACTGTGGGCATCTTATCCATTACCTTGCAACAAAAAGTAAATTTAACCATATTATTAAGATAGCATCAACCACAAAAGGGGAATATGGTCTTCCTGGTGCTCAATATGATAAATTTAAAGGTGATTTTCTTGCAAAAGTCAGAACACGAGAATTGTACAATGCTCAAAGCATTCACGGAATACCTCCTGAAAATATACACTTTTTTGGATATGTTGATGGTTTAGTAGAATTTACTAAAGATTTTATAAATGAAATTGCTGAATATTTGAAGAAGGAAAAACCTGATGTAATTTTCGCACCAGAAGCAATTTATACGTCTTATTACCACAAGGATCATGTAAATACAGGTAAGGCAATATATTACTGTATTTACAACAAATTAATCGACCTTACTCCAATTCTTTATTTTTACTCGACTTTAAGCCCAAATTTTTTCTTCGGTTTTAAGAAAGAGGATTTTACTTTAATCGATCAACTACTTGCTTGTCATAAAACACAATTTTGGTTGATCAATCTCGTAAAATGGACTTATAAACCAAAAACAAGATTAGCAGGAAGGAAGATAAGTGGTTGGAAATATGCCGAGAAATACCGAAGAGTGTATTTCAATAAATACAATTTAAAAAAGAATAAACCATCGTTGCTTGTACGGATTTTAAGTCACTGGTACTCAAGTATGCCTTGGTTCAAAGCTAAATATCCACAAGAACTATTAGAAAAACTGAAAAAACAAGGGAAAATTTAATAGAAATTAATAAATTATGAAGGTTTCTTTTAAGAGTCACTAGCTTAATAGAATACGTGTTTTAAAAAGTATTTAAATAAGAATAACTAAATATCTCATAAAGAACGATATAGGTATCAATTAAAATAATATAATTTACATTAAATTAGAGGTGAAATTAATGGCTACTACCGAAGAAGTTAAAGATGCTATAAATGGATGGGTTAAAATGTTAGAGGAACCAGATATTGCAGATGAGTTTGAGGATTTTAATAAAACTATGCAGTTTGTATTTCCAGACATAGATTACAAACTTAAGATGATTTTTGAGAATAAGACAGCTAGATTAGAGGAAGGTTTTGATGAAAATGCAGAAATGGGGTTAGAAGTTAACTCAGATCTATTTGTAGGTATTGCCACTGGAGAAGTAGATCCGATGGAAGCCTTCATGGATGGGGAGCTTAAAACTAAGGGAGATATGGGAGCTTTACAAAGATTAGAAGTCTTCATGGATATAGATTAAAAAGTATTGTTCGAAAATATAGTTTTTTTAAAATTAAATAAGAATAACAGTTAAAAACTTGATATAATATGGACCCTATTGGCTTTAATAAAGAAAAAGCGCGAAATATTTTGGAAAATTATGATATTGACGTTTTGGTTGCATCTACTCCTGTAAATATATTTTATACAACGGGTTTACCGATATTGCACGTGGCACCAAATCCAATTTTATATGTGTTATACAACCAATATCCAAGTGTATCTTTAATACGGAGGGATGGAGAGGAAAGTCTTATCACTTGGATTACTTATCGGAGTGTAGATAAATTTTCTTGGGTTACCGACGTAAGTGGAATTGCATCTCCTAAAGCCGCAATGAAAGAAGTGTCAGATAGAATTGAAAAATGGGGATTGTCAGAGAAAAATATTGGATATGAGTCTCTAATGCCCTCTTATCAATCTGAATATTTAAGAAATAAATTTCCTAGAGCGACTTTAGTTAATGGAGACCAGGCATTTTTAGATATGCGGTTAGTTAAATCAGAAGAGGAAGTAAAACGCATAAGAAAGTCTACAGAAATTTCTGAAAAAGCAATAATAGCAATGATTGATGCTGCTCACGAAGGAATAAGTGACATAGAGTTATTACAAATTGCAAGAAGAACCGTTGTTGATGAAGGAGCTGAAGGATGGGATCATCTAACAATGAACTTGGGACCCTCTGATCCTGAAGCGCCAGGAGTAGGAAATACCTTGAAATCTGGAGATCTTAATAGGTTTGATATTGGAACCATTTGGAAAGGTTATGTCTCAGACGTTAGTAGAGAACTCGTGGTAGGTCAAATACCTGATGGCGCTGAAGAAATTATGGATAGATTGATAAAAGTACAAGAATTTTGCTTGGATAATATTAAACCTGATTTAAATATTAAAGAATTATATACTAATGCTAAAAGCTTTCATAAATCTCTAACAAAACGTGGAAGGTGCTTCATTATAGGTCATAGTATTGGATTAGAGTGTGAGGAAATTCATTTATTCAGTCCAATGAAAACTCTAGATATTCCGTTTGAAGCGAATATGGTACTAGATATTGAAATTTGGCAAAATTTTAAAAATCAAGGTTTGATTGGAATAGAAGATTGCTATAGGATTACTAGATCTGGCTGTGAACGGCTCTCAAGTTTGGATAAAAATATTTTTGTAAAATGATGCAAATAAAAAATAAATTTTAAGTCCTTTTCTAAATTGTAGAAAACGAATTTTATATACAAAATATACAAAATAGAAATATAGAGGTATGATTTTATGGATTATGTGAAATTTGGTATAATTGGTACTGGTGCTGTGTGGGGTTTCCACAAGCTTGGTTCTAAAAAAAATCCAAAGATTAAGTTTAAATCAGCATACGATATCGATGAGAGAAAATTAAACAGAGTTGCTAAGTACTCTAAGCTAGAAACTTATTCAACCTTGGATACTTTTCTTAAGAGTGATATAGATGCTGTTCTTATTATGGTACCACATTACCTTCATAGAGATATAGTTGTTGAGGTAGCAGAATCGGGAAAACATATCATATGTGAAAAACCAATGGCTACTACACTTGAAGAGTGTGATGATATGATAACAGCAACAAAAAAAGCGGGTGTTAAATTCATGATTGCCGAAAATCACCGTTTTCTTCCTGCCCACCAGTTTATGAAGGATATTATAGACCGCGGTTATATTGGAGAGGTTTTTCTTGGTCGAACCTATGAAGGAGCATATGTTAGTCCTGATGAATTTCTTAATCCTAATTCCTGGAATTTTACTTATGATAAGGGAGGTGGCGGGGTTGTCGCTGATCAGGGTGTTCATAAATTTACCTTTTTGAATTGGCTTTTGGGAGATGTCAATTCTGCGCAATGTTGGTTAGGAAAAGCTACAAATTCTCCCCCTAATAAAGGAGAAGATACCGCAATTATTCTACTAAGATATAAGAGCGGAGCTATGATAACTGTCGATCTATCTTCGGTTACTGTTCATCTTCCAACTAATAGGACAGAGTTACATGGAACTAAAGGTACAATTGTTGAAGATCATTCCTGGGAAAATCCCATTCGAGTTCTCTCTTCACATCCAGAAGCAGAAGTTAAAGGAGAGTTTTATAGCCCTATAATTGAACACGGACCATTTCCAGGATATTATAAAATATCTATGGGATGTGAAGATGCTTATTTCGTTGATTGTATCTTAGAAGATAAAGAACCGGAATTTACACCTGAACAAGCAAAACAGGGTGTTGCTGTAGTACTTCTTTCCTATCTTTCAGCTAAAAAAGGGACTATTACAACGATGGATGAATTAATGAAAATTTATAAAACAACAGGAACAAAAAGCATTTTAGAGGATTTAGAAAGCGTAACTCAAAAGAATTACGGAAAAATGAATTGGAAATAAAGGTCGACTAAATATATTTATTTTATTACAATTTAATCTAAATTTAATTAACTTAAATATTAAAAATAAGGAAAAAAATCTTTATTGAATTCTTGTAATATTAACAGTGTGAATTCCATCCTCTTTTATTTTTACTGATACAACTTGCCCATCTTTTTCCTTTTGAATTTCT
>Ga0114925_10000697_pt1 | contig 15638 bp, 12 predicted proteins | sample SumtaG_2_FD_87287 | JGI IMG/M metagenome (GOLD analysis project Ga0114925, IMG submission 87287) | Deep subsurface microbial communities from Indian Ocean to uncover new lineages of life (NeLLi) - Sumatra_00607 metaG | ecosystem: Environmental > Aquatic > Marine > Oceanic > Sediment | place... | reverse complement strand
TTAAAGGATTACCCCCGATTCTGGTTCAAGTTAGTACTAGTGAGATGGTATATGACCATTCGACTAGATTTGTAGAGCGCGCAAAAGCAGCAGAAGTAGATGCTATTTTACAAGAATGGGATGATATGCCTCACGTGTGGCAGAATTATGGACTATATGATCTCCCGGAAGCACAAGAAGCCATTGACAAAATAGGCGAATTTATAAAAAGTCTTTAGATAAGCAATCTTATTTTTTTCTTAATCTTTTCTTACTTCTTTTCTTGTTCTTTTTGATTTCTACTCTCGATTTTTTGTGTTTTTCTATTAAGTTCAAACCGAGAAGTGAAAAATTTTTTATACTAATTAGGGATAACTAAATAGATTAATAAAATTAATAAATAATTGGAGTTTAAAGATTATTATGATTAAAAGTAAAGCAAAAATGAAGGTTTTTAAAATTGAGAATGCTCAAATTCTTGTAAAAAATGTAAAAAAGATTTACCATACTGGAGACCTCGATGTTCATGCATTAAATGGTATTAATTTACGGGTAAAAAAAGGAGCATTCAAAATGATATTAGGTCCATCTGGTTGCGGAAAATCGACTCTTTTAAACGTGATTGGTGGATTAGATTCCCCAGATTCAGGGGAGATTTTAATAAATCTTGGAGACGAATTTAAGGACATAACAAAATTTTCAAAAAAAGAGTTATCTTTATTTCGACGGAAAAATATTGGTATTATCTTTCAGTTTTATAACTTAATTCCAATTTTAACAGCTTTAGAAAATGTTGAATTGGCAGCAAGATTTTCTCAAATTCCTAAACCTCGGCAAAAATCTAAAGAATTATTAATAAAATTTGGTCTTGGGGATAAATTTAAACGATTTCCTAATCAATTATCCGGAGGAGAACAACAAAGAGTAGCCGTAGCAAGGGCTCTTATAAAAGATCCTATAGTAATTCTTGCCGATGAACCTACGGGGAATTTAGACACGCACAAGAGCAACGAGATATATAAAATACTAAAAGGCCTATCTGAAGAATATGGTAAAACCGTGCTGATTGTTACCCACGATGAGGATATGGCAGATAAATATGCTGAAGATCATATTCATATTCGGGATGGAGTTATTTTTAAAAGCGAAGAAGAAGCTCACCAGGACATCTATAAAAATAATAAAGAATAAGGGGTTAAAAAAATGGCGGACCGTTCTTTTTGGTTCATGTGGAAAAAAGGATATCGTACCTTGACTAAAAACAAAGAAAAAGTTATCCCAATAATAATTCTAATGACATTTACTATTGGATTTGGGACCGTTATGTTCGATATGCAGGATGCTCGTAGCAAATTGATGGAAGAACTAATAGATATAAGTGATTTCGCTGATGGTTTTGTGTATATGGATTTTGCTCCTGAATCTGTAGTTAATCCCGCTATGGATAGTCTTGTTGATGACTATATAAAGCAATACGAATCACGGATGAAAGTTATTGTAGATTTTGAGATTAATGGCGAGGAGTATGAAGGGCTGATAATAGGGATTAATTTTACGCTTAATTCGCACTTAAATAGATTAGTTGATTTAGATAAAGAAGTAATTGATGATTATGAATTTTATATGAATTGGGATTTTTCTGATAAGTACAACATTGAAGCGGGACAAGATATCACCATCCTGTATGGTACAGTAGAGGTAACAGTTGAAATCGAAGGGATTGGATTTACTCCAGAATTTAATTATGTTCCTATTCATGCTGATGTTATTTTTCCCTCAATCGAACCTTATCCTGTATTTTATGTTTCAATAGATTATCTAAATACGCAAATTCTCCAATTACCAGTTAATTATGTTAATGAAATATTATATAAGTTAGAAGATGATGCCGACCAAGACGAATTTGAAGATGAAATAAAAGATTCGTTAGGTCTCTATATTAATACTATTATTCCTCAAGAAGAATACCCCTTCATTAAAATGATGAGAGAAGACGAGGAATCTGACAGGCAAATGTTAATGTCATTTTTAATTGTGTTTATATTTGGCTCTATAATTGTTCTACTTGTTATTATTCACCGTCTTGTTGAATCAGATTTAAAATCTGTTTCAGTATTCCAAGGATTAGGGTCAAATAAAGGAGAAATTATTGGAAGCTATTTGATTTTTAATAGTTTGATATTTATAATTTCTCTTGTTTTTGGAAGTATTTTAGGGTTTGTAATGAATTCATATTTCAACGATCTTTTATCGAATATTATGAGAATTCCCTTTCCCCAGGAAACTATTTTACGGTTTAACAATATCCTTCTTATCGGGTTATTATTATATTCGTTGTCTTTATTGGCTACATTTCTTATAGTAAGAAAGTCCTTTAAAATGGATGTTCAGCAGTCGTTAAAACACGAGACGAAATTCTTAGAAAAAACAGGTCTGATTGAACGACTTGCCTTAAAAATAAATAAAAATCTGCATCCGTTTAGTAAGTATAATATACGTAGAGCCTTTGGTAAAAAAATGTTTTTAGGATTCCTGATTATTGGACTTGCGATCTCTACTTGTTTTTTAGTCTTTGCTTTTAGCTTACCAGATAGCATAGACTATTCTATAGACAAAAAGTTGAATGAAACAGATACATGGGATGGTATGGCAAGTACTTGGCTATACGAGAGTAAAAATGATTTGGAGGATAATATGACTTCGATTTCAGGAATAGATATATTTGAATTTGGAATTACTGATACAGTTGAATTTTCCAAAAAGGATTCAGATTTTAACGATTATTTGAACATAATGGCTTATAAAGAGAATTCTAAGCTGCATGTTTTAGAAGCGGAAAACCACAAAACTCTTGATGATGATGATGACGATATTTTAGTGTCAAAAGACATTTTAAAAGACTTCAATGTAAAAATCGGCGATTTTATTTATATAAAGAGTATTTCTTCTAGTAAAATACACGAATTCACTATAATTGGGTCAGTAAACGACATGACTCAAGCTACTATTTATTTACCATTAGATATAGCCCAGAAAGTTTTGGAAATCTCAAATACATACAACACCATTTATTTTACGATAGAAGACGATGAAGATCACGAGGAAGTAGGAGATAAAGTTCAAGATTTAGAGCCTATAAAATATGTTGTGTTAAAGGTCGATATTAAAGCAAGTCTAGAATCAGCTATGGATATGATGCGACTATTTACGTGGATCTTTGGAATAATATTTATGTTTTTTGGTTTAGCTATTGTTGCTGTAATAGTAAAGAACTTAGTAGATTATCGTATTGAAGATTACGCCAATATGAAAGCATTAGGATTATTTGATTCTGAATTAAGAAAAAGTCTTTCAAAAGAGATTATAATTTATTTCTTAGTTTCAGTACCATTAGGACTATTACTGGGATTTCTTTTAATGCTTGGCATAATTAACTCTTATTCTTCTGTAATGCCTGGATTGTTTGTTTATATGTATCCAATGAGTTATCTTACTTTAGGCATTTGCATAGGAATAATGTTAATTGTGGTGCTTCTATTACAATTTAGAAAGCTAAAGTACATGAACATAACAGAAATCACAAAAATGAAAACTTTTGGTTAATTTTAACTCTTTTTTTTTATTTTTAAACTTATCATTATAAAATAATTCTATAATTGTTCAAGAAGGTATGAGTCTTAATATTTTATTAGTTAACCCAAATACTTACAAACATCCTCCTGTAATTCCAATTGGTTTAGAATATTTATCAACAGCATTAGAAAAGCATGGTTACAGCGCGGACTTTTTAGATTTATGTTTTACCGAATCGCCAGTTAATGAATTAAATAAAAAACTTGAGGAGAAATCTTACGATATCGTAGGGTTTACAATCCGAAATATTGATTCTGCTCTTTATTTTAATAATGAATTCTTTATACCTCCCTTTAGAGAATTAACTCAATGCGTTAAAAAACACGGTATTACCGTTGTTTTAGGGGGCTCAGGATTTTCAGCCATGCCATTAGAAATTTTAGAATACCTTAATGCAGATTATGGTATAATCGGACCAGGAGAAATTATATTTCCTCGTTTTTTAAAAGAATTTCAATCAAAACAAGCATTAAAAAAGATTTACGATGGTTGGGAGAGTGTAACTGATCCTGAATTAATTCATTTACGAGGAAAGAGATTTAATTATGCTCAATATATTGCCGAAGATGGGATAGTAGGAATTCAAACGCATGTAGGCTGTCCAAATTCATGTCCTTATTGTATTGAGGCAAACACAAAGGTATCTTTTAAAAAAATTCCTAATATAATTGAAGAAATGGAGCATCTAATTAATCAAGGCTATTCCCATTTTCACACATGTGATAGTGAATTTAATTGTAATTTGAACTACTCTATAAAATTTTGTAAAGCTCTAATTGAGAAGGAATTGGATTTAAAATGGGCGTTATACATGAAACCATATCCTTATAGCGAGGAATTATTTCAATTACTTCATGAAAGCAATGCGAATCTAATTACTCTCTCTGTAGATAGCGATAAACGAATTCAAGCTTCAAATAATTACTCCTATGAGGATGTTGCTAAAATTATAGAATTATGTAAGAAATACGAAATAGAAATAGCTATTGATGTATTAACTGGATATCCTTCTGAATCTTTAGAATCAACCAAAGAAATGATAGCTTTTTTTAAAAAGAATATACCAAAGACGGTTGGGGTTACTTTTATTTATAGAGTATTAAAGAACACTTCTTTAGCCAAACTCATCAAAGAAAACATTTCTTTACAAAAATACTTGATGAAGCCTTATAATAAAGAAGAAAAATTTTTGGAACCTAATTTTTACACCCAATATGAAATCGAAATAATCGAAGAATTAATTAAAAACGATGATCTATTCCAAATTGCAGGAAAAATGTTAGGTGTGAATTACCAACTATAGAAATAAAAAGATTTTATCTCTTTAATTCCTACTCTTAATAAGAATTGCTGATTTCTCTTAATTTTAATATCATTATAATAATTTCATAATAAAATTTTATAAGTAGGTTTTTCTTTATTATTAAAATTCAAATATTAAAATAAAGAAGTTATTTAATTAATAAAATTATAGTTAAGAGGAAACAAAAGCGGTGAGTCGAAAATGACTGATAAATATCGAGAAAAAATTCACTCTAAAGAATTGGTTGCTACATTTGATGATATATTAATTCTACCAGATTATACTGATTTTTCTCCAAAGGAAATTGATATTTCTTCGAATCTAGGAAAATATCACTTTAATCTTCCAATTATGACAGCTGCGATGGATACGGTAACAGAAGAGGTAATGGCGATTAAAATGGCTTTATATGGGGGTTTGGGGGTTTTACATCGTAATTGTTCTTATGAGAGACAATTAGAGATGGTAAGAATTGTAAAAAGAGCAAGATCTTTTGTAATTGATGATGTTGCTACAATTAGTCCTAATGAGCCCGTTGCTAAAGCAAAATTCATGATGGAAAATTATAATATAAGTGGACTTGTAGTTGTTGACGATGAAAATAAAGTCTGTGGAATTTTTACAAAAAGAGATATACCATTCTTAAATAAGGACATTAAAAATGGATTTATTAAAGAGCATATGACTAAGAAGGTTATTTCTATTAAACCAGGGGCATCTAGAGATGACGCAACAAAAATCCTATACGAATCTCGAAAAGAGAAATTACCAATCATAGACGAGGGAGGCTATCTAAAAGGCTTAATTACTAAAAAAGACTTAGCACCCGAGTTTCCTTTTGCTTCTAAAGATGATAAAGGTCATTTATTATGCGCATTGGCTTTATCTCCTAATCTTCCAGAATCTACCAAGGCTCAAAGCATGTTAAAAGAGATAGATAAGTTTGTTGATATATTTTTTATTGATGTTGCGGATTTTTTCAAGAAAAGCGACATAGAAGGTACTGAAAAACTAATGAGATTCTTGGACTCTGATTTCGTGTTAGGAAATATTGGTACATATAAAGCTGCTGAACATTTAATTACAAAATGTGATTTTATTGGAGAGAAATTTATAGGATTAAAAGTTGGTATGGGATCTGGAAGTATTTGTACAACATCAATTCAGACAGGGGTAGGCGCACCAACTCTTTTTGCCACTGCGCAAGTAGCAGATGATATTCAAGATTATAATCCTAAATTAAGCTTAATTGCTGATGGAGGGTTTAAAAACCCAGGTGACTTACCAAAAGCAATAACAGCTGGAGCAGATTTACTTATGTCCGGACATTTTTTTGCCGGATGTACTGAAAGTCCCGGGTTATTAGATACCATTCAAGGTAGAAAGGTAAAGGTATACAGAGGGATGGGAAGTCAAGATGCTCGGAGGCAGGGGGGATACATTTCAGATAGATATTCACCAGCCTCAGAATTTCTTCCAAAAACTTTATCGGAAGGTGTTAGTGATTTTGTTCCTTATGTCGGAGATTTAGAAGGAGTTTTAATTACTTTAAAAGAAGGCTTGGTCAATGGAATGATTTATGCTGGAGCCCGAAATATTATTCATATGAAAAAATCTAATCTTGGGATAGTTACCGCTATCGGCCAAAGAGAACAGAGACCTCACGATCTTCTTGGTAAATTTTAAATTATTTGAAATTTAACACTTTTTCTCTCTCATTTTTGAAAGAAAGTCAATTATTAAGCCCATATTAAATAAATTTTAACGAAAGTTAATAGTATTTCTTACATTAACAATATTAAAGAGTTAAATACAAAATAAAATGGTTTTTCTATGAAAAAAATTGAAAGAGCAATTGTAAGTGTATTTGATAAAGCTGGAGTATAATTCTCTAATTCATTGGATTATATTATTATAATAATAAGGCGAAAGAATGAGGAAAATGGATAGAGTTATTCAATTACTGAAATTAGATGAAAGAGTTTATAATTTCTCATTTATTTGTAAAATTAACCGATTTTAAAAAAAAATCTTAAATTTTACCATTCCTTTCTTGTTCCGTTTTCCCCCACATAGCAAATTGGCGATCTAAAGCGTCAATAAAGTCGTCAACTGTTTCTTTATTGACATTTAAATATTCCCCATCAATAGTAAAATTAAATTCTGCTGCCCAGTCTATAATTCTCTGGTTAAAAGTCTTTTCATCAAGCTCAAGTATGTCTCTCATCATTGAAAGGCTAATTCTTTCAGATATAGACACAATCTGTTTTAATTTATCCATAGCTTCTTTTTCTTTTCTTTCAGCTTCTTTTCTTTCAGCTTCCCTTCTCTCCCGTTCCATTCTTTCTCTTTCTTCTTTTTCACTTTGTTCCTGTAGCGCTCTTTCGTTTTCTAATCTTTTATTTCTTTGTTTCTGAAAAATTATTAAACTAAAAACTACTACAAATATTACGGGCATTAAAATAATAAATATTTGTAGAATATAAATGCAAAATTCGGCTTCATATTTTTGGGCTATCTCTTGCTCTGTGTAGATTTCAGGATTCTCCCGATCAAATAATAAAAGATACCTAACAGACCCAGCAGACTCAACACTAGCTGCAACATAACGCCCATCGTAAGAAATATCTAAAGAATTAGTATAATCTTCGTTTCCACCATAACTCCACTCAGGCGTAGAACTAGAAGTTTTGAAAAAAAATATTACCCCCTGTTCATTTTCTTCAGTTCCTACAACGACATAATCCCCATCAGAAGATATTGCCAAATGTGTTACAAATGTTTCAAATTCATAATTCCATAAAGGTGTGGAATTAAATCTATTAAAAAGAAAGAAAGTACCCTCTATGTTTCCACCCCCAATATAATACCCATCGGAAGAAATATCTACCGAATAAACAGATGATGCTGTTGAATAAATCCACTCTGGAATGGGGCCAGTTTTATTAAAGAAATAGATATAATTATCACTACTTCCAGCCACAATGTAATTACCATCGGAAGAAATCGCTACCGATTCTACAGATGATCCCGTTGTATAGTTCCACTCAGGAATGGGGCCAGTTTTATTAAAGAAATAAATATTTTTATTTCCTCCTACCACAATGTAATTACCATCGGAAGAAATCGCTACCGAATTGACAGATGATCCCGTTGTATAGTTCCACTCAGGAATGGGGCCAGTTTTATTAAAGAAATAAATATTTTTATATCCTACTACCACAATATTATTCCCATCAGAAGATATATCCAATTCATCCCCACCTCCCGTATTGTAAGACCATATGGGTGATGAACTAGATTTACTGAATAAAGAAGTATAGTTCCCAGCCCTTCCAACGAAATAATCACCGTTAGACGAGATTGCTAGTGATATAGAATAACCATTTTCTACTAATACATAATTATCTTCTGGTGTGGAGCTAGAACTTTTAAATAGAAGTATTTTTTTACTTAAGCTCTCACCAGCAATAATATAGTTGCCATCGGCAGACATCGCCGAATAGACGGCACAATCATAATCATCACATACTTCATATTTCCATGATGTGGCAGGACTGAGGCGTGTAGGAGGTTTTATGAGAAGTATCCAAATCAATGCAATTATTGATGCACAAATCAAAACAATTGAGAATATTTTTTTATCTTTATCCATTATAAGGATCCCTTTTAGAAGGATTGAATCTTTATTTTTCTAAATTATTGTTTTCATTTTTTATTGAATTAATTTAATACTTATTATAATTATAACTTAATTTTTGGTATTCTTTTTTTTTTTAACCAAAATTATACTATATAATTCTTCTAAAGACTCGCTTTTCCAATCTAAAAAATAGAATTTCACTATCATTCTACCTGATTCATCATAAGGGGATGTCCATATTTTTTCAACCATAAAAGGGGCACTTTCTTATCATTTCCAAAAGCTAAAAATTTGACCTTCGCTTTAGTTTTTTCTAAAAAATATACATACTCAGATATATTTGAAATTTTCGCTGGTGGCTCCTTTTCTCCTTTAACCATAGTGAGAAATTTAGCATCTCCAATGATAGTTCTATTATTAAGCCCATATTAAATAAATTTTAACGAAAGTTAATAGTATTTCTTACATTATCAATATTAAAGAGTTAAATACAAAATAAAATGGTTTTTCTATGAAAAAAATTGAAAGAGCAATTGTAAGTGTATTTGATAAAGCTGGAGTATTAAATTTTGTAAAAGTTTTAGTTAATGAATATAATGTAGAAATCTTATCTACAGGAGGTACTGGTAGGTTATTAGAAGAAAATGGGATTAATTTTACAAAGATTTCAGATTATACGGGTTCTCCTGAAATGTTTGATGGAAGGGTGAAAACTTTACATCCCAAAATTGAAGGCGGTATTCTTTATAGAAGATCTCTGGAAAAAGATTCCGCGGATGCTGCAAAATATGATGTACCTCCCATAGATATGGTCGTTTGTAACTTATATCAATTTAAAGAAGCAATAGCTAAACCAGATATCACCTTAAATGAGGCGTTAGAAATGATTGACATTGGTGGTCCTACGATGATTCGAGCAGCAGCTAAAAACTTTCCTGATGTTATCGTAGTTCCCAGTCCTAAATATTACGATCAAATTATTAAGGAATTGAAAGAAAATGATGGATCCATAAGCGATAAAACAAGAGCATCGTTAGCTCAAGAAGTTTTTTCGATTATGGCGGAATACAATGCTGCGATAGCAGAATATCTCCAAAAATATTATAATCCAGAAGTGATTATGGGAAATCACCTTATTAAAATTTATGAGAAAGTTCAAGATTGTAGATATGGAGAAAATTGGGATCAAGCCGCAGCCTATTACAGAGATGCTTCTGCTAAATATGGATTGCATAATTTAAAACAACTGGGCGGGAAAGAAATTTCATTTAATAATTATCTAGATATTGATGCTTGTATGCAGATGCTTTTAGATTTTGGAATTGAGCATCATGTAACTGCGATTTTAAAACATACTTCTCCAAATGGAATGGCAATAGATAAAAAGGACCAATTAAAATCAGTGCAAATGGCTTTTAGTTGTGATCCCCTTTCTGCATTTGGTGGGATCTGGGGTGTTAATCAAATATTAACTAAAGAAGTAGCAGATTTTATAGTAAATAAGAAAAAGATATTTGTAGAAGTACTTATGGCCCCTTCCTTTGAACCAGGAGCACTAAAAATACTCAAAACTAAAAAAAATATGAGGATACTTGAATTCGGTGATTTTCTTGAAAAAAGAGATGAGATTTACAAGAATTTTGAGATAAGAGCTACTCTTGGTGGAGCTGTTGTTCAAGAATATGATCATAAACCTGTAATCAAAGAATGGAAAGTTGTGAGCAAAAGGCAAGTAAATGAATCTGAGAAAGAAGCATTAATATTTGCATATAAAGTCTCAAAATGGACAAAATCTAATTCTGCATGTTTTGCTCAGACATATGATGACGGGGTGTACTCAATAGGGATTGGGGCCGGCCAACAGAGTCGAGTTCATGTTGTTAAGCTTGCCGCTCAAAAAGCAATCGAATTTGGACATAAAAATGAATTAAAGGATTCTTTTATGGGAACTGATTCTTTTTTTCCATTTCCAGATGGCTTAGAAGCTGCTGTAGAAGTTGGAGCTAAAGCAATTATAAATCCTGGTGGTTCAATAAGAGATGAAATGGTAATTAAAAGAGCTGACGAATTGAATTGTGCTTTTGTCTTTTGTGGGAAAAGAGTATTTAGACATTAACACATATATTAATATCTGAAATCATTTGTACAAAAAGGTAAAGACAGATCGGTTTTGTGAATTGAATCAACACGTTAAGACTTTACTAGTAGAATGATTAAAGATTTCTAACATTTAATAGTCGAAAGGTTCATATTTTGATAAAACTTATTTGTTGGCTATTTGAAAATATATTTATATACTTAGAAAAATATATTTATATACTAAAGAATCTTAATAAAAATACTCTATTTTAAGAGAGCTTTAGACCAATTATTATATTTTAAGCTACTTTAAGAGGGAAAGTTTGTATAATGGATTTTTTTAAAGAGAATCTGAAGACAACGTTAGAAGCCATAAATAAATTGATAGATAACAAAGTAAGTATAGTTAATACGAAAAGAATTAGAAGATGTAATCATATTAAATCGTCTGATCGTTCGAAAATTAATTTTATATGGAGATCTCTGAATTTTCTTGAAAAAGAAAACATTTTAGAAAAAAATGGTGTGGTCAAACCTAAAACTTATAAGATAAAACCACAAGAACAAATTGACATAAAGGACTTCATTTCAAAAATAAAAAAATAGTATAACTTTCCTTATTCTTTAGATAAATTTAGATTAAATTAAGATTCGTCAATAACTCATCTATTTTTTTTTCAGTTTCTTCATCCTCAGGATTATTTATGAAGGTTTTTTGAAGGAATAAAAGCTTTCCCCAATTTAATTCTAATTCGTTAAAAAGCTTAACCCACGAATTAAATGCTTCAAGTGCTTCATAAACATCGGGGTCTTCCCTAAAAATCTTTATCTCTTCTTTTTTATCCGATGCTAATCCTTGATACCTTTTTAATGTATAACCTTGGTCCATTAATAACTTATTATTTGCATTCATTATAAAAGCATCAAGGAGGGACCTCCATTTAACATAAGTTATATTAATTTTATCAATCTTTTCTTGAATGAATTTTATTTCTTGAGGATAAATTATTTCATTTCGTTTTACAAGGATTACTTTTATTGCTTGAAATTCCCTATCAAATATTTTAATATAATTATTTACTTTTTTTGTGAAATCATATACTACTTTGTTATAATCTCCCGCAAATATAACATCATCGCTAGAAAATGTAAGAGTTTTTTCGTCAAATGAGCCCTTTAATTTTTTATTTTTAAGTAAATCATTAAATTTTTCCTTGATTAAATTAATTTCATCTTCAGATAATTCTTTACCATAAAACAAATCATAAAAAGAAAAAAGCATACTATTGTCTAACATTAAATTGCTAATACCCCTTTCGGTATAAAATAAAATCTCTTTTCCATCTTCATAAAAGATGCCTTTTATTTTTTCATCTTCCTCTAATTCTCTAATTAATTCTTCCACTAATGTTGAGTTAATATCAAAAGATCCAAAGGTTATGAAGTCGACATCTTTTGATTTCTCAATTAGCATAGACCTTATTCCTTTTGTAGCATCCGCTATTCGAGAAGGACTTATAATTAAAATATCGCCTTTTATAAGATAATTTAATCCTAATTCACCAATAAAGTCCATGAAAGATTTATTATCCATTCCTAATTTTTCAGAATACTCACTTATCTTTATTTGATCTTGTACTTTAATTTCTTCTCCAATCAATTGATAATTTTCATCAATTTTTGTAAGGATAATATTTTTATCAATATTTAGTTCTCTAACCAAAAAATTAATCTTCTTTTCTTTTTCTTCTTCGTCATCAATAATATTAACATTTTCGATCCGTTCTGTTATATATTTTGAATAATAAAAGATATCCTTACTTTTGTCCCAAATTCCGCTTCTTAAATCAACATATAACTCTAAAACATCCATTAATAAAATCTTTTTAATATTTAGTCTCTCGGAAATCTTTGCCATATTAAAGAATCCGATCAATTTCGAATTCTCTATTTCAGTTTTTATTTTTGTGAAACCAATATTAGTTAGCCAAAACGTGCCTTTATGGTAATTTGTTAAATATTCTTTTGGCAAATTCTTAATTAATTTGATGAAATCTACATCTAATAAACGATCACGATAGGCTTTCAAATCTATTGAGCTATTTTTTGCTGCTGTTGTATTAATTTGCTTTATAATGCTTTTGAAGGAATAAAAACTCCTTTTATTTTTTCCTAGTAAATATATTTCTTTGGATTTTTTGCCTAAATCATCAATTATACTATATACAAAGTCAGGGGGTAAGAAATTATAATTTTTTAAATATACAATTCCCTTTTGTTGGAACTTATTAATTATATCGTCTTTCAAGTAATTGTAAGAATAAAAATAAAACTTTGATAAATACCCTCTTATATGGCCTAATTTCAACAACATATTCATAAGTAATTTAAATTCTGATTTATCTACAATTGGAGAGAATAAATCATAGAGTTTTTCAAGAGAAATTTTATTATTTTTCTGAAAGAAATTTAAAAGTTTCTCTTTTTCGAGTTCAAAAAATAGTATGTTTTCTTCATTTAATTTTATATAAAAATAGATCTCTTTATTCTTTAAGCGGGATCTTTTGAAATAATTAATAAAATCTTTTAGTCGAACTGGCTTTTTTTTTAAAACCTCAGAAAAATTAAATTTTTTCATCAAAAATAAATCATCTAGTGATTTAATTAGAATTTCAAATTTTGCGTTCTTGAAATCCATCTCTTCTAAAGATATATAAAACTTCTTTATTAATACCACTGTTTTTAAGAAAATCTCTGACTTTTTATCATCAATATAATCGGAGATTAAATTTTTCGAAATTTCTCTAAATCTATATAGTTGTTTAAAATCCAAACTTGGACAGTAATCAAGATAGTTCAGGAGTGAAATAATATTGTTTGTGTTTTTGTCTTCTAATAAAAGAGCTTTTAATAAGATATTAATATATGAGCAAATTTTATCCGGTTTCTCTTTAATGAATTCATGTAGAAAGAAGTGCCCATTATCTCTAATATCTTGAGATTTGTCTGCTAAAAGTTTAACAAAGTCGAAATAGTATTTATCAATATAGGAAGTATTTGCCAATATGAAAAAGCCCAAAATGCTTATCGAATTGATTTTTAATTTGAGATTATCTGATTGAAGATAAGTTTGAATGTTTTCAATTATTCCTTCTGAAATAAGATTAATATTATGTTCCGCAATTATACTCAAAATATAAGTTACAGGGATAACAAGTTCTTGATCTTTTATCAATAATTCAAGTTCTTCAATTAATTTTGAAACCTTGATAATTTTATTTTTTTTTTGAAACTTATTAAATTTTAAAATTAGATTACTAAGAGTCGGATATTCTTGAAAATCTTCTACATCAAACATATCTAAAATATGAGAATTTTTACTTTAATAATAATTTTTTGAATGGTTCAATCTCTAAAAGCTCATTATGATCATTTAACATAAAAGTAGGATTAGATTTTCGCAACTCAAGTTTAGTTCCATGGCCCGAAAGAAGGGCGATAGTATTTACATTTGCAGCTCTTCCGCATTGAATATCAGTAGGAAGATCCCCAATAAAATAAACATTTTGTTTATCTATTCTTGGGAAATTAAATTTGTCTTTAATTAATTTCAAAGCCATTATAATGGGATAAGGATGTGGTTTATTAAATCGGTAATCATCCCTCGATATAAAGACAGTAAAATATTGCTCTAAATTTAATTTCTTTTTAAAATAATTTAATCTCCTACCAGCCGTATTTGATACAATACCTAAAGGAAAATTATTATTTTTTAATTTATTTAAAACTCCCTCTAAATTAGGCTTCAAACTTTCATATATCTTTTCATATTTTTGAAAATCGCGATTAAATCTAGTAAAATATAAAATTCTTTTCCATCTCTTAGGAATATATCTTTTATACGCATGATGTATATTTGTTAATGATTTTAACCATTTTTCGGTGTCAGATAATTCAAAAATTTTAGCAAAATCTATGAGCCTCATATTTTCAGTATTTTGCCAGCCATAATCTCTCCTAAGGTGAATTAAAGCGGCATATTCAAGAGCTTTTTGAGTTAAAATTACTCCGTCAAAATCAAATAGAATTATTGGAAGATGATCCATAAATTGTTATTGAAAACGGCATTGTAATTCTTAAATCTATTCCTATTTCTCAAGATATCTTAATTAGGATTCAAACGTATACAATGTTTATTATATAAAAAAATAAAAGAAAGAAAAAAAAAAGAAATATCAATTATTATTTTTAAACAACCTTATTAATCAGCATGATCATCGATTTCTACTCTCATACGGCTTAAAAGATCATCGATTTGTGCTGCCTTTTTCTTAATATTAAGAACAGTATTAAGGTGTATTACTTGATCTTTACTTGGAATTAATGTAAGAGAACCCGCCCGAAGAGCTATGTATTCAAAAATATCCGGAATAGTTTGATGCATTCTTAAAGATTTTACAGGATATCTTGTAGCTTGACCGATAACACCGCTTTTATGATAAATTTCGTTTCTTTCGATTTTCCAATAGTCAAAGTGTTGAGTTATAAATACAAAGAGCAGTATAAAGCCTATAATTGCAAAGATTATTCCATAGAAGTATGCTGGTAAACCAAGGTCGATTGCAACAGATGGAGCGCCCGCAGGAGGTGGCAGTGTTGGTATTACAACAAAAATTAGAATTAAAATAACCACTACAATTGCTAGAATTAGAATAAAGAACTTTGTCGAGCTAAAATCGAAGGCGATTACGAAAAGGTTTGAGAAGAACACAATAAACCATACGGATCCTGCCCAAGTTAGGGATTCAGAACCAGCAATAAATTGACCAATCCAACAAATAAGAGTCGTTAATAATAACGGCCAAAAGAAAATGACTTTTGGATATAATCTAGAGATAAGAGATTTATCTCAATATGATCTCAAAACTACTTCATTAATAACTTTTGGCTTTTGTTTTTATTCATCTGGCATTTAAAATCCCGTTTTTTTTTTTTTTTTTT
>Ga0114925_10000696_pt1 | contig 15662 bp, 14 predicted proteins | sample SumtaG_2_FD_87287 | JGI IMG/M metagenome (GOLD analysis project Ga0114925, IMG submission 87287) | Deep subsurface microbial communities from Indian Ocean to uncover new lineages of life (NeLLi) - Sumatra_00607 metaG | ecosystem: Environmental > Aquatic > Marine > Oceanic > Sediment | place... | reverse complement strand
CCCTCTCTCTTCCCTCTCAATTCGCTATTTTCCAATTTCTTATTCTCTTCTTTGCCTAATTTTTGTTGTGCAAGAGCAACCTCAAGCACTAAGGGAATGAGATGCGACTCATGTTTATGATCTTCACCTAACTTTTCTGTAGCGCCAGCGGCGTTAAAATAGCGGAAAGAGGCGTACTTAACCCCATAAGCCCGACGATACCAATCCAGCACCTTCTCAAACATAAGCTTGGATTCCCCATAGGCGTTAACTGGCTGCCGACAATGTTCTTCAGTAATGGGTATATGCTCTGGTTCCCCATAGACTGCTGCTGTCGAAGAAAATATTATCTTATGGATATCGAATTCCAGCATTGTGTCTAATAGATTCAGGCCATCGACTACGTTGTTTTGGAAGTACCTTCGAGGATCGGCTGTGGAAAATTCTATGGTAGTTTCTGCCGCCATATGGATGACGGCTTCTATATTATGACAACAGAAAATTTCCTTGAGAACGTTCTTATCTGCCAGGTCTCCTTCTACAAATGCTGCTCGTGGGAGAACCGCCTTCCGGTGGCCCTCCTGAAGATTGTCGAGTACAACCACAGAACGATTCTGCTCTAGCAGTTCCGCAACGAGAATACTGCCAATGTAACCTGCTCCACCCGTAACTAGGATTTTCCTCAATACATTCCCTCCTCGAACTGCCTCAAAGTCTACACAAGGGTAATGGCGAGCCGAGTAGACTCGATGCTCAGTGGTTTCTCCCAAGCAAAAGAACAAAAGCGACCTTCATTAATATCTTAAGATCCAGCCACAGTGACCAATTATCAATATATTCCAAACCAAGTTTTACCCATTGATCGAAATCAGTAATCTTATCTTTTCCACTTACCTCCCGTAGGCAGGCCATCCCCGGCTTGACACTCATTTTGCGTTCGTGCCATTCTTCAAATTCCTCGTACTCGTATTGAAGCGGTGGCCTTGGACCAACTAAGCTCATTTCTCCCCTCAAGACACTATATCATTGAGGAAACTCGTCGATGCTAAATTTTCTTAAAAACCTGCCGAGGGTAGTAACACGAGGATCATTCTTGAGTTTAAAGACGGGGCCCTTCATTTCGTTTTCATCGAGCAGTTCCTTTTTGCTGCGGTCAGTGTCCAGGCACATTGTCCTGAACTTGTAGCTGGTGAATGACTTTCCCTCTTCTCCCACTACTTTCCATTCGTAGAAGATGGGGCCTTTAGATGTTATCTTCATCAAGGTAGCAATAGTAGAAAAGGGGGGAGAAGCAATGACAGAAAGGTTAAAGTATATAGCTACATCAAGTCCCCTTTTTATTTTCCTCTGGATACCCTTCTTCCTACTGATTCTCCCTAGATATTGTGTTGATTCCAGTTCTTACCTTTTAGCAAGTATTTGGGCAATAGGTAAAATACAAAAGTTATGCCCTCAAAAAAATATCGTTTCCAGAGTGCCCGTGGATTCTTCAGAACCCGATAAAACCAGTTTAAGTTATATTTGTAGGCCCAATCCGGGTAATAATCTATACTGTAATTTGCCGTCTGTTCAATATATCCACCGCAACTAATAATTACTCCCACCTTAAGCTTGTACCTATTGCGATGAATCCATTTTTCTTGACGAGGCATTCCAAGGCTAACGAGAAGAATATCTGGCGAAAGTTCGTTTATTTTCTTTATAATTTTTCGTTCTTCCTTAGCATTAAAGTATCCGTGGTTTGTGCCAACTATATTGAGACCAGGAAATCGGCTTCTTATATTTTTAGTCGCCCTTTCCCAAACTCCTTCTGGGCCACCTAGTAGGTAAAGAGTCCAGCCTTCATGTTTAACCATCGGGTATAATCCCTTCATCAATACATCAGCACCTATCTTTTCTATGCTTTTACCACCCGATAAACGGGCAAGCAAAATAGCGCTCATCCCATCAAATCTAATTTTGTCGGCTTTCTCGTATACTGCGTGAAACTCTCTATCTTGCCGCATTAGGGAGATAGCATGCAGATTAATACTTAGTACCACCTTTGAATTTCTTAATGATATCCAATTTGATATTTGCGATAAAGCTTCGTCTAAAGTGAAAAAAAACTTTTTCTGTTCCATACCAACAAGGCAACTATCAGCTATGCTCATGATTATTTTTCCTCACACGACAAATAAGGGCACGAACTCAATTTTCGGTTTGTAAATTTCAGTTGTAGTTCTCATACCACTTATTGAAAACCAATAGATTCCAAATCAGATGAGAATAGTTACATATATTCTGGTTATGCTGCATTAATATGCTTTCAATCTGCGTTTGATTAAAAAGATGTTTACCCGGCGAATTGTTAGACAGTAAATAGTAACTTATATATTCTTTTAAATCCTCTTTCACCCAATTTTTGAATGGTACACTGAATCCCTTTTTTCTTCTTTTGATGACTTTTTTTGGTAAGTATTTTGCTGCTAATTTCTTAAGAATGTATTTCTTCGTAAGAAAATTAATTTTTAGTTCGAAAGGAAGAGAGAATGCGTATTCCACTAATCGATGATCTAAGAAGGGTACTCGCACTTCTAGAGAGTTATACATGCTTGCCCTATCAGTTTTATATAAAATATTCTCCGGCAAGTAATTCTTCAAATCCCAGAGTAGCATTTCGTTCCCGGTCATCTCTTTGTCACAATGGCATCGGTCAATATCTATTAATAATTGGACATCATGATCCAGTATATTCAATAGATTACCGTCTTCACAAGTTTGCATCCAGAACGTGTGGTTAGTTGGATTGTAAGCGCATCCTTTGATAAATCTCTTCAGTCCATCCACATAACTTTGATTCTTCCTTGTGTACGGCAAATGACCTTGAATGGCCTTGCATACCTTATCGCCATAAGGGAACTTTCTCAGGAATTTATCATACAATAAAAATGCTACATAGGTATAATACCCCCCGAAGAGCTCGTCACCCCCATCTCCAGATAAAGCCACGGTAACATGATTCCTTGTGTATTTCGAAAGATAATAGGTTGGTAGGAAAGAAATATCACCGAAAGGCTCATCCAGTTTATCAAGGAGAGTATCTATATTATTTTTTATTTCCGTGGAAATGAAAAAGGATTTATGTTCTGTACCATATTCTTGCGCAACAGCCTCAGCATATTCCCTCTCTGAATACGAACTCTCGCTGAAATTTGCAGTGAATGTTTTGATATTCTGTTTCTCCTTAGCTGACATGGCGGTTATTAATCCGGAATCGATACCACCACTCAAAAAGGTACCCAACGGAACATCACTGATTAACCTGTTGGTAACGCTATCTTCAAGTAAAGAACTAATTTTCGAAGTTATTTCTTTTTCGTTGCAAAAATGATGTGTATTTGCAGATAAGTCTATATCCCAGTATTTCCGCTTTTCGATATGCCCATTGATAAACTTCAGGTAGAAACCCGGCTTAAGCTTCTTGACGTTTTTATAGATAGTTGAAGGAGCAGGAAAAAACTCAAACTGTAAATAGCGATATAAAGAAGTGTAATTAAGATTTAGTTTGAGATTTTCGTATGCCAAAATTGCTTTCATCTCAGAAGCAGCAATAAAAACATTTCCATCCCAATAGTAATATAGGGGCTTAATTCCTAGTCTGTCTCTAGCTAGGAACAATTCTCTTTTTCTTTTGTCGAAAATAACAAAGGCAAACATGCCATTGAATTTTTCTAAGGAATTCGGACCTCACTCTTCATAAGCCTTCAACACAACTTCAGTATCGGTGTTTGATATAAAACTATAACCTTTCGATTGCAATTCACTTCTTATTTCCTTGAAATTATATACCTCTCCATTGTATATAATCCAGAGTTTTTCATCTTTGGAAGCCATTGACTGGTGACCTTTTTCGGATAAATCTAAAATACTCAGCCTATTATGAGCCAACCCGATATTGCCGTCTATGTATATTCCTTGGTCATCTGGCCCCCTGTATCTAATGGTATCCGCCATCTGATAAAGTCTTTCTTCATCTATTGTTCTATTAGAATCTATAACTGCAACTATTCCACACATTTATAAATATCCTCACACTTTTTCGCGAATTTCCTCTCAAATATAGATACACCTTTATACCCGATAAGCCACGAAAGATTTTTCAAGCCCAAGAATTTTCTCCACAAAAAGAACAGAATCTGGAAATAGACTTCGTAGTTGTTTTTTGGTCAATAAACTCAGGTTTTGCACATTCTCTATATCTGAGACATTTCCAACTCTACCGAATCTCTTGACCATTTTAATCAACAGGGACTTGGGCACGAATTGGAACAATGGAAGGAGAAAATGTGGCTCCACAGGAAAATAGAGATTCGGCGTTTGGACGAAGTAGCTTTTTCCAATTCTTCGGATATTCTCCGCTACCTTCCTTTGTTGTTGCCACCCTCCAAGATGCTCTATGAGTGAATGAGCTACTACTATATCAAAAATTTTGTCTGAAATATGTTCTAATTTTCTTGCATCACCTAACATGAACTTAATTTGGGGAAATCTTTGCCCGTTGTTTGGCGTTCTAAGATTTAAACATGTAAGTTCAATCTGCTCCAGTAACCTGACATCAAATAGAAGCATCCAAAATTCGCTCGTGCCACCAATGTCAAGTACACTAGGTCGGTCATACCTAACCAACAGGTTATGAATTAGCTCTCTTCTAAGCTTCAATCCACTTGAATTTGGATTTCGCCAACTATATCTTTTTGCAATTTCTGAAAGGGTCATTTGGACTGGATGTCTCTTATCAAGTTAATGGTTTGTGCAGCAATAATCTTCCAATCAAAATATTTGATGGCAGTTTTCCTTCCTCTTTCTCCTATTATTTTCCTAAGTGTATTGTCACTCAACAAGTTACCTATTGCACTGGCGATACTATCTATATCGAATGGATCCACAAAAATAACTTCATCTCTTTCTTTAGCCACTTCCTTATTTTGAGGAATAGAAGAAGCAATACAAGGTACACCACAGCTCATCGCTTCTAAGAGTACTCTGGGCAAACCTTCCGCTATCGAAATGAGTACAAATACATCAGCCATGTTGTAATACTTAGAGATACCTGAAAAGTAGACAGTCCCTGTGAAGACTACATACTTCTCTAAGTTTCGGTCTTTTATGCAATTTTTTATCCTTCGATAATACTCATTTGAGATGATAGAACCTACGAGCATCAACTTTATACGAGGATATGTTCTTGCCAGTTTAGGAAGTGCTTTAACCAAAGAAAATTGATTCTTGCGGGGAGTTATACCGCCAATACACATAATCACAAAGTCATCATCTTGGAGTCCCCATTTTTCCTGTAACTGAGCAGGTTTTTTTTCCGGTGTAAAAAGGGAGGTATCTACCCCCGGAGGAATAACACAACTCTTTGATGGCTCCAAATCAAAGAATTTGCTGAATTGTTCTTTTAATGTGTGGCTATACATAATAATCTTATCAACTTTCCGTAAGACGCGCTTATGCAAGAAAATACTACCTGCGCTAGCAAGTTTCGAGTCAGACCATTCTTGGCGTATCTGCTTTGGTTCACTGCTCGCCGAAATAGGGTTTCCACAAATAAAGACAGACGAAGGAAGTTTTCCGTTTATAAGGAAGCTTAAAAACGCTGGTGCTGGAGCATAGAACAGGATAGCGTCATAATCATTTCTCTTGAGCAATTCTTTCAGCTTCCTGGCAATTGCAAAGCTCATACGAATCCTATTAATCGAGTGAGTGAAAATATTTTTATTTGTCAAAATTGAAATATATATACTCCAAACGTTGTAAGAAGTAGAAACCTTTGTACCAGGAGCAGTGCTTATTACATCCACAATGTGACCCATTTGGACTATGTGCTCAGCTATTTTATGTACATTTTTATCTATTGGAACATTGAGCAAGATAGGAGTTATCGCTTTCCCGCGGGTGACCACACAGATTCGCATCTTTAGCTTCCCTCCTTACGTTCCTTTTGACTATGGATCACGTCTTTATATACTCCTAACATCCTATTTGCAATTTGCGGCCAACTGAATTTGCTGGATACTAAATTCTTTCCCCTTGTTATGAGTTTCTCCTTGAGCGATTCGTCTCCAAGCAATTGGATAATGGCATCAGCAATAGCGTCTACATGATCAGGATCAACTAACAGAGCACTATCTTTTTCCAGACTCACTACATCCCTAATGGGTCCTATATCGGAGGCAACTACAGGCAATCCAAACGCCATAGCTTCTAACAAAACCACCCCTTGGGTTTCATATAAGGTCGGAAAAGCAAATATAGAGGCATTCTTGTAAGTTTCAAACAGCCTATTTCCTGTAAACTCACCTGTGAACTCGACAGACGAATCGAGCTTTCCGTTCTTAATCAGCCGGGATATTCTTCCAAAGTAAGAGCTATCTTCTATCGGGCCAACAAATACAAACCTTGTCTTCAGAAACCTTTGCAAAACTTTTGGCACAGCCTTAATCAGCAACAGTTGATTCTTTCTGGGACAAACTCGTCCGACATAGAGTACAACATGTCCTTTATCTTCTCTTGCATCAACACGATTCTTTTCAACAAAGTCATTAATTTCTGTCAAATTCAAGCCTTGCGGCACGACTGCTATCTTTTCAGGTTTAATATTGAACACCGATTCCAATTGTCTGCGTCCCGTTTCAGTCTCCGTGATTACTAAATCTACCTTGTTTAATACTATTACTTCCAAGAAATACTTGAGCTTGTTTACCTTAGTAGGATTCATCAATATATGGGAACTGTGGATAGTGTGGACAATAGCGTGAGACCACCCCAAAAGCCATTTAAAGACTAAAATCGCTGCACCGGGAAACTGGCCATGAGTGTGTATGATATCTATTTTGTCCTCTTTTAATAACCAGTATAACCTAAAAGCAGCTAAGATTGAGAAGATGCAAACCTTGATAATGTGAGAACGTGTACCACAGAATTCACCTGATATGGGAGGATTCCACACTGTATGAATCTTCGCACCGGTTTGTAGCTTCCGATGTACTTCAGGACTTATATCTATAACCCCTGCGTTACAATCCAACTGGGAGAGATATTTGGTAAGAAAATACAAATCTTTTTGCACTCCCCCAGCTCCGGTTGGCTGAATAGGGGTATTTCCACAAGCTATGTGAATTACTTTCATTTTCTCCTTCTCATAAACAGCATAACACTCTCACAAACAGCAATCATTCCCCCTTTGAACGTTCGATAACATAGAGAATATCCTTTGAAAATAGTTTAGGCTTCCATTTCCAGAGTTTGGGTTTAATCTCATAAGACTCTATCTCAACACCATAATATTCTTTTAGGCAAAACCCCAGTTGTTCGCACATAGAAATAAAATCCTTAAAAGTCCAGAATCTTAAATGTTCACCCGGATGTACTAACCATTGCTTTGGAAATCTACCGAAAAGTAGTCTTAGGCGATCCAGAATGAAACCAGTATTCGGAACGCTTACTATAAGACACTTATTGAAGTTATCTTTAATTTTTATTAGAACGTCCTCAGGATTAGGTATATGCTCTAAAACATCTGTCATTACAATATAATCATAAGCTCGTTTTATTTCAAAATTGGGTTGCGTTATATCCTGACAATGTACTTTCACCCCCCCCGTTCTAGCTACTGATATTGCCTCCTGCGAAATTTCGATACCCTCTCCTTCCACCATTTGGAACTTCGAAAGGTGCTGCAGTAAAGTTCCAGTGCCGCAACCTATATCGAGTACACTGGATTGAGGTTCTATTATCTTAGCTATTTGTTTAAACTTGTAAGAGATAGCAGATTTCCCCTCAGTTCGTCTATCCCAATAATTGTCATAATTGAAATGGGGATCTTGATTGCCATGCCTTAGATAAGGAAAGTCCTTGAAAAGAATATGATATAGTTTATTTAGCTTTCGTTTTATGTGGGGACTCATGATTTTCATAGGCACCTTTCATAGCTTCCATAAATAGGCTATTAGGCTTGCTATCAGAAATATCAATATCAGAGCATTTTCCTTTCCTAAATTCGCAAACTCGTACAGAGGAATAACCAATTTCTGTTAAGTAATTTGATAGACTTATCCGGTCATACAGCCAATGGTGTCCACGTATAACTTTATAGTATCTAAGAATTCTCGGCACTTTCCTGCTAAACTTCTGACAAAAAACTTGTACAAATTCTTCAGTAGATTCGACAGAACCCCCGCTATTATTAATGCCATTTATATACCTTCGCGCTATCCCCTCTAAGTCAGGTATAACAATTCGAATTAATCCACCAGGTTTTAGAATTCTATAACATTCTTTCAAGAAATGTAGTCCTTCATCTGGAAACAAATGTTCTAGTAAATGGGAATTATAAATATAATCCACGCTGTTGTCTTTGAAACGAAGTTTCTTCCTTACATCACCATATCGTATTGGCACAAACCTACTCCTTTTGTAAGCTTTATACTCATCTTCCAAAAGGAGCCCCACGGTCCTTAGTAGGGAAAGTAAGTGAAAGAATCCCGGTATTCTTGTCAAGAGCAGTCTATGCCTCAAATCCTTATCTACGTTAATCCACCTCTCGATACGAGTTGTTCCGCATCCAAAATTTATCTTCTTTATACCCATTGTCTTCATAACCTTCCTTTAATCTTACAATATAATTTGATGAAATTCCCTATGAATGGATTATCAATGGTTTTTCGGGTTCGGAGTTTTACCCATTGTCTTTTTATTCTATAAATCTTATTAACCAAACCAGCATATATAAAGTTAAACCCTAAGATATCCTTAAAAGGATCTTCCCTGTAGGAATTGATGACCCTCTTTCCCTCTTTCCTTACTTTCGATTCTTTCGCAACTCCTTTACTTTCCTGTTGCAACCTAAATTTAAACAGAAATTCTGGGATATGAGTAAACTGAACACCGTTTTTAGCTGCCCTAAGATAAAACTCATGGTCAAACACATATTGCAGGTTTTGATCAAGATAACCTATTTTCTGCAGCACGCACCGTCTGAGAAATACTGTTGGACAAATGTAATTTATACCATATAAAATGATCTTGTAATCAAATTCTATTTCACGCTTTTCTAAAAGCGCATTCCCTTGTCTATCAACAAAGACAACATCTCCGTGAACGATCTCAATTTCCTTCCGTTGAAGGAAACGGTTAACCACAGTCCTAATCGCTCCCGGATATAGCAGATCATCCGCATTTAACCAAGTCAATATCTCCCCTGAAGCCATTCTCCACCCTTTGTTTATCGCATCCACTTGCCCGCGATCTGGCTCCGAAATCCAAACAACCTCATTATCGTATTTCTTCAGGATGTCCAGAGTACTGTCCGTAGAACCACCATCGATCACAATGTACTCGATATTGGGATAATCCTGGCTTAGGACACTCAGGATAGCCTCTTCGATAAATTGGCCTTGATTAAGAGATGGGGTTACGATAGACACTTTTGGATAGTTCATTTTGCTCACCATTCTGAAAAAACTTGTTCATAAACAGCCTTCTTTTTTTGTGCTACAACTTGTGGATGAAACCTTTTAAGGGGGGCTCTTTCCTGGAACCTAAAATCGCAAAAGCAAAAGACGGCATGATAATCATGCCCTCCATTTATATTGACTTCAAGCCATTTTGGACGCTTACTCTTTGATGGACATTACCGTTTTCGTAAAATACGGCTCGATCGTATTCCGTAGTTCCTAATAAAACGGTATGGTTTACGAATTACGTCTATGCTTTTCAAATAATTGCGCAATGAAAACGACAACAATCCCAAAATTCCATTATTTCGAGCCAGGCCCCTGAGAAGTTGCATTTGTAACTTTCTCAATTCGTCGATAGAGTGTTCTACTGTATAAAAAAATTCATCATCATTTTCCAGCCACGAGTTCTCAGAGATGACACCATGAAATTTGGCCCGCTGATATATTTCGGTTCCCGGTAAAATCCATAAAAGTTGGGCAAACGGTCTTTGCTGAGCAGCTATTTCTCGCATCAAATTTATGGTATCGTTAACAGTATCGCTCGTTTCTCCAGGGCACCCAACCATTAGATACACATAGGGCCTCATCCTCGCTTCTCTAGTCCACCGGAATGCACTTCTAATCTGATCAATGGTCTGTCTTTTGTTTAGATTTTTCAATATGGTTGGACTGCCTGATTCCACACCGTATCGAACTTCATAACAGCCTGCTCTTCCCATCCAAGTGAGGATTTCTTCATCAACAGTTGTAACATTTGCACTTGCTGCCCATTTTAAATCCAATTTCCTTTCGATAATACCTTTACAGATTTCAATAGCCCTATCTTTTTTGGTAGTAAAATTATCATCGTAAACGACTATTGTTCCGACCGCAAGCTCATTATAAAGATACTCTATCTCAGAAAGGACATTTTCCGCTGACCTATAACGCCATTTTTTTGTCCAAAATTGTGTGGATGAGCAGTAATTACAATTGAAGGGGCAACCCCTAGATGTAATAATACCTATTCGACGACCCGTCCCAAGCGGACCCTCGTAGTCATCCAAATCAAAGTCATCATTGCAAGGAAATGGTAGACTGTCCAGATCTGAAATCAGAGGTCGCGGCGGATTTACTATGATGTCATCACCATTCCTATAAGCAATTCCTTTAATTGTCGAGAAGTCTGTCTTATCCTCAAGAGCTCTAATTAATTCAACTATAGTTTCTTCACCCTCGCCAAGAACGACAAAGTCAGCATTGCCTGCCCTAAACATTTGCTCAGCAAGAAAAGTAGCATGTTGTCCCCCAAAAATAATCTTTGATTTAGGGGCGCATTCTCTCACAACATGGCCTGTTTTGAAAGCTTGACACCTTCCAATTGTCCAACAACTAATTCCTACAACGTCTGGGTTCACCTCCACGATCTTGCTTTTAAGCGATCCCCAACTTAAGTTGAAGGCATCGACACATTTGACGTAATACTCCTCTTTTCTTAGGACCGCGGCGATATAGGCTAATCCTGAAGGTGGGAAAGTTGCCCTCCGAGAACGAACAGGCGGGCTAATCAAAAGTATATTCATAAGTCCCTCTCAAGAATTTCTTAAACTCGTGCCTACCCAAGGCAAGCCTCATTCTAATATTTCATCATAAACTCTAGCAAGTTTAGCCATATTTTTGTTAGCATTGAACAACTCCTTAGCTCTTTTGTATCCTTCTTCTCCCATTTTCCGTGCTCTTTCAGGACAGGATAGAATTTCAACAATGGCTCTGGCAAGTGCTGCTGAATCACCCGGCGGCACGAGAATTCCGGTAATACCATTCAGGACCAGTTCATCAGGCTCTCCCCAATTTGAAGCCACTACAGGCTTTGCCATCGCCCCTGCTTCCATTATGGGCAGAGATGAATGGGGAAGAATATATGGGGAAACAACTAAGTCAACTCCAGCCACAATCTGAGCAACATCCCGACGGTTACCAAAAATCGTTATTTTATCTTGTTTATCTTCAGGAATCAGTTTTTTTATGTTATTGTAATATTCATAAGCTTTCTTGTTAAAGGCGCTACTGACCATCAACTTAACTCTTGCCTCAAAAGTTCCTCTTGGCGGCTTATGATAGTGAATTGGACCGAATACAAAAAATCTCATGTCCTTATGTTCCTCCAGTATCTTAATCGCAGCTTCGACGAATTGTAAGGTCCCTTTGTATGGGGTAACAGCGCCAAACATAGCTACGCATTTGTTATTACTGGTAAGCTTAAATTCTCTTCTAAATGTGTCTCCTCGAATTTCTCTATCAAATTCTTTAAAATCAACACAATCATATATTACTATCAAGTTTTTCGATCTTTTTAGTCTTTTTGCTTCACTTTGACGTATAGCTATTATTCTATCTGACAACCAATCAATATAATGGGCTATTATTCTTTTTCCAATTCCCAAATATCCGTCGGCAAGATGTTCTCTAATATGCCAAACAATTGGAACTCTTGCTATTTTTGCCCCCAAGGCTGGTCCTAATAGCGCTCCAGAACCTAGATGTACAAGATTGGGTTTCTCCCGCCTTACAATTCTATAGGTAAAAAAAGCTGAAATGGGGATGTATGCAAGATTTACCACCATTCTGTGGATATGCTTTATTGAATACCATCCGCACACATGATGGGAAAATGATTTAATTCTTCTGTCTATTGTAGCATTGAACCCACGATCTGTGAGAAGATCATATGAGGCGCCTTCGTTCGGGCAAACTACCTTGTAACAGAATCGTGTCATATCTAATTCGTCTAAGATGCGAAGCAAAGCTATCAGAGCTCCGCCAGTACCAGAAATAGGGTGTATATAAAGGACTTTCCGCTTGGCCTTAGAATGTTCGCCTTCAAAAGGAGTAGAATAACAGTTTGCTTGCTTCGTTTTGCTCGACATAGTCATCACTCCTCTGACCAGAGGCAATACAGAATAGCACAAATAAAGGTACCGTAGAGCCAGTCTCCCGTGCTTTCTTAAAGTCTTTGTTTTACCAGATATATTTCGCTTGCCAATTTGGAAAGCAGTCAATCCACAACTCAGTTATTTTACTGCCTGCCTGAAAGAAAGCTATTTTTGCAAAATAAACTCGAACAAATTATTTGTCTCAAAAAACTTTTTGATTACATCTTGTTCTTGAGCACGAAAGTAATTCTGTCTCTGCGCAACAATCTCAAATCCTACTCTTTTGAACTCTTTAACCCAGCGGAATAAACTAGCATGGTTAGGGATGAGTTAATCCGAATTTTCTGTTGAATATACCGTGAACTAATCACTAAAATCAACCTGAATAGCGCTGTATTAACTGGAGCATAACAAATTCGTCCGACCAAGGTAGGCACATTAATTGAAACATGCACATATCCACCTTGAGTTAAAACTCTAAATGTATCCTGAAGAACAGCTCTGTAGTCTGGAACATGATCTATTACATTTTCTAAATAAACAAAATCAAACGTCTGATCAGCAAAAGGAAGATTTTCACCCATCCCTTTCTTATAGTCAACACGGGGATCAATGAATCTTGGGAAATTAGCTTTAAAGAAATCAGCTAGTGGCTCGATCGCAAGTTTTTTTGGGACGTCATACCAAAAATGTATTGTCCCTACCGCTGCGCATCCAACCTGGAGCATAGAATTGAACTTTATTGAAATGCCAGATTTTTCAAGCCATTCCTTGACTTCTGGCACATAAATGTTTCTTTTTTTCTCTGCCAATTCTTTAAGCTGTGAATCATCCAGTGCTAGCCAAGCCCGCTTTTTTTTCTCTTGAGCTATTTTCCATATTTCTAAGTTAATATCCATATATCTGAACCCTCTAAGAGAGTAAACTCCAAAGTATTGCAATTTTCATGGTTACTTAGCCACTACCTTAGCGGCCTCCCCACCTGCATGCCATATTTGCAGAAATTTATCAGTTAGAAGATTCCACTGTCCCTCGTCAGTTTCATCGGTGGAGGAATGTAATAGTTGCCCGGCTTTTTTAATGTAATTGCTTCTATAACCGTCCTTTTTGATGCTAAACAGCAATAAAGGCACGACTGCAATCAACTTGGCTTTGTCTGTTCCAAATATAACATCCTGATAAATCTCTTTTAAAGAGTGGGAAAGAAACACCCCTCGCACAGCTTGCTTTATTGCCTGCCTAACAGAGAACTTACCCTCCGGCTTTGGAAGATCTGCATATTCAACCCAGTTATCAAAGGTAGCCTCTAATCTTTTTTGTTCAAAATAGTGAAAGAATTCATCATAGATTTTTTGGATTTCAAACCACCATTGGATTAAATCTCTCTGATAGTATCTCTCAAGCTGGGGTCGTAATTTGTTTTCCAATGCTTCGATATACATCGGAACGATTTTATCTGCCAAGGGAATGCCATCCAAATCCACCTCTCGGATAATCTCCTTTCGCCTTTGATGTAAATAGTGATATTTGCCGTTCAATAGCAGGATCGAATCCCCCATAGCCATAATCGCTTTCTCACACTCAACTCCAAAATTTTGCTTCTTTTGCTCTGGTACTACTTCGTTTGGCACAAAATATTTCGCTGCTATCAACAGGCCTCCCCCGCGATTGCGAAAAAGCCGGGTTCCTTCAAAAAGAGGAATTTCAGCAGAGTTGTAATTCGGCATTATCTTTGATAAATCTATTTTTCCATACAGAACCTTATATCCTCGCAAAAACTCATAATTTTCGATGGTTAAAGGCATAGAGCGTAAGTCATCTATATTCCTGAGCCCTACATCTATCTGTTTAATACCTATTTCCCGAGCCACTCGCTCTGCTATAGCCCACAGTTTCTTCTGGTATTCTCTATAGAGCAAAGGATACTTTCCCTCAACCACGACTGACATATCGTAGTCGTTTATCGGTCTGGCTCGTCCATTTTCCAATATCACTCCACCTTCTCCTCTGCCGAAACCGCCGGACAGAACAATTGCCCGAACACTATCTCTCTCATCTTGCATAAGGTTTAGAGTTTCAGAAACGATGTAATCTAAATCAGAAGAGATGCTTTTATCTATTTCTTCACTTTTATAGACTGTGTAGTTTCTACAATCGTTCATAAGCTAAGAACCTGGCAAGTTCATTAACTCCAACAATATGGTAAAGACCTCGGTCATATTCATTGGTTCATTAGACTCAAGCCCGTCATATTTATCCTCTGAGGAACATAACGCAAATGCCGAACGATTATCTTGGCTTTCCTCTGGGTAGCCATGCATTCCCTTTTCGGGTATCCTATTTTGGAAGAAATTAGGGAAGATAAGTACACCGCCGTCCACCCAGAATATTAGCTCACCAAACTTTTTATGCCCGTAATCGATCCTATATTTCATAACATCCTCATTACTCACTATCTTACCCTCTGGGATTTCCGACAGCATACTTGAAATTTTCCTTTCAGCTTTTTCATTTTTGAACCAAAACCGTGCTAAAGTGGAATCCAGGAAATAAATGTAATCCTTTTCCGGTTTGAGATTTAATTTATCCAATTCAACTTGTATATCTACCGTCTTTTCTACTTCCACCATGCCGTGGTCACCGAAAATGATGAGGTTTATTTCATCAAACTTACCTCTCAAAAAATCCCATATCTCTTGAATAGAACTATCGACCCTGGAGAGTGTTTCTCGCAATTCTGCGGAGTTAGGACCAAATTTATGACCGACGGGGTCTAAATCGCCGATATGCAGAAAGGCGAAATCAACTTGATCTGTAAGTTCCAATTTCACCCTTTTAACTACCGATTCAGCATATACATCATAGAGTGGACAGCCAAGATAAAACCATGCCATATCGTTTTCCCGCAGTATATCAAAGATGGTTTGTCCGTTCACAAATTGGGGCTCGAAAGGGAAGTACGTCATCGGAAAATCGAAGTAATGCAAATAGTTATAAGGTATTTGCCTCGTGGGAGCATAATACTTGATACCTGGATATTTGGATCTCTTCTGGGCATAAAGCCTTATCGCCCTTCTCAATACGACTTGCCCGATTCTCGGAAGCCTATCAAACCATCCGGGGATACGTTTGGCAAACCTAAAAGGAGATGTGTCTGGAGAATACCAATACATCATCCCGCCATCGCATTCTTCTGGATAAAGTCCAGAAAAGTAAGCGGCATCTGGATTAAAACCGAATGTAGGTACCAATGAGCCATTAATTCCTT
>Ga0114925_10000695_pt1 | contig 15662 bp, 9 predicted proteins | sample SumtaG_2_FD_87287 | JGI IMG/M metagenome (GOLD analysis project Ga0114925, IMG submission 87287) | Deep subsurface microbial communities from Indian Ocean to uncover new lineages of life (NeLLi) - Sumatra_00607 metaG | ecosystem: Environmental > Aquatic > Marine > Oceanic > Sediment | place... | reverse complement strand
GCCATCTGCGCACCGTCCCGCGCCTGCTTGATGACTGGAATCTACGGCAACAGAACAGGGGTTTTTCGAAATGACATGTGGGCATTTGATTCGCGCGGAACACTTTTCACAGCACAACCAAGCTGGGCAAAATTGATTCGCGATGCGGGTTATGCAACCGCTATCGCAGGCAAATGGCACTGCGGAGCAAAAGAGGCGTGGGAAGATGTTGTGGGCTTTGATGAATACTGCCTCTGGGAGAGCCCCGAAAAGATTGCGTCTCACTTCGGCACAAATCCAACGGCAGCAGGCACGCGTGACAATATTACGCTACCGGACACTCGGTATTGGTATCCATCAATGGTGCAAAACGGACACTATGTTCCCGTTGATAAAAATGATTTTGGACCGGATAAGCGAGTTGACTTTCTACTCGACTTTATTGAGCGGAAGACGCAAGAGAAGCAGCCTTTCGTGGCCTATTGGCCAACAGTGATTCCACACGGCCCTTATTCGACAACGCCTGACCATGGCGAGGTCTTGGATATTGAACAAGAGAAACCTGATACGGCGGGAATGCAGCGCGATGAGAAACTCAGGGTTATGAATCAATATGAACAAGAGCATCAGCAAAGATTTATCCATCTCATTGAGTATCTTGACAAACTCGTTGGTAAATTAGTTGCCCACACGAAGAACCTAGGAATCTATGACAACACGTACTTTATTTTCTGCGCTGACAATGGGACAGCAGTGACTGCGAAGGACCGAGGAGTAGAGCGTGGCGTCCATGTCCCATTTGTCGTTCAAGGGCCTGGCATCAAAAAGCGAGAACTTACAGATGAGTTGACAGATTTTGCTGACATTGCCCCGACACTTCTCGACATGGCAGGCGTTGCCCCACCAACAAATACGGTATTTGATGGAGTAAGCCTTTTGCCGTTCTTAACAGCAAAAACAGATACCCACCGTGAGTGGATCTATGCCTACACGGGACCGGTTCAGGTTGTTCGGACCAAGACCCATCTTCTTGAAGCGGTCTCACCGTTCTACGGAAAACCAGATGGGCGTTTTTACTTTACAAGCAATTTCCGCTTCGGCCGTAACTACAAACGTGTTGACAACGAGGCTTCACAGGCTCAACACCGTGAACGATTAGAGAAAGTTCTTGCAAACCTGCCTTCTCACCTCGAAGAAGATCATCCGTTCTGGACTTCGAAACTTGGAACACGGTGGCTTCACTCAAACGACATTGAGGAAACTGCCAAGAAACAGCTCTACAATCACGCTGATTATTCGTTTTACGATGAGACTGACTGAGTCAATTCCTGCTATGCAAACAGTACATTTCTTTGCAGCTTTCGTGGCAGTGTTGGTTTGTGTAGAAGTTACGAAAGGTGATGATTGTCCAAACATGATCTTCGTCATGAGTGACGATCAGGGCTGGGGTGATGTTGCCTACAACGGGCATCCCATTTTGAAAACGCCCAATCTCGATGAAATGGCGTCATCTGGGATTTGTTTTGATCGTTTCTATGCCGGTGCTTCGGTATGTAGCCCGACACGCGTAACGTGCCTCACTGGACGCAACAACTGGAGGATGGGCATCAATGGCCCGCTGGCCGCTGATGAGGGACATCTCCCAAGAAGCGAAATCACGCTTGCAGAAGTTCTTGCAGAACACGGTTACGCCACTGGTCATTTCGGAAAGTGGCATGTTGGTGGCTTTGATACTGATACTGCTGGTCCTCATGTCATGCCACCATGGCATGCAGGCTTCCAAGAGTGCTTTTCAACCCACAACGTTCTACGCACATTTAACCCATACAAGAAGTTAGGGAAAGGTGGCATCAAGGCTTGCTACTGGCATAACGGACGTAATATCCCCCTTTCCGAGGCCCAGCAAGACATAACACTGCACGGTGACGACGCCGCGATTGTCATGACCAAAGCCATCAGCTTTATTCAGCAGCAACAGCAATCTAACAAGCCTTTCCTCGCTTTTATTTGGTTTCATAATGTGCATACTCCACTCGGTAAAAACCCAGACCTTATGGCTCTCTACAGCGGTTGTAACGAGCAGGAACAGATTTACTTCAGCAACATTACTGCAATTGACAGTCAGATTGGTCGACTTCGGACGACCCTGCGAGAATGTGATCTTGCCGATAACACAATGCTATGGTTCACAAGCGACAATGGACCAAACCTGAAGGGTAAAAAGAACCCGAAGTCAGGCGTCGCTCAAGATGGCAAGTTCGTCTATACAGCACTTGGGTCTACAGGAGCGTATCGTGGTTGGAAACGAGATTGCTATGAAGGTGGACTCCGCGTCCCTGGAATTCTCGAATGGCCCGACGGCATAAAGGAATCTAGGCACACAGATTTTCCGGCTGTAACAAGCGATTACTTTCCGACCGCTCTAGCAGCAGCAGGGCTACCGCTACCGGATGATCGCATGTACGACGGAATAAACTTACTGCCAGTCATCGAACAAGAAAATAATTTTCTACGTCCACCAATTGGATTTCATTGTAATGGCATGGAAGCATGGACGAGTACACCCTACAAAATTGTTCGTTCCCTCAAGAACAAAAAAAACGAGAACTTGGATTGGGAACTCTACAACCTAGTCGAGGACCCATTTGAAGAGCACAATCTTGCCGGCAGCAAACAAGCTCTCGTTGAGAGAATGGCTGAAGAATTTAATGAATGGGCTGCTGCTATTCAGTCGGAACATCGTAAGAACTGAATTAAACCACAGGAACTTTCAGCATTCTTGAAAACATTTTCTGGAATACGCCTGAATTGGGAGGTAATCTTGCTAGAAAGCAAACTCCTGACCTGAAGGCGGCAGAAATGAGATTATGCGAACGACTACTGAGACCTTTCGATCTGCTTTTTCATCAAAAAGCTAGCCCAGCTCACAATGGAATTGACCTGGAGGTTCTTGAACCACGGCTAGCACTAGATGGTGACGGTCTTACCCGGCCACAGCTAGAACAGGCGACGGTCATTCGCATTGACAATTCCCTTGGACCGAATCCAATTACTTTCTCAAAATCAGAACTGGTTGGCCAACAGACGAACAGTTTTGTTATTACACAGGTAGCAGATGGCTCAGTTGTTGAAAAATGGAACCAGGCCACTTCAAGCTGGCACGATGTATCAACTCCACCAACAACAAGTAACCCGAGACAACTTCTACAACTTCTTCAAAATAGATTAATTCAAAGTGGCGATCAGCTACGATGGAAGCCGAGTTCAGTAAGCAGCCAATCGCAGAGTTTCTTTGAAGTTATTGGCTGGGATGATGGCAGCTTCACCCCACCACCAAACCCTGCATTGCTACCTGGTGCCGTTGAAGATCTACGCGTCGCCTCTCATGCCGATAGTGAACTCACCGTCTCATGGAATCCGCCAACTTCTGGCGAAGCACCATCTCGTTACTCGGTGACAACTGAAAATGGAAGCACCACAAATATCACCATCACGACAGATACAGCAATCGATTTTTCCAATCTCGACAGTGGTGACTACACCTTTAATGTAAGCGCTATAAATGACCAAGGCCGTGGTCCAGAAACCACAGCTACACAATCGCTGCTCACGTTTTCTAGCTATGTGCAGGCTTTTCGGAATGTTTCACTTGAGCAAGGTGATCCAACTTTTGTTCGGCATGGCGCGCATACTGAAGCGGGAGCAGCCGCCATCGATCTCTACCGTATCGCTGTAGATGTTATGAAAGATCTTCCGAATAGCCATCCCTTTAGTTGGCGTGTTCAGGCAGGCATTCACGGAACTTTCTGGACTACTGTCCTGCAACTTAAACAGGGAATGATTGACAAGGGCTTCATGACGGTAGAAGAAGCAGACGAGGCATTTGCTTCCTGGGAGGTTGTTCTGAACAACTGCAACCATTGGGTTAAGCTGTGGTCCGATGCTCAGGGAACAGATCCCAGCACGCCAACGCCAAACTTTAGCGTTGTATTCATTGCATGGCATCGACTTTATATTCAATCTTTTGAAAAGGTTGTCCGACAGATACTCATTAACGAAAAGGCAAAACCTGATTCTATATTTGCCACCGAACTTGCTAACGCAAATGTTGAAACCTGGGCCCTCCCCTACTGGGACTATCGCACTCCTGCATCGAGTGCTCTTCCCCAAGGATTTCGCGATCCGTCTCATAACGAACGACCCAATGCACTCTACACAGACATTCGTGGGGCTGACATTAATGCCGGTGTGCCGCTGAGTGAAACACGCATGCCTGATGGAGACCTCGGGATTGTTCCGGTCCCTGGAAATAATTTTGAGGAAGGCATAGACGTCTCTGCTTACTTCAATCAGAGTGTTGCTCTTCAACAGGCGCAAACTTTATTCACACAATTTAATTCTCTAGCTGAGCTTTCCCCTCACGCAGTAGCACATGATGTCATTGGTGGGATGTCTGACGAGGCTCTACCTCGGATCTCAAATTGGATCAGAATGGTGGATCTCGCTCGAGACGATAATGTCTTAAATCTCTGGAACAGTCACACCATCCCGTCAAATGCAGGTCCCGAGCTCACAAATGCAATCACAGAAGGCAACTATGCCAACGTTTATGACTTTATTGTTGACAAGCATCAGACAGATCCATCAGCGATTACTGACCTTATTGACAAATCGGAGTACCTCCAACAATTCTTTGGAGTGAAGTCCAGTATTGCACCTTCACTGATTGGCTGGGTGCCAACAGCTGGGCTTGATCCCATTTTCTTCCTCCACCATGGTTATGTCGATAAATTGTGGACCGAATACAACAGCCTGCCGACATCTGCGTATTTGCAGGAAAGCATTCTCGATATCGCCGGCTGGAACTTCACCTTCTGGGAACCTGATAGCAATGGTGAACCTGCCCTCACCACCTATTCAACCTGGAAAAATGCTGACTACCTTGCAGAGGGTGAAGCAAATATCACATCGAACAAAGTTCTCCAAGCATGCTACTATCCCTCCTATGTGTATGACTCAGTCATACCAACGAACGTTGACCGAGTACCGCTTCCAAAGACATCAAATGGGGCGCTTGCGCTGCTCGAAAACCCGGCTTTTTCTCCTAAATTGAACGTCATCCACCCGGATGCCGACACCTCCACTCCGGGCGACCAGAACACTATTACCGATCTCGCGTTCCAGGTTATTGATCTTGAACTCCCTTTGTCGGCAGGCTTGATCAACGAACTCACCACCCCTCAAACAGACCCAGAGAATATTCGTGTCGCCATTGAAATGGTCCTGAACACTCCGATGAATGTTTCGGAGAATATTGGTGTTGCCGTCGGATCAAGAAACTTTCTAGCCAAGAATGCGACTCAAATTCAGAGCTACTGGGACAGCTGGAACAAAGATGGTGGAACCGGCAATCGTGATGGCGTATTTGATCCTGGTGAAGGGTTTTCCCTCACCAATCTCGCTGACGTAGAAATGGACCGACACCATTCAATCAGCACCATGAACAACCTGGCCCTCGCACGGTTTAACCCACTTGCCATGTCGAGCAACTCGATGCCGGGAATGGTTATGACAACACATTACTCAGCGGATGTGTCATTCCCAACCAGTCAGCAGTTTGCGCTTAATCTCGACATCATTCGTCAGGATTCCCAGATTGGCATAATGATTCTTTCTGCAACACCGATGAGTACTGCCAGTCAAAATACAACGCTGTCAGAGATTTCATCATCGCTGCATCAGAATATTACGATTGGCGATATCGCTGGTAACGTCGATGCCTTGAGATATCTCGAGGATAATCCTGCGATCATTTCTAATCCCGCTGCACTTGTAAACATCGACTTATGGGCAGCCACGCATGCACCAAATGCATCAACCTATTATGACCGTGCTGTTGATCTTGCCTTCGTCTACCTCGCAACAAATCCAGACCTCGCCTTGACGCACGTCGATAACCCACTGAGCGCTCTTCAGCAATACCTTGACACTGGTTTGAGCAATGGGCGATCACTCGATGGTTGGTTGAGGACAGCGGCAGATACATACAAAGTCGGGGAAGCATTTGATTCCGACTTTGCTAAAGCAAGAGATTATGTCTTCGGCACCCTCGACCAAGCATAAAACAAGATGCCTCCATTTCAAACTAACGTCTTCTTGTTCTAAAAAGCAGGCAATTGTCCTCACTAAAAAGAAACGGCACCTCCTCAAACCTCTCAAATCTTCAAGACTTTTTTTTCTTCAGGGCTCGCCCCTGATGCTCCAACGCTTCCATTTCGGTTTGTTGACCTTTGTCACCACAGCTTTCCATCCAACGTGATAATTCTTTCTTCAGCTCTTCCTTATGCTCTGAATACGCAGGATCATTTGCGAGATTATGCCATTCATATGGGTCTTCTATGATCGCGTACAACTCTTCCGCTGGCCGCTTTTCGTAACGAATTATTTTTTCAGCAGCAGTGGCATCACCATCGGATGCTTTTTGACGCCAAGATTTAAAAATAGTTGAGTTTGTACACGCATTTTGAAAAGTAACTTCGGGCGTGAAGTTCACAATATATTTGTATTTCTCTGACCGAATAGAACGGATACCAAAATAAGGAGAACCTTTATTTATTCCTCGTGTCGTCATTTCACCGAACACAAAATGCTTATGCGTGTTTGTTTTACCCGTTAACACAGGAACAAAGCTTCTGCCGTCGATAGCAGTCTGTTGACTTCCTCCCGCCGCATCGATAAAAGTCGGTGCCAGATCCACATACTCAATCATCGCATCCGTGACTGTTCCTGCCTTCACCCGGCCCGGCCAGCGAACGATACATGCACTCTGCAAGCCAGTGTCATAGCAGGTCCATTTACCAAACGGAAAACTCGAACCCTGCTCGCTCACCACTACAACCATCGTGTCTGCGGCAAGTTCATGTTTGTCCAACAACCCAAGTAATGCGCCTACCTGCCCATCGAAATAGGTGATCTCAGCCAGATAGTCAACCATATTCTCACGAGTTTCTTCGGTATCCACGAAGTAGGGTGGCAACACAACTGTCGATGCGTCGTATTGCGAGGAGTCACCTTTATTCCATGGCGAATGGGGCTCGTTCGAACATGCGAAAAGACAGAATGGCTTGCCTTCACGATTTGATTCGGCGAACAACTGATCAATCGCACTCAAATCAGGATTCTTTCCTCCCGAATATTCAAAAGGAAAAGAGCTCTTGGGACCAATATGTGTCTTACCACTGAGATGAACTCGATAGCCGAGCGATTGTAAATAGTGAGCGATACTCTTCGTGCCTTCTTTGACGAAGGTGTGATTGGGATAGGCACCGCTCTTCACAGGATACATACCTGTGTAAATCGCATGTCTCGTCGGTGAACACATTGGTGCTTGCTGGAAGCACTGCGTGAACCGCATGCCCTGTTTTGCCAAAGAATCAATGTTTGGAGTCAGCGCCTGCCCACCGTAGCAACCAATATCACGGAATGTACAATCATCAGCAATGACAAAGAGAAAGTTGGTTCTCGACTCAGTTGGCTCCGCAGCGCTCGGGCGAACGATAACGCAAACGTGAAAAACTATAATGAGAGATAAAACAACCCAATCCTTCCGCGGGATCAACTTCATAACATTCTCCAAAGAAGGTTGACTTCACGTCATGGGAGCGTCACTTTGATGCATCTGCTCGAGTCACAAACCAATACATCAGCACGTCATAACAAACGTTTTAATCTTATTGTCGCGACTGCCTCACCTGTGAAGTGAACGAAGGACATTCACCTTAAGTGAAAACTCAACGAGGCGGACGGGGTGGGATTCGAACCCACGAGACGCTTTCACGTCTGCCGGTTTTCAAGACCGGTGCATTCAACCGCTCTGCCACCCGTCCGAGTGACTGCTCTGTTTATCTGTTTGCCTGAGTATAACTATTTGACTGAGCACAACTGTTTGACTGAGCACAACTAGAGTTTACATTGCTTTGTGCCCGAACCACAGTGGGTACCTTTGACGCTCGAACATTACTGCTTTACAGTACGCGTACAACACATAGCTCTAAATAAAACACACAAACTCGGGAGAATGAAGATGGGTGGAATCAGTAATCGAATGAAGGAAGTTAAGCGACGACGGCATCGCCGGAAAAAGGTAGCAAAGTTCGAGAGCAAACTGGCAAAGGCAACAACCAGTGAGAAACAGGTCATTGCTGAAAAAATTCGCAAAATGACCCCAGGCTGTGAGGACCTGATTGTTCGTCTTGGTATAGGAGACGGAAAAGCGTAAGCGTTTCCTCTGGCTATCTTCGAACAGACTACGTGCCTCGTGAATTTATTTCTTTTCTTTGCTGAAAAGAAATTCATCCTGATCAAATTCCACAGTGACACAATCGCCCTCTGCAAACTCTCCACCAAGCAATTCTTTCGCTAATTCGTTTTGCAACTGCTGCTGAATGACTCGTTTCAATGGCCGTGCACCATAAACCGGGTCATAGCCCAGACGAGCAATCTCATCTACAACAGATTCGCCGCACTGTAGCGTGATGCCAGCTTTGCAAGCTTGCTTCACAAGCTGCCCTAACTGAAGTGACACGATGCGATGAATGTGTTTTTCGTCAAGTGGATGAAAGATAATGGTTTCATCGATCCGATTGAGAAACTCTGGCAGAAATCGTGTTGCGAGCGACTCTTGAACAGCTTCGCGGATTTCTTCATCACTACCCTTTTCTTTTGTTATCTCTTGAATCATCTGGCTACCCACATTGCTCGTCATGACAACAAGAGTATTTGTAAAATCGACGGTGTGACCGAGGCTATCTGTAAGTCGTCCATCATCAAGCACCTGCAACAACACATTAAAGACATCCCTGTGCGCCTTTTCAATTTCATCGAGCAAAACAACCGAATACGGACGGCGCCGCACCGCCTCTGTTAGACGCCCGCCTTCCTCATAGCCCACATACCCAGGTGGCGCACCGATTAACCGCGCAACGGTATGTTTCTCCATGTACTCGCTCATATCGATTCGCACCATGGCACTCTCATCGTCGAACAGCACCTCAGCCAACGCCTTACACAATTCCGTTTTCCCTACGCCTGTTGGACCGAGGAAAATAAACGACCCGATTGGACGGTTTGGATCTTGCAAGCCCGAACGACTTCGCCGAACAGCATTACTTACTGCTTCTACAGCCTCCTCTTGACCAACTACCCGTTGATGAAGACGCTCTTCGAGAACGAGCAGTTTTGCTCGCTCCGTTTCAACAAGCCGCGTAACGGGAATACCCGTCCAGGAACTCACAACTTCTGCAATCTCTTCTGGCCCAACCGAACGCCGAAGGAGCCGCTTCGCGGGCTTCTTTTCTTTTTCGGCGTCCTTCTCCGCAGCCTCTTTTTCCGCTTCCTCCTGTTCAAGACGTGACGCCAGCTGTTTTCGAGCAACATCAAGCTCGTAAAGTTTTTGATACATCTCCTCACTTACAGCCTGGCCAAGTGACTGCCGCTCATTCACTTGAACATTCACCTGATCAAAAGCCAACTGGGCTTCCTCCAGTTTCTGGCGAAGTTCCTGAGCACTGCCCACGCCAGACTTTTCTGCTTCCCACTGCTCGCGAAGACTCGCCAATTTCTGCCGAAGTGACGTTGCTTCAGCTTCAATCTCGACAAGGCGTTCCTTGGCATGTGACTCAGTCTCTTCAGCAAGCTGTCGTCCAGCCAACTCAAGCTGTACGAGGCGTCGCTGTACTTCATCTATTTCACTGGGAACACTCTGCAATTCCATCGCGATGCGGCTCGTCGCTTCATCCATCAAATCGATGGCCTTATCTGGCAGAAAACGATCGGCAATATAACGATGAGATAACTCAGCCGCTGCAACGAGTGCAGAGTCTTTAATTTTTACCCCTTTGTGATGCGCTTCATACCTTGGCTTCAAGCCTCTCAAAATTGCGATCGTGTCTTCAACAGACGGCTCACCGACAAACACCGGCTGGAATCGTCGCTCGAGCGCGGCGTCTTTTTCAATATGTTTTCTATATTCATCAAGAGTGGTTGCGCCTATGCATCGCAATTCTCCTCGTGCAAGTGCAGGCTTCAACAGATTTGCTGCATCTGAGCCGCCTTCAGCAGCACCGGCACCAATCACAGTGTGAAGTTCATCGATAAAAAGAATGACATTACCGGCAGCTGATTCAACTTCACGAAGAATTGCTTTAAGCCGATCTTCAAATTCACCACGATATTTTGTTCCAGCGATAAGTGCACCAAGATCGAGTGCAATGACTTGCCGATTCCGCAATGTTTCCGGAACATCCGACTGCACAATCCGTAAGGCAAGCCCTTCAGCAATTGCCGTCTTACCGACTCCTGGCTCACCAATCAGAACCGGATTGTTCTTTGTCCGCCGTGAGAGTACTTGAATCACTCGACGAATCTCTGAGTCTCTGCCGATAACCGGATCTAATTTCCCCTGGCTCGCTTTCTGAACGAGATCAATGCCATATTTTTCAAGTGCCTGAAACTTTTCTTCGGGACTCTGATCCGTAACCCGCGAACTACCGCGCACGGCCTGCAGACCTGCCATCAACTCTTTTTCAGTGACAGCTGCAAGCTTCAATACGTTCTGTGCCTTCGACGGTGCCTTTGAAAGCGCAATGAGCAGGTGATCGGTCGAGACAAAGTCATCTTTCATCGTCCCTGACTCAGACGTCGCAATCTCAAAAACCTTGACGAGCTCCTGGTCCGGTTGGGGCTGTGATCCACCAGCAACCTTCGGCAGATGTGAAAGTTCTGCTTCAATGATTCGTTCAAGGTGCGCTCGGTCAACACCTATCTTCTCAAGCAAGGGACGCACAATACCTTCTTGCTCAGCAACCAGAGCAAATAACAGATGAACAGGCGTCGTCTGGGGATTGCCTCGATCTGCAGCCAGATCAACCGCACGCTGGACAGCCTCCTGAGCTTTGATTGTGAATTTATCAAACCGAAATGCCATTGGACCATTCCTTTCAAGCTGCATTAGCGCGCAGCAACACCATCAATATTCTTTCCAGATTGCACTCCCCGAAACATGTCAATCGGAGGTGCCCCACTCGGCACCTCCGATCACATGGTTTACTCGTCGTCTTGCTTGACTTCAAACTCGGCATCAATAGTGTCGTCCGAAGCTGCTGCGGCGCCAGCCGGCTCACCACCTGCCTGCTCACCTCCAGCTGCATCTGCAGCCTGAGACTCATACAGCACCTTTGAAAGTGCGTGCGAAGCCTGCTCAAGTGCATCGTGTGCTGACTGAATTGCATCAGCATCTTCACCTTTCGCAGCCTCACGAGCCTTTGCAATTGCTGCCTCAAGTGGTGCCTTGTCTGTGTCCGACAGCTTCTCCTCATTTTCCTTCATGAGTTTTTCTGTCTGGAAACATAGCGCCTCAGAACGATTTCGCACTTCAGCCAACCGTTGCTTCTGCTTATCTTCTTCAGCATGCAATTCTGCATCTTTACGCATCTTCTCAATCTCTTCTTCATTGAGACCGCTTGATTGCTCGATCGTAACGGATTGTTCCTTGTTCGATCCAAGATCTTTTGCATTGACTGAAAGAATACCGTTGGCATCGATATCAAATTTGACTTCGATCTGCGGGGTCCCGCGAGGTGCGGCAGGAATCCCTTCCAGATTGAACTGGCCCAACAGACGGTTATCTTTCGCCATCGAGCGCTCACCTTGATACACACTGACCGTCACAGCCGTTTGGTTATCAGCCGCCGTACTAAAAACCTGCTTGCGTTCTGTTGGCACTGTAGTGTTTCGCTCAACCAGTTTGGTGAACAATCCACCCTCGGTTTCGATACCAAGGCTCAGTGGCGTCACATCGAGCAAAAGCACATCTTGGACGTCACCAGCTAACACGCCACCCTGAATCGCAGCACCAAGTGCGACAACCTCATCTGGATTTACACCCTTGTGTGGTTCCTTGCCGAAAATACTCTTCACGAGCTCCTGAACCTTGGGGATTCGTGTTGAACCACCAACCAGAACAACCTCATCAATGTCTTTCGCATCAAGCTTGGCATCCTTCAGTGCTGTAAGAACTGGGCCTCGACATCTTTCAACCAGTCCGTCACACATTTCTTCAAACTGTGCACGGGTTATTGTTATTTGAAGATGCTTTGGTCCAGAAGCGTCTGCCGTGATGAAGGGTAAATTGATGTCACTACTCTGAGCAGAACTCAATTCTTTCTTCGCTTTTTCACATGCTTCTTGGAGACGCTGCAATGCCATAGTGTCGTCTCGAAGATCAATCCCCTGCTCTTTTTTAAACTGATCAGCAACATGATTAATGAGTGTTTGATCAAAGTCATCACCACCAAGGTGGGTATCACCATTGGTACTGATTACACGGAAAACACCATCAGCCACTTCAAGAACTGAAACGTCGAACGTTCCACCACCGAGGTCAAATACAGCTATTTTTTCTTGGCTCTTACTTTCAAGCCCGTAGGCTAGCGCCGCTGCAGTTGGCTCATTGATAATTCGCATGACCTCGAGGCCCGAAATCTGCCCCGCGTCTTTCGTGGCCTGTCGCTGTGCATCATTAAAGTATGCCGGGACTGTAATCACCGCCTTATTGACCTTATGACCAAGGTAGCTCTCTGCAGACTCTTTAAGAGATCGCAATACCGTTGCAGAAATTTCTGGCGGTGTGAACTCTTTATCTCCAACCTTGACTTTGACGTAATCTTCTGCACCATCAATAACGTCGTATGGGACAATTTTTTCTTCACTCGCCACCTCATTGTGACGACGGCCCATAAATCGCTTAATGGAATAAATTGTTCGCGTTGGATTCGTCACTGCTTGCCGGCGTGCGATGTCACCAACGAGTGTTTCACCCTTGTCGTTAAATGCCACAACACTCGGAGTGAGACGATTGCCTTCTTTATTTGCAATGACCTTCGGTTCTTTACCTTCCATGACTGCAACGACCGAGTTGGTTGTGCCGAGATCGATACCAATTATTTTTTCGCCTTGTTTTGTTGCCATGCCGTGTTCCTCCTTCAATGTTCTCGCTTTTTCTGTTTGTCGGGCGACCGTCGACCATGCTCCCTTTTTTCGAGGACCGCCAGTTGTGGTTGCCAACCACGTCTCCGGTCCGGTTTTGTCGGTCTGCCCTGACACGTATCAATGATTGCAAAGCCCGTGCCATAGCCGCGAAAGACTCGTTTCTAGCTCCATAAAACGAGGAATCGAAAAAAACAGCGTATTTACGGGAGGATTTCAGACGGTAGAGTTGAGGATAAGTGAATCGCAACACCTCGAGACTGCCATTTTGACGGGTTTATTTGCAGGCCCACGTATCCTGAAATCTTCGTCAACAGAGCGGCCTCACGACCCTGTACGGTGAGGTATGGTGTGTACACAATCCTGTGATCGTCTCTGGCTCAAGCTTTTTCAGTTCAAGAAGTGAACATCATGGCATCTCGCAAGACCAAAGTTGCCCGCAAAAAAACAACTAAAAGGAAGCCTGGCTTAACAACGCTCCGAAAACGGATCGATACCATCGATCATGAACTTGTGGCTCTGATGAATCAGCGAGCAGAAGTTGCCCGAGAAATTGGCCATCTAAAATCGGCAAGTGGCGAGCTGACATATGATCCATCTCGTGAGGAACTTGTCCTTGACAGAGTAGCCGATGCTAACGAAGGACCACTTGCCGACGACAGCATCAAATCCATTTTTCGAGAGTTGATCTCTGGTTCTCGTGCCATTGAGCAGCACCTGCGGGTAGCTCACCTTGGTCCTGCCTGGACCTACAGTCACCTCGCTGCACTTCATCGTTTCGGCAACGCGGTTGAGTTCGTCCCAGTTTCCAGTATCTCTGCCGCATTTGAGGAAGTGCATGCTGGACACTCACACTACGGCGTCGTTCCTTTAGAAAACTCAACCGCTGGACGAATTGCAGACACCCTCGACAACCTGGCCCGCATGCCAGTCAAAATCTGCGCTGAAGTACCACTACGTATTCACCACAATCTTCTTGCCGCGTGTGAGCGTCACGACGTGAAAAAGGTTTACAGTCGCCCGCAAGCACTCTCACAATGCCGTAATTGGCTTTCTCGTCACCTTCCTAACGCACAGTTGATTGAAGTTACCAGCACGAGCGCGGCTGCAGAAAAAGCAGCTCGTGAGTCAAAGGCTGCAGCGATAGCCAGCCGTCAAGCAGGCATTCACCACAGTCTGTCCATTCTCGCTGAGAACATTGAAGATATCGCTGGCAACACAACGCGTTTTGCGGTGATCGGCCATGCTGATGCAAAACGGACAGGTAAAGACAAAACCGCGATCATGTTTGAAATCAAACACCGGCCGGGTGGGCTTGCTGACGCCCTCGCCATACCGAAACGTCAGAAGCTTAACCTCACCTGGATTGAGTCATTCCCATTGCCGGGTGAAAAACGAGGATACATATTCTTTGTCGAACTCGAAGGACACCGTGATGATCTCCGCGTCCGTCGGGCAATCGCATCACTCGAAAAGCGGTGTACCCGCGTTGCTATTCTGGGAAGTTACGCTGGAGCGAGCCTCGTAGGCTAACGCGCTGTTTCTAGTGCTGAGCAAATCTCAAACCCGTGCATGTTGCTTGTGTCTAGTGCGCGTCGTGTTTTGGAACTACACTGCGTCAATCAAAACAACTGAACACACCGTTCGAACTACAACCAAGGAGTGAGCATGGCCACCCGCCGCCGGATTGTCGCTGGAAACTGGAAGATGAATCTTGACCGCGCTGGAGCAGTTACACTCGCACAAGCCGTGGCAACTGGTGCACAGGCCTCTGGAAATTGCAATCTGATTCTCTGTCCTCCAGCGATTTATCTTGACGCAGTTGCGACAGCACTTGAACTAAACAATGGCCAAAGCCCATCTGGTGTAGCTCTTGGTGGCCAGAACCTTCACGACCAACCCAAGGGCGCTTTTACGGGCGAGGTCGCCCCGGGAATGCTTGTTGATATTGGCTGCACATTCTGCATCGTAGGACACTCTGAGCGACGAACACTCTTTGGTGAGACAGACAGCGTTGTCAACACGAAAGCAAAAGCCGTACTCGCTGCTGGCCTCACACCCATTATTTGTGTTGGGGAAACTTTGGAAGAACGTGAGCAAGACCGAACCGCAGCAGTTGTCACAGAACAGATTGCCGGTTCACTTGCTGGGCTCACTGCAACAGACCTTGCCCGGTCAATAATTGCGTACGAACCTGTCTGGGCAATTGGTACAGGCAAGGTAGCAACGCCAGAACAGGCCCAAGAAGTCCACGCCCTGATACGAAATCAACTTGCCAACCATGCAGACGCAACGACGGCCGAGCAAGTCGTCATCCAATATGGTGGCAGCGTCAAGCCTGACAATGCGGGGGTTTTGGCGGCACAGCCCGATATTGATGGTGCACTTGTTGGAGGAGCCAGCCTCAAAGCTGACGACTTTCTGGCGATTGCCGGACAATTTGCCCACAAAAACTAAATCGTATCATCGGGATAGCCCAGATTGGCTGCGAACGATACATTGTTTGCTTACACACCAGCTCGTATCGCCTGACCGTTTTTGGAGAATTCATTCGCAATGTTCATGTTTGTTCGCTACTTTCTTGGATTCATGCTCGTTGCCACATCCATTTTTCTTATTCTGCTCGTTCTCATCCAGCG
>Ga0114925_10000694_pt1 | contig 15664 bp, 18 predicted proteins | sample SumtaG_2_FD_87287 | JGI IMG/M metagenome (GOLD analysis project Ga0114925, IMG submission 87287) | Deep subsurface microbial communities from Indian Ocean to uncover new lineages of life (NeLLi) - Sumatra_00607 metaG | ecosystem: Environmental > Aquatic > Marine > Oceanic > Sediment | place... | reverse complement strand
GAAGAGAAGAGACGTAGAAATCAGAAAGATAAGTGGATTCTGATAGATGCAGGAGAGACAGGACTCCCAATAATTCCACTAGTTACTTTTTATGCCGATAGAGAAGAGTTAATGACTGCTAAGCCTCCCCTTGAGGATCTGGCACATCTTAATGTTCGTCATTGGCAATCCACTTCAGATCAAATCTCTGTGCTAACTGTGGCTCGATTCCCTATGCTTGCTGTGGCAGGAGCGGTCGAACAGCCAGGGTCAGAAATGGCTATTGGCCCGAAGCAGCTATTAGGCACAAAAGATCCTAATGGAAAATTCTATTATGTAGAGCATACTGGTAAGTCTATCGGTGCCGGTCGGCAAGATCTTATGGATCTAGAGGATGAAATGGCCCACTATGGCGCTCAGTTCCTTAAGAGGAAGACAGGCAACGAAACGGCTACCGCTAGAGCGTTGGATTCGGCTGAAGCTACCAGCCCCTTACAGGATTATACTGTACGTTTTATGGACGCTGTTTCCAACGCTTTAGACATTATGGCTATGTGGATGGGTGAAGCAGTCGGAGGAACTGTTTCTATTGCTACAGACTTCGGGCCTGAGGTTGCGGAGAATGCGGATATGGAAGCTCTGACTGATGCTCGTAAACGTAGAGATCTCAGTCGTGTGGGTTGGATGGAAGAGATGAAACGTCGTGGTGCTTTGGCTGATGACTTTGATATCGAAGCAGACCTAGAGCGTGTCTTGGCAGAAGAGGTTCGACTTACCGCTGGTTCAGTTATTATGGACAGCAATAAGATCAACGATGAGGAAGTTAACCTCTCTAACCGTAAGATGGAGCTAATTCAGAAGGCTACCGAGGGTGGTAAGCCTACTTCAACAGGAGGTGCTGGTGGATAGTGATGATCTAGAACACAACGTAGTTTACATTGATAATCAACAAGGGGACATGGTTCATATTGCTTCAGCCATTAAAGAAGCGGCTGAAAACGATGAGCTTAATTGCATCTTTATTACCGCCGTTGATAGTGAAGGTGTTATTAAGATGGGCCGTGCTGGTGGTTTTACAAATCTCCAGGATTTTTTACTCTTGCTAGGTGCTTTTGACGTTCAGAGAGATTATGTCTTAACTAAAATGCTTATGTTAGAAGAGGACGATTTTGTTGACGAGAACGGGTTTGAAGAAGATGATGAAGAGTAGACACCCGCCTTGGGGCTATCGTAAACTTATTCTCAAATGGAAAGAGTTTAAGATGTTGGATTGGGGTAAGCCTGTAGAACTGGAGAACACTAAGGCTCTTTGGAATGATTGTGATAGAGCCCAAAAAATCGTTAACGATATGTTCAGATATACACCTGATAACGGAGATGAGTGGAACCCTGAACCTAAGTATACTAAATGGACAGGTTGGCTTAGCGGTAAGCGATATGAGAGATATCACGGAGACTGCGAGGACTACGCTTTAGCAAAAATGAGAAAACTAATAGCGTGGGGAGTGCCGAAGGGTGCTTTGCGACTCATTCTCTGTAGAAAGGCAACAGTGTATCATTTAGTTTTGGGAGTTACAACCACTAAGGGAACTATTATCTTAGATAACAACACTAAAGCTATATGGTGGATGGACCAAGATAAAAGGTTCCTGTATGACTGGATTATGTGGTCTGTTCCCGGTAAGTTCATGTGGGAATCTCTCGAATAGTAGGTTTGCAATTCTAGACGAAGTGTGCTATAATGCTTCTTTGGAACGCTTAGCCTATTGGAGACGTAAATGCTACAATCCGTTGACGCGGTGAAGCCCTCTGCTTCGCCCATACCCCTAGCTACGAAAGAAGTCGGTGAGATTATCGCCGCAGGCCCACAAACAGAATTTTCAAATTTTATTCACGCCACTAAGTATCGTTCCGAAGGGGAAACCTTTCGTGATGCTATGAATCGTGTTGCATCAACTTTGAGGGATGATAATGAGCATTTTGAATCTTTTCGTGATTCTATACTCAAAATGCGTTTTCTCCCTGCTGGAAGAATTCAAGCTGCCGTAGGCACCACAAAGGCTGTCACGCCGTACAACTGCTTCGTATCTGGGACAATCGAAGACAGTTTTGTTGATGGTCATGGCTGCATCATGGATCGCGCCAGGGAAGCGGCTGCTACCATGCGGATGGGAGGCGGAATTGGCTACGACTTTTCCCCTCTTCGTCCGCGTGGTGAGTTGATTAAGAAGCTAATGTCGCATTCTTCGGGTGCGGTTTCTTTTATGGAGATATTCGATGCTGTATGCAAATGTGTTGCCAGTTCAGGTCATAGACGTGGAGCCCAAATGGGTATCTTGCGTGTGGATCATCCCGACATTGAAGAATTCATCCACATTAAGCAAAATGAATATAAACTCACTGGATTCAATCTGTCCATCGCAGTCACAGATGAGTTCATGGAATGCGTGGCAAATCAAAAACCTTTCATGCTGCGATGGGGTGGAAGAACATATAGAGAAGTAGATGCTCTTGCCCTTTGGGATCAAATTATGCGGGCTACATGGGATCATGCTGAGCCGGGTGTGATTTTTATTGATTCCATGAATGCAATGAACAATCTCTATTATTGTGAGAACATAGCAGCAACAAACCCATGTAGTGAGCAACCTCTTCCTCCCTATGGAGCTTGCCTTCTCGGTTCGCTTAACTTGACCAAGTTTATCACTAAGCAAGGTGCTAGGTGGTCATTTGATTGGGACCAACTTATTGAGGACATACCTCATGCTGTCCGCGCTATGGATAATGTGGTGGATGTTGCTCGTTATCCTTTATATGAACAAGAGAAAGAAGCTAAGGCAAAGCGTCGGATGGGTCTAGGTATTACAGGATTGGCTAATGCCGGGGAAGCCCTCGGTTATGCTTATGGTTCTGGTAATTTCTTGGATTTTGAACGTCAAGTTATGAACCGCATAACTAATGAAGCTTATAGAGCCAGTGCTTTGTTGGCTAAAGAAAAGGGGTCTTTCCCTATGTTCGATAAAGAGAGATACCTAGCAGGACGATTTATTACCGGAGGCGCTTTAGATGATGAAACTTTGGACTATATTGGTCGATACGGGCTACGCAACTCTCACCTCATTTCTGTGGCTCCTACTGGTACTATTAGTATGTCTGCTGACAACGTTAGCTCCGGTGTTGAGCCTGTTTTTTCCTATGAAGAAGATAGAAATGTCAATCTCCCAGGAGGAAATAGGGAATTTAGACTTGAAGATCATGGCTCCAAGTTTTTTGGCGTTAAAGGAAAGATTGCCGAAAAGGTCACCGTCTCAGAACATCTAGCGGTTTTGGCTACTGCACAATATTTTACTGATTCTGCTGTTTCCAAGACCTGTAATGTCCCTGCGGATACAGATTGGGAGGATTTTAAGGACATTTATATGAAAGCATGGGAGCTTGGTTGTAAAGGAGTCTCTACTTTCCAGGTTGGCGGGAAAAGAGCAGGAATACGGAACGCTGTCAAGAAAGATGAAGAATCGGTAGACGAACCGGTAAGTTTTTGTTATACTGATAGCGTCACCGGACGTAAAGAGTGCGAGTAAGTGGCACATATAACTAAAAAACTAACACTTAAGACTCGACCTAAACGTCCCATGACACGTAGTAGAAAAGCATTATGGGAAGCAACACATGACGAAAGACATAGTGGCGAGAGAGATGCGGACCACGACTCGGGGAAGAATAGTCCCCAAGCCAAAGATAAAGGGAGCATCAATTCGGATAGCCAATAAGAAAAAGAAGATATTCTTAAAGGCCCTAGCAAAGACAGGTGCAGTTGTTGCGGCTGCTAAAGCTGCTGGCTATGCAGATTCTCAGATGGTTAATAAGTATCGAAAGACAGATCCCGAGTTTGCAGAAGCTTGGGAGGCGGCTGAAAATGCAGCTATTGATGTATGGGAAGCTGAAGCAGCTAAACGTGCTTTTGAAGGTGTTGCGAAAGGTGTTTATTTTAGAGGCCAAAAGGTTGATGAAGAAATGCAATGGTCGGATGGTCTCGCCCAGTTTATGCTAAAAGCTAAAAGACCTGAAATTTATGGTGAAAGGAAAAGAGTAGATGTCAACGTCGGAGGACAGGTCGGGGTTGCCGTACTCCCTATGGCTGGCAATGATACAGAGCAATGGGAAAAAGAATCAGGTGAGGTTAACAGAAGAAATGCAGAAGCACTTCAAAAAGAAAAAGAAGAAAAAGAAAACCTACTAATAGAAGACGCAGAATACGAGGATGTAACGCCTACAACTATAAAGAGGGTTTAAATATGAAGAAGATATTTACTTTATGGGCTTTGGTCGCCATTCTTACTTTAGGTATAGCTCCATTTGCACATGGCGGGGAGCCGAATAGAGAACCTTCTGGGCCTCCTACTCAGCTTGTGCCTAAAGAAACGGCCCCAGGGCCAGTACCAAACCCCCCTGTAGCACGACAAATACAATATCCTCCTGGATGTAGTGATCATACAACTGTGGTTGAAACTCTTAAACAAAAGTTTCAAGAAATTCCTCTAATTATAGGAGTTACAAAGAAAAATTACCTTTTTGAGCTTTTTGGTAGTGATCTTGAAGATGGAACTTTTTCTCTTGTTTTAACCAATACTAAAGGGGTTGCATGTATGGTAGATTCAGGAACTCAATTGAATTTTCTATTAGATATGGTTCCTGTTAGACGTGCCGAAAGTCAGGACTTTAGACCTTAACGGCATCCCCTTGACAACACAGGAATATAGTGTATACTAACTGGATGGAAAACCTCAGCCAGTTAGGAGTTTTATAAAATGGCAGATTTTAAGTTCAATGAACATAGAACTGTTGAAATTGACAGTTTTGAAGATATTGTACCTGGAAAGTATCGTGGACTCTACGAACGAGGGGAAAACGATGATGGCGTAGAAGTCTATACTGTTTCAGGTGCAGCCAAGGGTATTGTGGATGATTACGTTGGAACAGCGGACTCACTCAGCAAAGCCCGAGGCGACAAAAAGACGGCCAGCGATGAATCAGCATCCCGCCGCAAGGTAATCCAAGCATTCGAAGAGATGGCAAGTAACCTCGGTTTAGATGAACATGACGACGGAGTTGTTGCTGCTGTAACTGACCACATTTCTGACCTTGTTGGTAAGGTTAAAGGTGGTGAGGAAATGCGTCTCAATCTTGATAAGATTAAGATGGATTATCAGCGTAAGCAGGACGAAGTTGTTGCAGCCAAAGATGCGGACATTAAAGATAGGGATAGAGCCCTACAGAAGCATCTTATCTCTGACGTTGCTACCCGTGAAATTACTGGTGCTAAAGGTAAGGTGGCTGTACTTATGCCTCACGTAGAGCGTCAATGTAAGGTCGTTCGAGACGAACAGGGCGATTACGTCGTACGAGTTGTAGACTCACAGGGCGATTTCCGTTCTGATGGTGCTGGTGGTTGGATGAAGGTCGGCGGTCTTGTTGAAGAAATTAAGCAAGATCCTGATTTCGGTGGGAATTTCGAAAGTGACACTCAGAAGGGTGGCACTGGAAGAGACCCCGGTGAACGTAAGACCAATCCGCTTCCAAACCAAAATACGGGAGACAAGTCTCCTAATCAAAAGATCTCTGCTGGTCTTGACCGTTTGGCACAAGCAGGCAGTAAGAGAGCAGGAATTGGGACGTAAATGGTTGAACTAGCTAACGTCCGTAGGTTCCTCCTAAACCAGCCCGAAATGTATCACCAACAAAAATATGATACTAAACTCGGGCGAGTGGTGGATGATCCTAACTGCAAGTGTAGAAAATGCAACATGAAAGTATTAAAAATCGGCACTACGCCGTAGTATCAAAAGGGGGTTGACAGGGTTAACCAGCTTTGTTAAACTCATAATTGAATTAGGTTCGGACAGGACAATTGGAGTGATTCTAATTGTCCGATAGTCCAGCAAGGAATAGATCCTCTAAGGGTGATCCTCAGTGGGGTCGATAATCAGGCGGCGGGATGCTGCGCCTTGGTTTCGGAACCACATTTTTGGATAGGTAACACCTTTATGGAGGATAAAAATGCCTACAGTCACTCTAGCTGAGTCCGCAAAGCTGGCTCAAGATGAACTAGTGGCTGGCGTGATTGAGAATATCATCACCGTCAACCGCATGTTTGAAATTCTACCTTTCGATGGAATCGAAGGTAATGCTCTAGCGTACAATCGTGAAAATGCTCTTGGCCCTGTGGCAACTGTTGGCGTCGGTGATTCTGACGGCGATATTGGCGCGGGTGCTTCCGGCACTAACGCGGCTGCACGACAGGCTGCTAAAGACGCGGCCACCTTCACCCAGGTCACTAGTACTCTGACCACAATCATGGGTGATGCTGAGATCAACGGTCTCATTCAAGTTACCCGTTCGGGTGACGGAAACGACCAGACTGCGGTTCAGATCGCATCTAAGGCTAAGTCAGCCGGTCGTCAATACCAACAGGACTTCATCACTGGTGATGGCACGAACTTTACGTTCCCTGGCCTTCAGTCCCTTCTAGTAGCCGGTCAAACTGCTGCTACGGGAGTGAACGGTGGGGCACTTAGCTTCGCGTTCATGGACGAGATGATGGATCTAGTTGTCGATAAGGACGGTCAGGTAGATTATATGATCTTCCCGGCTCGTACTCTTCGCTCATACTACGCCCTATTGCGGGCATTGGGTGGAGCTTCTATCGGCGACGTGGTAGAGCTTCCGTCTGGTACACAGGTTCCGGCTTACCGGGGTGTGCCTATCTTCCGTAACGACTATCTCCCAATTAATCAGGTAAAGGGTTCTGGGTCAAACCAGACTACCATTTATGCTGGTACGTTGGATGATGGCTCACGGCAACACGGTATCGCTGGCCTTACCGCTTCGGAAATGGCTGGTATCCAGGTCGTTGACGTGGGTGAGTCTGAAACCAAGGACGAGCGCATTTGGCGTGTTAAGTGGTATTCTGGGCTAGCTCTGTTCTCTGAAAAGGGACTTGCTGGTGCCGATGGTATCACCGACTAACGTGGTTTAAAGGGGGGCATGTCCCCCCACCACTCTAACCTTGGAAGGAAGAACCAATGGCTGAATTTTTGGTCCAATTAGACGCGAACTCTTCCGGCAGATCTCTTGAAGGTGGAGCTAACGTAGTTATAGTTGTAGCGGAAGATGCCGCTGATGCTAGAGCTATGGCCGCTTTCGCCTCTGGTGTAGATGTAGCTGAATGGAGTACAGCCCAAGCCACAGTAACCACTCTTGCAGTAGCAGCGGATATGGAAGGTTGGCAGCTTCGTGCTACAATCTCAACTCCTGCTGGCGCTACATCTTTTGATGGTACTTATGTAGGGATTGCCGCAGATGTTCTAGATGACATGGGTGACGGTATTGCCGCTCTACTTAATGTTCCATTCACAGCCTCATACACTGGCGCTACTCAGACTTTAATCCTGGCAACAGGTACGGGCACTGATGACCTGGGCGATAACATCGTTCAAGTTGGACTTTTCCCACCTGGAGCGCCCACAAAGATGACAGGCGAGATTTCTGGGGTTCCTGGTTTTGTATCCACAGTAACAGACGAAGGTATCACTACAGCGGACTTGACAGTGGTGTTTGCGGCAGATGCTCATCTTGTACCTAGTGTACCAGTTCTTTTGAAATCCATTTAATGCGTAGCTAGGAGGATATTGAATGCCCGCATTTTTAGTAGAGATGCCTGAAGTAACAGGACTTACGTTACATGAAGGCGCAAATAAGATGGTAGTCTTTGCAGATGATGCACAGTCTGCCGAAGAAGCCGCTGAAGCGCATTTCCCTGGCACCGCAAGTTGGGTTGCTCTGGGTGTTGCTACTGAAATTGTGGCGGCTACAAGCTTAACCGGTTATGAATTACAAGTTACTGTTACTGGGGCGGCGGGACAGACCGCTGTTGTAGATGTTACCGCTACTGGTGGTGCTGCTAAACTGGCTCTAGCTTCGGCTGTAGTCGGCGCGGCTGCTGGTGCAACTTACGCAGATGATGAGATCGTTACTTGTGTAGGTGGTGTGTTTACTCGGGCCGCTACGTTCCGTGTAGTTGCTCATACCGGTGGTGCAGTTGATACGGTTGAACTAGAAGATCCAGGTGAGTATACAACTCTACCTACTTTGGATGAAATTGTAACCACTACTGGTGGCGCTGGTGACGGAAACCTTACCCTTGATGGCGTAGCCGCTGCAACCGATAGTTATGAAGTATACATGGCCGAGATTGTTGGTCTCTTGAATGCTCATGCTGACATTGCTGCTGCAACTATTGAGATGAGCGAGAGCCTACTTGGTCCTCGTATCCTTACTGTTGCTGCTATTAGTGATGACATTGGTGATGGAGCAGTTACCATTCGCTTTGGGTTTGGTGATGCTGGTGATGTTTCTGGTCTTAAGGGTGCTATTGTTGATGAAGGAATCGCTGGTGCGGTTCTAACAATGGCGCTTCCGACTTCAGCCGCTCTTGTTCTACCTAGTGCGCCGACCCCTGTAAAGGGTTAATTTAAAAAAGGGAGAGAGTGAGCCTGACGGGTTACTCTCCAACCCCAACTATAAAATTGGAGAATGACGATGGAAAGAACAATTTTTGTATTAGCTGGTCATTATGCTGATAAGAGTGTTGTCCTTAATGGGCACGAATTTGTAGAAGGTAAGTGTGAGGTATGGTGTCCAGGAGATGTTGTACCTTTTGTTAAACGATCTTTAGCAAGTTATCAGGCATATCCAGATCGCTCGTATGAACTAGAAGCAGCACAGAAAAGGGACACAGAAAATGGCATTCGGGATAATCTTGACACCAGTACCAGGAGTAGGGTCTCAGCGGAGGTTCAAAGTCTTCACAAGCCGTCCAGCGGTGGGTCTGCCCAGGAAACCGCAGATGACAGGAGCGCAAATGCTAGCGCCGAAGATGGGGATACCGGGCTTCTTTCCGAGGGGGACGGACGCGAGAACGCCAGGGTTTCCGAGGTCACGTCGGAGATTGATTACAGGTTAAAACAAATTATCGAGAGCCTCGATCCTAACGAAGATGGACATTGGACAAGCGAGGGGCTACCTAGCATTGACGCAGTTCAGTCCGCTTTTGGGCCTAATGTAACCAGAGAGGATATTACGGTTTCAGGTGAAGGGTGGACTAAGGAACGGGCTCTGGAACAACAGGTTTTCCCGGTTAAGAGAAAAGTGGGACGACCTAAAAAGACCAAAGAAGTCGCTGGCTGAGGTGGCATCTAGGTAGGAGTGCAGGAGATGATAAGTTCATTTCCTGCTACTCCAAATTCGGTTGCTAAGAAGGCACCGGTAAGGTACAATAGCCTTTAGACAAACAAACGCCGTAGGAGGATATTAATATGGCAGTAGTAGTACACGTTGTTTGGAAAGATGTCGATCCAGGTGATTCCTTGAGCGATACCGTCGTAGGTATGGTTCTAGCTATTGATGACGCTGTTGACACTACGGATGCGTTAATTCGTACCCGTGGAGAGACTGTCGCTAATGCTAATGGTTTTGCTCTGCCCGCAGGATACTTCAATAATAATCGTATCTCTACGGTTTATGATGCTGCGGATGACGTTACAATCTTTTCAGGCGATATTCGCTTTGAGCTTATCGCTTAATAGGAGGAACTTCCTATGGCGCGAAAAGTTGGTACAACTCGGGATACGGGCGAGTATTTTAAAATGGTTTCGACCGCTAATGCTCGTCCATCCACGAAGAAATCTAAACCCGGTTCGCTTGCCGTCTTCGGTCCAAGTTCTCAATTCAAGGGGATAGGTCGAGGAAAGAAGGGCGATCCCAGAAAGTAAAGGACAAATAGAAATGGCTTCTATTCCTACACATGGTACTAGTTCTAAGAGTGCCGCTGGCACTGTTATGAAGAGTGGCGCTAACCAGAAGAGAATGTCTGGTATGAATCGCGTTGGTCCTTCTAACAAGAACGTTAGAGCAACTCGGTCAGCACAAGGTAAGCCTGTTCCCGTTGGCATGATTGGTAGATCTATTACTGGGCCTGATCTCGGTAACGGCTAAACCGAATGGCGAACGGAGGGTTTGTCAGACCAGACGATCTTATATTCGCTTTCTTGAAGACTAGCGGTAACAGCCGGGATATGGCTGTAAACGGATCTAGTACGCCTGTTCCCTTCTTTTACTCTAGCCCAGATCGAAAATGGGTTCTCTCGCGAGCTAATATAACAGTTCTCGATGCGGGGCCTATTACGGCTACGACTTTTGGCGGTGATACCGCGCTGACGAACGGTTTAGGTTTTGAGATCAGAGGCGAGAACGGTGCTTTGCTGAAAAGCTTTACTGGTGGTATGCCAATTACACGGAATGCCGACTGGGGTACTTTAGCTGGTGTAGACTGGTCACAATCTATTGGCGCTGGTCTAGACGCTGTTACAGTTAGATGGTCTATGTTTAAAAGCGGTAAAGAGGTTCTTATGTTCCCTGGTGAAACATTCCAGTGTGAAGTTAGGGATGATCTTAGCAGTTTAACTGAGATGACTATCATGATACAAGGATACTTTGTCTAATGGCGTTTGTAGTTGAAGATGGAACAGGTCTAGAAACCGCTACCTCTTATATCAGTGAAGCGTTTGTAGACGGCTATCATCTAGACCGTGGTAACTCTAAGTGGGAAGATTTCTCATCTGCTGAGAAACAATCTGCATTGATCCGTGCTTCGGATTACGTAGACAAACGTTTCGGTAAGAGATTTGTTGGCTTCAGAGAAAGAAAGGAGCAGGCGTTAGAGTGGCCCCGTATGGATGCATTCGATGCCGATGGGTTTCTGCTTAACTCTGTTGATGACGTTCCCCGAAACTTACAAAAAGCTGTCGCTGAGTATGCTCTCAGGGCTGCTATTTGTGGTGTGCTTGCCCCTGACCCTTTGCTCCCTACTCCTAAGCAAAATATGGAATCAGGTGAAGACGATGATAGAACAGCTTCGCAATCTGGTGCAGTAGTACGTAAGAAGGAAAAAGTAGGACCACTTGAAGAAGAGACTTGGTATGAAACCGCCGCCTCCCAATCATTAGGTGCTGGCGCGAGATCAGTTCAGTCCAGTCTTGTTGATGATTTTATGATCCCTGCATATCCTGAGGCAGATCTTTGGATCGAAGAACTACTCAAGCCTGCTATGGGTGGCACACTTCTGAGGGCTTAGAGATGCCCTGTGACATTTCCTTTCACCTGGAAGAACCTAACGACGGATTTAACCAGTGGAACGTTGGCTTATCTCACAATCTAGTGAGAAACGCATACATTAGAAACTACACCCCCCGGTTTAAGATAAATAGGAGTAAGGTTAAGCCTATTTCAATTAAAACCGCTGAGGATCTACCAGACATACCTTTGGTTTTATTGTCTCCTAAAACCTCTCCAGAGTTTCCCGGTAAAATTAGTCTGTTTGAATTTGAACACCCAGAAGAATGTATTTATTTTGTAGGGAGCAATAGAATGCCACTGAATGTAAAACAAATGGGGAACAGAAAACCAGACCACAGTGTATATATTCCTACGGAGACCGTACACTCTATGTATAGCTGGACCGCTATAACCATCGCCCTCTATCACAGGAATTATTGGTAATGACCTGGGGACTTTGTTTAGAATATACACCGATAGAGCAGTTTCGTCGTACCTGGGGATACCTTATCCAAGAGTGTAACATCCCTAATGCTTGGGAGCGTGAAACCGGTGATGGCGAAAAGTATGCTTGCTGGCAACCTCCTTGGCATTTCGATGCTAAACTAGACGACCTTCCTGAAGAATGTGAGCTTATAGTTTTGACTCCAGAAGACGGGTCTAAGCTCCGGGGTCGTAACTCTCTAATATATTTTGAGCATCCTGAAAATGCTGTGTACTATTTCGGTAGCGATAAGAAAGATTTGCATCTTTACCACTTAGAGGGTAAGAAATTCAGATCTGTGTATATACCAGACTGCGGCTTCATGCACAGCCATACTGCTGCCGCGATGGTAGTTTACGATAGGATGATGAAGCAATGGCGATAACAGACGGCAGAACTCTCTTAGACAACGCTAACGCCGTAACCAACTGGGGTACATACCCGGCTGACGCTACTGCCCCAAACGTAGAAGGTGACACTGTTAAGTTCGGCTCAGCCTCTATGGCCCTTACTGCTGATAATACTGGCGGTACAGAGGGCATTTGCTATGACGAGCTAGCAGATAGAGACTGGACTGATGAAATAGTATATATGTGGGTGAACATTGCTAACCCTGGTCTTATGGAGACCAAAGCAGATGGCGGTATTAAAGTTAGAGTAGCCAATAACGCGGGCATTTCCAATTTCGCAGAAAGATTTGTTGATGGGTCTGACACCTATACAGGTGGTTGGAAAATGTTTGTCCTTGATATGAATGACATTTGCGCTAACCCTGATCTCACTGGTGGCACACCTCCTGTGGTTTCTGCCCTTCGATATGTTGGTATCGTAGTTGACCTTATCACAGGCGCTATGCCTAAGATGCAGGACAATCTTTTCATTGACATTAGTTGGAGACTAGCGTTCGGCACTCCGGGTATCATTGTTGAAGACGGAACATTTGATTGGTCTGATGTTGTTCTTGCAGGTGATGAGTTCGACTTAACAAAAGCCTGGGGGCATATTAGAGAAGAATCTGGTGATATCAGACTATCTTCATCTATTGAATTCGGTGACTCTGGTGCAACCACTACTACATTCTTAGATGCAGCCGGTAGAAATGTGAAATTCGTTGAGCCTAATAATCCGTTACCTGATGATATTTTTGCAGTAACATTCGTAGGGAACGGAACAGGAACAACCGATATTGATTTTGGGGCTGTGGTTGGTACTGGTGATGATAGACAAGGTGTTGGTGGGACTAACTGGGATAGTGAAGGACCAGCGTATACTATGGACGGCGATACAGATATCGCAGATCTAGACACTCTTAACTTCTACGGAGGTAGTATTAATCGTTCTGGCGATTGTGATTTCTCCAGCAGCACTAAGACAGATATAATCGGTGTGACATTTAATGAATGCGGTGAGATTCGACCTAACGATGCTGAGTTCCTGAACAACTTTATGGTGTCACCATCTGACCGTGGTTTTGAGTATAATGCAACCAACAATATCAAAAACATAACTTGTGTTGCTGGCGGCAATGTGAACGAAGTGGGAACATTTGGTACACGAACCAATAGCGATAATGCAACTCCATCTGACCCAGAAACTTTCACACATACCATAGCCACAGGTGAAGAAGACGTAGCTTTGCTTGTTTTTGTGGGATTTGAACATACAGCAGATGCACTACTAGGTATTACTTATGGTGAGGTAGGCACTCCCGCCACCGTTAGAACCTTCTCTCTTGAACGGGTCGGCACTGTCAGTTTTGGTACAACCATTACAGTAGAAGCCTGGATCTTATATGATCCTCCTGAAAATGTTGCCCATACCCTTAGTCTGAACTTTTCTGTAGCGGTAGATAACGTAGGTGTTTCTGCATATAATCTTGAGGGTGTCAATAGATTTTCTGAGCTTAGTGTCTTTTCAAACACAGCCACAGCAGCCACAGCCGTAGCCACAACAGCAACAGATCAGTCAACCAGTAATTATACTGTAGATATGGTTTATGCGGATGTATCTGGTCCAGGTACTACTTTTTCTGCTGCTGGAGGTGACGCTACTGAAACCCGTGATGTGGCTGTCGGCGGTGAGGCTTCTTATGCTACCTCAGAAGACACAGCAGGACTGGGTGACAGGGTTCACGATTGGACTTGGACTGGTTCTGCTAATGCTGCTCAATTAGTGGTATCTGTTAAGAGCATCGGTCTAGAACACTCCACCCATCTATCAGAAGCAGTAGATACCTCTATTACATATGACAATATACAGTTCTTCGGTTTTGGTGCTTCAGGTACTCCCAAGTGGCACGGTGAAAACTCAGGCTCCGGTGCTGATAGAACAGTTGCAGCGTCTAACGGATCTAACCCTGCTGAGGGCGAATTCGAAAGTACAAACGGTGGTACAGTTGCGGTTACAAATGCTGTTACTGTTAGGGTCGAGGGCTTAACTGAAGGCGCGGCTGCTTCTGTTATTGCTAGTGAACTAGTAGGAACACAGAGAATCGGTGATGTTATAATGGAAGAATTGGCTAACGCTAGTGGCGTAGCTGAGATAACGGATTTTAACTATGAAGGTGCTTTTGATCCATCTGGTCTGGATGTTGTGGTTCGGGCTAGACAAGCTGGTTTACCTAACGGAGCGCAAGTTAGCGATAACGGGTCGTTTACTGACTGGACACCGGAAGCGAACGCCTCGGCTCTAGGTTTTGGTGCTAGTTTTGGGGGTACAAGCGAGTTCTTATCCCGTGGCGCTGACCTTACGGGTTTATCTGACAGTGCTGTAGGCACACTAAGCTTCTGGTTCAAGAGAGGCGCTACCGGTAGTCAACAGGTCATCATGCAAGATGATAATGCCACTCCTAGATTCTTGCTAGAATTCACAGCAGGCAACGATATTCGGCTTGCAGCGCGAAACACCTCAGGAACCATTGTACTAGACATAGAAACCACTACAGCCATTACAGATACAGATCTTTGGCATCATTGCTTGATAGCCTGGGATCTTGGCGTGGCGGCTGAATCCTTTATCTATATTGATGGTGCAGAAGATACAACTAGAACTACTCATACCGCCGCAGAAACCCTTGATTTGACCACTAACGTAACAGATTGGGGAATAGGAGATGAACCCGGTGGTACAGGCAATAATCTTAACGGTAACTTAGCTGAGTTCTGGTTCACTACCACTTACGTAGATCCAACCGTAACCAAGAATAGAAGAGAATTTCGCACTGTTAACGGTATTCCAGCCTATCTTGGTGCTGACGGAGCGCAGCCTACGGGCACAGCCGCTATTGTTTACCTGGGAGGGACCAGTAGGTTTGCTACTTGGCAAGTAAATAGAGGCACAGGTGGTGGATTTACTGAAAACGGTACGTTAGGTGATGGTGGTAACGCAACAGACGTTATAATGTATCCAGCCACCCCTGTTATAGATCAGGATAGCTTCTATATTGGTCATGCTGAGCAATCTGCTGGCATTAAACTACATCTTGTAGTTGCGGCAGGCGGTAGTCCTACAATTACACCTCAATACTGGAACGGTGCTTGGGTAAATCTCTCAGGAGTAGTGGATAATACCTCTAATTTGACCACATTAGGGGAAAATAAGATAACTTGGACACTTCCAGGGGATTGGGCTACCTCAACCGAGGGTGGTCTGGGTCCGTTCTTCTGGATGCGCCTATTATTTGATGCTGGAACCTTGACTACCAACCCAGAGTTGCGAAAAGCGGCACTAGATGTAACCAGATACCTTCCTTTTATTCAGAATCGTATCATTACTTCTAGCGGGTTAACTGTTGTGGCTACTTGGGTTGTGGACTCGGTTGCAGAGTTCTAATCTGTGTGGTAAATTATTATAGGCTAGTAAGTCTTAAACGAGCGAGGATAAAAAATGACTAGTATTAGTATTTTAGGCGGGGATTGGGAGATCCTTTTTGCTGATGAAACGGTCGGTGCTAACGCTGTAGCGGGCATGAAAATGATACGTCATATTGCCGGAACCACAGTTTCTACAACCAGAGCCTTATACTCAGCT
>Ga0114925_10000693_pt1 | contig 15669 bp, 21 predicted proteins | sample SumtaG_2_FD_87287 | JGI IMG/M metagenome (GOLD analysis project Ga0114925, IMG submission 87287) | Deep subsurface microbial communities from Indian Ocean to uncover new lineages of life (NeLLi) - Sumatra_00607 metaG | ecosystem: Environmental > Aquatic > Marine > Oceanic > Sediment | place... | reverse complement strand
GCACTAGAACTAAAGGCTTTAGAAGAAAAGAGATTAGAATGATAGAAGAAGCGACGCGTTTTTGGTCATATGCTTTTGGATCCTTCTTTATTGGCATGTCAATAATAGTACTTATTACTGGTTGGTTTGCGGAAAGGAGGAGAAAGCGCAAATGGGAAAGGCGTTGTGAAAAAGCTAGGCAAGCAATGATTAGAAGAGAAAAAGAAGAAAAAAGAGACCAGGGTAATAATGAGGATAATTAGAAAAATTCTAAGCAAAGTAAAACAGGTAGGTAAAAAAATAGATAGAAGAGTAGATAGATCTGATTCTCTTCTAATAAGCCTCTTATGGCATTGGAAATGGGCCTATTTCGGCGTAATTATCATAATGATATCCTATCTATTTTTCTTTATATGGTGGCTATCGAAATATTATTAGAAGCTTATTTATCACCCCCCTCATTAGTAGGGAGGATCCCGATTGGGGTCCTCCCAAACCATTTTTGGAGAATATAATGGAAGCTAGTTATGCAAAGGCTTTGAATAAGATAGAAGAGTTTATGCAAAAAAGTGGTATAAGAGAAATCTGCTCTAATCTCTGTATTGGTAAATGTTGTGGTAAGTGCTATGAATCCGAAAAAGCATGCCACAAAAACGAAGGTAGAAGGCTTGCTTGTTCATTCTATATATGTCATCCTTTAAAAGAATTACTTTTTACCAGGTGCGATAGAATGATATTTCGTACCGTGGAACTGGCTGTCGGAAATAAAGTTAGAGATGTAATGTCCAAGTGTATACCTGGCTATTTAAACATTTATTTCAAGGTCAATGATCAATCTATAAGGGGCAGATTTAGCATTGATCTAAATATCCTTAATAGACTAGACGAAATAGATGTAAATAAGGTGCTTAGTAAATCCCTCGCATTGCGTGGGTTGCATCGTGATTTCTGCGTAAGCAAAGAGGTAAGTAAACAGTAATGTATGTATGTAGAAAATGTCACGAACAAGATGCTTATTCTATCGATTGTAGATATGACTTTAGTAGGCATGACATAATGATGTTGGGTAATTGTGAAATATGTGGATCCTATGGGTCTATAATTCTCTGCGCCATGTACGATGTATCAGCTCAAAAAGGGAGAAAACTAATTGAAGAAGAAGGCGATGAAAGATTTAAAGAAGCAAGAGAAATAAAATAAAGGGATATGAGGGGGACGAACAGAAATGAAACTAAGAGATCTTGATAAAGGATTTGTAAAGAAGATAAATGGAATACAATCTCTACCCACCCTTGTTGGAGACCCGGAGTTTTTTGTTGCAAATAATAGGGGAACAATTCTAGCATCCGATAAATTCTTTCCTGGCAAAGAAAATAAAATTATGTTTGCAGCAAAAGAACCTATAGGCGCCGACAAAAGGAATAAACTATTTTTTGATGGTATTCAGGCTGAGATAAATGTTGGCGTAACTACATGTAGAGAATATTTTACGGACAATGTCTATAGATGCCTTAATAAGGCTGCTGAGATAATAGGCATCGGTAATAAAATAATACTCAAGCCGTCAGTCAAAGTCAGAAAAGAGGTGATATTAATGGCAGATCCAGAGGCAAGAAGATTTGGATGTATGCCAGATTTTAATGCTTATACAAGAACAACAAGTACTGGGGAGATAGATGCGACCAAGCACCCATATAGATATGCAGGCGGCCATATCCATATGGGCATATCCTCAAAATATTTAGGTAGCGACTCACCCGAATGTCGGATGGCAAAAACAGAGGAGGGCCACATAGCGCTCATCAAGCTGTTGGATTTGTTAGTAGGCATACCGTCCGTTCTACTGGACAATAGCGAATCAGCAATAAGAAGAAGATCTAACTATGGGAAAGCTGGGTGCTTTAGGCCAACCCCTTATGGTGTTGAATATCGGACTCCAAGCTGTTTCTGGATTAAAGCCCCAGAACTTGTATCGCTAATAATTGGATTGGCAAGGCTTGCATGGACTCTAGGGGCTTACGATCTTCGCAAAGAATTCTTGGAAAAGGTAAAGTACGAAGAACAGGCTGTTAGGGAAACCATCGACAACAGCGATGTGGTAAAGGCTAACGAAATTTGGCTAGCGATGCGTCCATATATGGCCCTTCTAGGCAGAGATTGCACAAATCCGCTAAATATTAAATCAATAAGGACATCAAAATATGGATATATAAGTAGTGATTATACTGGCCTGAAGGGTAAAATGCCGCACATAGTGGAGGGTGGTAAACCAGTACATGGGCTTGCGTCCTTTGAATATATAATAGACAATGGATTGGCAGCCATATTTTCAGATGATGTGGCTACTGAATGGCTGGTAGGTAAGGATAACCGTTGGCAAGGCGGTGACCGCAGAGGATTTATCAATGGTATGTATCACAGGCTTGTAGGTAATTCAGATTTCTTAAAATTCCAGGCAAGTTTACTTAAGGATGTAATATAAGGGAGGATGAAATGATAGTAAAAAGAATAACGAGAATAGATTGTGATGCCACTGCTGATGGTGTTAGCTACTATTCTCTAGGCCAATCTCTTAGAGAATATCAGGTAGAGGATATATCTTTTCGAAGAGATGGATATGGCGGTATCAATAAAGACGGTAAAGATGAATCTCATTATCTCATTCGTCTAGTTAATGAGCTGCACGATAAAGATGTTGTCTTTATATTAATACCAAAAATAAAAGTTAAAGAGATAATGTTTAAAGAGGAAGATGTAGAAATACAAAAAGAAGAAGTAAAGCTGGAAAGAGTATAAATAGATGGCTGGAGAGAAAGAGATAATACGGGAAAAGGTATGGATTGATCCAGAGATGGTACGTGTCTATTCCCATGGAGACAATTCAGCCAAATATTGCACTTGTAAAGAGGAGTCCCTCGCTAAGAAAATAAAGGATGATGATCTGCAGCGCGACTGGTGCTTTTCCAGCTTGCTAGGTATGCTCAGCAGAAATGATGAAGACGACAGAATCTATTACAAGATGGAGGAGGACGTAAATGCTGAGACTAAATTAACGGATGAGGAGAAGCACTGTTGGATAGATCTGTGTGTCGCTCATAGAACAATGCCAGACTATATTACGATGGGAAATATAGACGAAAAAATAATGGTACTTAAAATAACGGGAGATCTTACACCATCGTTAATATTCGTCTATCTTTGCTGTTTTAGATATTATAGAGAAGATCCTGGTTTTATAAGAGCAGTAGTCTATCTTGTAAATAAATGTGGTATGAATTATTATGCAGCTTTCGTATTTGCCACCAAAATATGCATGAATTATGATCTCCACCATTTTCTGACTAAGGTTAGAGGATACGGAGACAAACCTGAACTAAAAGATATCGCCATCCGTTTAAGCGATGTGATAGGATTATCAAGATTTCTAAAAGATCCAAAGAAATATGATTCAAGAGGCCCACGTAGTCATAAGGGAGGTGGAGGTTTTAACCAATTCCGGTGTGCATCTACGATAGAAGGTATATCCTCTATAAAACACGACTGTGAGGCACAGGATCTTTTTGATCCAAATATATTAAAAGCAGTATCAGCTACAACTGACTCTGATTCTCAAGAATACCTTAACGGGTTCTTAGCAGATAAAGATAGAATAGTTTATAAGAAGGAGGGGGTATCAAAGTGACCAACAAACAGAAAATTTCTGGTCTCCGTTCTATTTTGAGCGAACTATTCGATTCATTTCGTCCTGATGTAATACATCCAAAGAAGTTTTCTGAATGTATTTTGGACTATGAACATCTTGAGCGACTGAAAACGGAATATGAGAAAATAATAGAAGGATAATATTATGATAATTCAATCTATGTTAGACAATGATCTATACAAATTCACAAAAATGCAAGCAATACTTCACCAGCATCCTAGCGCCATGGCGGAATATACATTTAAATGCCGGACTAGTGGTATTGATTTTCGACCTTACATTGGTGAGATTATAGGAAATGTGAACAGCATGTGCAGGGATCTGCGGTTCATGAAAGAAGAATTGGAATATCTTGGAGATCTACGGTATACAAAGCCAGATTTTATACAGTTTCTCAAACTGTTCCGGTATGATCGTGATTATATTAATATCACCATAGCTAATAAATATGATCTAGATATTCAGATAGTCGGCCCATGGCTTCACGGACCCTTTCGAAGTCCCAGTACTGTCGATCGTAAGCCAGGTTTACTCACAAGACATGAGTAAAAACTATGAATGTGCAAATGCTCGGACATTAGCCAAAGCCAATCTTATAAAAAATACTGATATAAAGATTGCAGAATTTGGTGGTCGGAGAAGGCATTCTGTAGAAGCGCAGTGCGCCGCTCTTGCAATACTTAAAGATAATTGTCCTAAAAATCTAGTTGGCACCAGTAATGTTATGTTTGCAAAGGATCTAGATCTGACGCCAATAGGAACAATGGACCATGGATGGCTACAAGCTCATCAAGCTCTATATCGAGTAGCTGATAGTCAGTTCATGGCTTTAGAGAATTGGGTTAGAGAATATCGTGGAGATTTAGGAATAGCACTATCAGATGTTATTGGATTGGATGCATTCTTGCATGATTTTGATATGTATTTTGCTAAATTGTTTGATGGCTCCCGCCAAGACTCAGGAGATCCTTGTATCTACGCTGACAACCTTATACAACATTATAAATCTATGAACATAGATCCAATGACAAAAACTATAGTGTTTAGTGACGGACTGAATTTTGAAAAAGCTTTAATGCTATGGCAAATATATAAAAATGTGATTAAAGTATCATTTGGTATTGGCACACATATTACCAACGATTTCGACTTCAAAGCCTTACAAATAGTTCTTAAGATGACCAGATGTAATGGGCAGCCGGTGGCGAAGATAAGTGATAGCCCGGGTAAAAGAATGTGCCCCGATCAGGGATATGAGGAATATGTAAAGAAAGTGTTTAACAGAAGATGCAAGGGAGAATAATTAATGGCACCTGAAGGACCGTATACCAAAGAAAGAGAACCAGACACTTCATGGATTAATCCATGGGTAATCCCCATAGTATTTATAGGCGCTGCAATTTTGCTGGCGCTTACATAAAAGGGAGAAGCTAAATGATAATAGGCATAGATCTACATGGAGTTATAGATAGTGATATAAAATGGGCTAAGAAAGTGCTCGATAGTCTCATGTTTGATTTCGGCATAAATATCATATCCGGGCCACCAGCAATAGATATAGAAAAAGAATTAAATGATCACGGCTTATACCGAGATATACATTTCGATGCTGTATTCTCTATAGTAGATTTTCTAAAAGAGAAGGGCGTGAAGATGTGGCTTGATGGAAATAGCAGATGGTGGGCCAGTGAGGAAAACTGGTGGAGTTCAAAAGCTGAAATTTGTGAGAAATATAAAGTCGATATCATGATTGATGACAAAGAAAAATATAAACAATATTTTAAGGGTGGGAAAACAAAGTTCTTGCTATATACAGAATAAGGAGGAATTATGAAAATTGAAAGTGCAGATCTACTTTTAATAGTAGATGTACTAAACGATTTTGTCTCTGGCAGCCTTGCTGTGCCTAATGCAAAGGATATCATATCTGTGATTAACAGATATATAGAGAAATTTAAATATGTTCTTTTCTGTAAAGAAAAGCATCCAATAAATCACTGCTCCTTTATAGCTCAAGGTGGCCCATGGCCACCACATTGTGTAGCAGATACGGCTGGGGCAGAGTTGTGTAGCGATCTAAATGTACCAAAAGATCTATGGATGATCTATAAAGGTACCCTAGCAGATAAAGAAGCATATTCTGCATTTGAATCTACTCAGCTATTTAGAAGCACCCCCTCATACGGCGGTCTTATTATCGATAAACTTGATCTATCAGCCCATCTACGCCTGATGGGAATAGAAAGGCTGTTCATATGTGGACTAGCCACCGACTATTGCGTAAAAGCTACTGTACTGGATGCCGCTAAGAGTTTTAATGGCTTATTATTTTTACTTATGGATGCTATAAAAGGTGTTGAAGCTACCCCCGGAGATACAGATAAAGCCGTCGCCGAAATGGTCAGAGCTAATGTAATACCTATATCCCTAGATTACTTGACGGGAGGATAATATTATGATAAATTGCGTTGTTGAATTACCAGAATGGGTAAAGAAGGAATATGGGGTGACAAATTGAAAAATAAACACAAAAGTAAGCTTATAGTAATATTAGGTAGTAGATGGTATGGAGAGCCTTTTTCTCATCTCGGAAAAATTAGTACATCAATTGCTGATATTGTTGATAAAAGAGAAAATATACAGCTAGTGGTATTTACTGGCGGTGAAGACATTCATCCATCATTTTACAATGGAAGAGATTGTGGTGTATCACAAACAAATATAAAAAGAGACAGTTATGAAGAAAGAGTATTCAAGCGATGTCTAAAAGACGGAATAAAAATGGCTGGGATATGTAGAGGCAGCCAATTCTTAAATGTGATGGCTGGTGGCTTTATGTATCAACATATAACCGGCCATGCTATGCTCGGAGTACATGGAATTATTTATCCTGCTTTAGATAGGAGGGTATTAGTTACAAGTACACACCATCAATTAATAGGACTAGCAGAATCTGGCATACCCATTGCATATACAGATGGTATGATATCACAGAGATACGTTGGGCCACAAGGAGACATTGTCTCATCACCAGCAATGGAGTTGGAGGCAGCCGTGTTTCCAGAGATAAATGCGTTGGGAGCCCAATTCCATCCAGAATGGATGAGAGATAGTATGCCGGGTAAAATGCTATACAGAATGATGGTAGAAGATTTTATAAATTTCTCAATGGAAAATTTCATTACAAAATATGGATATAAGGAGAGAAAGGAAAATGGTAAAGAAATCCGAGCGACAGAAAGCAACTGATGCTGATGAAAAAGTCGCAGAAGAGAAAGAATTAAGAGAAGTAGACCCATTAGACCATAATTTCCCGTTATTAAAAGAGTTTAGAGAAGAAGCACCGGGTAGTTTTAAACACACTCAGGCATTAGTAAGTATGATAGATAATGTCGGAGCCTCCATTGATTTAGATTCTGGATATCTTAAATTGGCTGCCATGTATCATGATATAGGCAAAATGTGGGCACCGGAGTGCTTTTCCGAAAATCAGCCAGCTGGTGAAAATATCTATGATGAACTTGATCCACAAATCAGCTACTACATATTAACTCGCCACGTATCTGATTCAGTGGCTATTTTAGTTGGTCATGACTTCCCAGAAGAAGCAATTAAAATGGTAAGCCAACATCATGGAACAACCGTATTAAAAGCTATATATGAGCAAGCTAAAAGATTGTATCCCAAAGATAAGATTCTCGCTGAGCAATTTCGGTATAGAACCCAAAAGCCGAGCAGCCTGGAATCTCTGATATTATTACTCTGTGACCATGTAGAGGCTACTTCACGAGCAACATTTGCTGATCAAGACCAGAAATTAGATGCGACCAGCTTTATTACTGATATTTTCAACAAACTAATGGCGGATGGACAATTTGACAACGTCGAAATCCGTCTCGGGCATCTTAATAAAATACAAGAAGCCCTAATAAGCGATGTTGCTGGTAGTTTTCATAAAAGAGTGAAATATGAAGGAGACGATGTCAAACTGGAAAGGGAAGAATAAAAACTAGGGGGGAATACAAAATGAAACATTTGATTAGAAATCTAGCGGTAATTTTTGTAGCGATTCCAATAGTTCTATGTTTTGCTGGAACATCCTTTGCTTATACCTTTGATAGTGAGATAGATCCTATAGAGTTTAGCAGTTGGGAAGTTACCGGCAGGCTTCAAACAAACCCATTGGGAGGGATCGTGATAGTAAAAAATCCTGATCCTAACGCTAGAATAAAGGAAGCAACGTTAGAAATTCGAAACGATGGAATTATAAGTTATGAGTATGACATCAATGGTAAAACTTACAAATATGAATTCAACACAGAAACAGAGAACTATGATTTAGTGATTCCGAAGGCGGACCCAGAAATAATCCCCAAAGAATAAAATCAGAGGTCTTAAAATGACATCAGGAGAAAAAACATTACTTTTATCAGCGCCTTCTGAAGAGTTGTTGGCAGCAGTAAATTCGAATGATGAAGAAATACTTATTTTACATGGCAAAAATGAGTTACATAAGTATGGCTTTATGCACAGAAGCTCACATATATTTATCGAAACTTTTGGCGGTGGTTTTATATTACAAAAGAAAGCTAAAGGCACTGAGAATGCTGGGAAATGGAGCTCAGCAGCATCTGGGCATGTAAGGCATGGGGAAACATATGAGACCGCTGCCATAAGAGAGGTAAAAGAAGAGCTTGGTATAAAAATAATTGAGGAAGATTTCGAAGAAATAACAAAGATCCAGCCATGTAAAGAAACTAACAATGAGTTCGTTACTTTATATTCATATCTTATAGCTGATTCTGAAACAATAGACCCAAATGGGGAAGAAGTAGATAGTATAATTATCTGTTCTCTAAAAGAGATTGTAGGAGATGTGCCTCTTAATAGAGACAAATATTCTCCGGCTTTCGTTTATTTGCTCAATATATATTTATCGCTCGAAGGTTGGATATATGATAAAGCATAAGATAAGGAAAAATAGAAACGGGAGAGACCCAAATGATATATAATATAAAAAATATGAATGATGAAGTCGCCAAAAATGTGTATCTCCTTGTAGTAAATGACTTCCTCATAGGCAGCACAAGAAAGTCGGATATAAACGATTATTTAGCTGAGGACAGGTCAATGTTATCACTATATGATTATGACGAAAATGACACGCTGTTTCTCTATGGCCTGGTACTCGATATAAAAGAATTACCATATGAACTGCCAAAAGAGCTAGAGATTAACGACATATGGCTGTTTCAGAAAATCCAAAAAGCGGGCATACCGGGAATGGTGAAATATGAAATAATGTCAGATATGGAAGAAGCTACAGACGCAATAGAACAAATTATTGTGATTGAAAATGTAGAGATAGATGACTTTGCTATAGTGATAGGCCTGGAGATGGATTTGGTAATCCAAGTAACTCCTGGCACTTTTAAAGTTGATGCGAGACATATATTTTAGGAGATCTGTTATGGGTGAAAAACATATGAAAATGACAGTAAAAGAAGGCGCTAAAGAAGAAACAGTGTGTGGGAGACTTATTGGCTTTATAGACAATGTTCAATGTAAAGCCATAATGAACTCAGAAGATGCCCCGAGAAAGATATTCACCTCAAAATCAGTATTGCCATCTGATTACTGCGGCAAAATAATTGGTAGCAGGCTTGTCTTTGTCACATATGAACTTGGTGGCAAACTTGGCGATGATAAAAATTTTGACAGAAAGATATTTATTTCGCCCGTCATAAAAACCATAGCCTATGTCGGTGGTAATTCAGAATATAATTGTGGAGAGAAAACATTTATTCTAAATCCAAGTGGTGATAAAGATGGGTAGACAAACAAGCAAGCTCATATCAATGAAGAGCGGTAAAAAGATGAGGGTTGACCTCGGCTCTCTATATGTTTTAGATAAGCCTATTTCAGCATATAAGCAGGGGTCAAAATTGTTAACAGATGCTTTTGAGATATTGGTGGTTATGTCGGTGGCTTTCTCTCGTGATGGGAATATGGCGTTCTATGTTATTGCTATTAGAAAATGCAGCCTTTTCAAAAAATTAGGCAGCTCTTTTAAAAAATTGAGGAAACTGATACACCGTATGGCGGACTCCGATCAAGTTATTGTAATATATTGCATAGGTAGATTAATAAACAATTTAATAGAAAACATTCTTAAGATAGCTCGCTACTATTCTAAAGAGAGCGAAATAATAGGCATAATAAAATTATTCAAAAACAACATATCAGAGATAATAGAAGAGATTAGGGGAGGGCTTAATCCACGTAGAAAACCGCAGGACTCAAAATTAGTTGAGCTGGTTAAAAATAATATCGATAAGATAATAGGAGCAATGTTAACAAACTATAAGGCTACCGTAAGTATCAAAAGAAAACATCTCTTCCTGTTTAAAAGCTATCTCTGGTGCGAAAGTTGCGACGTAAAAAACATGAAATGGCATAAAATAGGTAGAATGGTGGACATTAAACAATGGCCTATAGATGCTATCCGCTTGTGGGCAAAATATCAGCTTCGTTTGCCACCGGAATCATTTGAAGGTATTATCGAAGAGTTATACTTTTTCAGCAATAGTACTGAAATAAAGAAAAACACTATAGAATCTATTCAAAGGTATAATGTCTCTAAAAAAGACTTACCGCAATCAAAAAATCTACGGCATAATGAATCAACAGCAGAAATGTTAGACCCGCTTCTTGATGATAGCATATGTTTAGAAGATGGTCTTTCAGAGCAAGAACGGTTGGAAAGAAAGGCGTATCTAAGAATGAAACACTTGGAAGAAGGAAGAGAACGTATAAGAGCAGAGATGAGGATACACCAAGAAACTTTTGGGAGGTAAATATGCAAATAATCCGGCCAACAGAGAAAATAAGAGTTATAGAAAGTAAAAAGCAGTGTAAAACCGGATCAATTGGGTATCTAGCTTATCAGCAGCCTATGGATATGTATAACATATATAGATCACTTATAGTCTTCACAAAGTTTGGTAACAAGGGCAAAAATAGAATTGAAATGATAGGTATTACCACCGAAATGGTCGATATAAATTCTATGAAGGCGACTCCAAAACAGAGGGAGTCGCTAAAAGAAAGAATAACAAAAAGTAGCATTATGCCAAGACATCCAGATAAATATTATACCATCAATTCAAGCATAGAAAGAGTACCAATGACATCAAAAAGTGTGATAGACCTAGATATATGGAACTTCTTCGGTTATATCTGTTCCTTATCTCTGTTTATGAAATCACTTACCGGTGGCGACACAAGACTACCTTTACCAGGTAGAGATGGCCCTTCCATAGCGGATGTGAACCGAACGCGTATAATCGATGTGCCTCCAATAGCTCTAGCTAATTATATATATTTAGCATTAAATTATTCGGAGCTAGCGGGTGTTGATGCAGAAGAAATTTCTTCGCGATATATGGATCACTTTAATAACACACGCAATAGAACAAAGTGTATGGATAAAATGTATTTACTTCTTTCAACTCTGCGTGAAGGTGTTTTAAGATATTCCACCTACATAATTGAAGCACATAAGAATATGACTAACCGTATAAAGTCCATAATAGCCAACAAAAGAGAAAGCCCAATAAAATTTGAGATAGGAATAGATGTGGATAGGTTAGAAGTTGAGCGGCCAGGGCGGCCAGGGCGGCCAAGGTCTGTACGGGCAGAAGCAGTACCACAAGGATATAGATCGCCAGGAGAGCCAGTTGAAAGACGGCCCATTGACGCTAATGGCGAATATCGAACTATGTCATCAACATCTTCTGCCTCAAGGCCTCTCCGTACAACAAATCCTGTCCGTACAGCAAATCCCAGGCCGGAAAGGTCAGATATAGGCACATGGGAAATGAGGAGGGAAGCACAGGTAGAAGAAGAACATGAGGAAGAGGTATAAATAGAAGGAGGTCACCGTGTTTCGAAGAGGCCAAAGAATAATAGTAATAGAAAGCTCTGCTAAAAAAGGCGCTCATCCGGAAAAAGGCGATATTGGATATTTAGATAATTTGTACCTATTCCCATATAACCAATTTATTTTAATGGACGCTTTATTTTTTAGATATAAAAGTGATATTAAGAAAAATGTCACTAGAAAAGTGGAAAAGAAGCGGCTCATAATAAATCTTGGCATGAAGTCAGAACTACTATCCGATATTGTCAAAAATGGGGTAACAAGACAATTCTTTTCCGATCTTGTGCCGGTTTGTCTGACCAGCGTGGGATATGTATACAATGCTTTTATAGACCATCCATACTTCATTGGTCCTTGTGGGATGTGGAGCAGAGACAGCAGAATGATGGCAAATGGGAATGCTATAGTAAGGATACCATATGGAAATATTGCTCCATTTAACAACTCCTCCAATAGAAAATATTTGCTGGGGGATTGTGACAATAAAGAACTATCAGCATGGTTACGCACCATGAATCCTATGATGGCCTTTATGTGGTCAGTTTTCTTTAATCTTGGCGATTGTGATATGAATAATAGTATATCCAATGCGGCTGAGGTCATATGGCTAGAGGTTAATAAATATCTTACTACAAATGCTGTCCCTAATGGAACAAAGTATAAATTTAACAATATATTTTTAGCCCTAAATAGCGATGAAAAAAATCACATTATAGAGCAAATAAGAAAACTAGAAGCACTTGATACCATAGCGTTGCACAGACAAGACATCGGTTTTCTTAATAATACCAGCGATAATAGGCGTGGTATACAACAGCTAGCAGAATTGTGGCAAAGTTATGGCATGGTAACTCTATGGAATAAAGGATCAGCACTTTCACCTCAAACGAAGAGATCTATAGCTGCTCTTCGATCTATATTCTTTCGTAGCGTAATAATGTCGGACGATGTTCGCAGCAAGTTGAAAATGTTTTCAAAATATTTTCCGTATATCGACATTAACAATAGTAGGAATATCTCTATTTTTCAATCTATTCAAAAAGATATAAACAACAGCAGCGCGGCTCTTGCCCGTATTTTTGATAGTAGCTTAGTTTCTAAAAGATAACCTCTAAAACAAAGGAAGGGGGTAGAGATTGGAAATAGCTATCAAAGAGAGGATGGATAAGCTAGTAGAAGCTGTGGAGAGGGAGTTTAATAGACGAGAAGGTTACACACAATCTGGTGTCGAATTTAATGCAAAAGTTATTGATAATGTACTATGGATAACTTTTGATAGAGATAATCTCTCTAAGTCTATTCGTATACCACTCCCACATATAAGTGATCACGGTCTAGAATTGATAGTTGATAACGATATAACCAGAGTTATGTGTAATTATTGGCTGGAAAGATCACAAACAGAACTGAATTATCATCAAATAATAGAAAAGCTGCTATGTGAGAATATAAATATAATAATGCCATCCCTTGAAAGCGGCGCATCTTTTATTGGCAAAGTTATAAAAGCATTTGATTCGGACAATGTTCAATTCATAGTAAACATTTATCAAAAGCTAGTCAACGGTATAGTAAATGCAATGCCGCTTTATGAGACAGACATGCATAGTTGGATTATGAATCGCAGGTTGGTAATCATAGATCCAACATTCGATGAAATATCAAATCCTGAGCAGAGGCTTGAATATCAGGTCAAGAAAAATAAGAAATATTATTCTCAATTTGGTTGGACTTCTATTGGGCTATCTGATGGGGTTCTGGCAGATAGAAATGTGATTCTAAAGGAAGACCTAAGAAAGCTAACTCCGTTTGGAATGTACCACAACCCACAAAGAAATTTGTATTCCACTCTTGCCATGAAGGGTGACGAATTACCAAGAATAAGATCTGTTTCAATGAATAACTTGATTAACCAGGGGATTTCCAGAAAAGGCTGGAACATGGTAACTCCGATTTTGGATACCCCTCTGAATTTCGAAGATCAGATTTTGGTAGATAGTCGCCATAAGGGTCTTTTTCACACGGTGACAAGGAAATTTGCAATTTATGGCGATAAACTTCTAATAAAAGAAGGCGAAAAAGTCGCCACTGGTGACAAATTGGGCTTTTCCAATGATAATGTCCCGGTAGTAATGGATTTAAAGTGCGAAGAAGCCAAAGTAATTAAGATAAAGAAAGAATTAACAGAAGTCGGCGGAGATCAAACAATTGTCCACACCATGGTGGTTGAAGGTAAGAGATTTCTCAAAGATGGCAGCAAATTCTCTAATCTACATGGGAATAAGGGTGTAATAAGATTTAGAGATTTGGGAGTCGCAATCCATCCAAAAACTGGAGAAGAAATACCAATTGATGTGATGTTTGGCGGTATGTCCGTTGAGAGAAGAGCTAATTATGGCCAAATTCTTGAAGCATTGGCAAATAACCTATATCCAGATAATATAGGGTCTATCGTGGTCGAAGATAATTATCAGCAAGAAAAACAAAAGATAGAAACAACCCTCGAAAACTATGGTTTTCCAAGAGACGGTACGTGGGCAATCCATACATATTGTGGAGAATTTTCTGCAATTGTTGGTAAAATATTTTGGGGGGTAACAAAAGATCCTGAAGACCAACTATGGGAGGGCGATAGAACGGTTATCACAAACAATAGGGAAGAGAGGATATCTGGTCTAAAATTCAGTCATGTCGAGTTGAAGGCTCTAACAACCAGATTTGGGCCAGGCAATCCGATAACAAAAGAAATTTTATCCCATGCTCAAGGTATTAATATTATTGCCGATGAGATAAAGATCTTAAGATCTGTAAAAGGGGACGTAGACAGTGATCTAGCAGTAATAGATGTAAAAGATATAAAATTCATTGATACAACAGATGGGATGTTCCATACACCAGATAGAATAGCGGGGACAGTTTTAGATGAAAACTTTATGCCAGATGGGTTTGTTTTAAAATTACCGTCCGAATTCCAGGTTATCGTAGAAAAAGATAATCTGGAAGAATCTTTGATGGGATTACCACAAGAAGTACAAAACCCTGAAGATAAAATAGTCTATCAATATGATAAGATATTTATACCCAACGCTTTTATGCGTAGATGTTGGAGGCATCCATCCGGAAAATGGGGTTTAAGTATGGTAGGCATATATGTCAACCACATCGTTGCTTGTGCTCATAAATTTATTGAGACAAGAAATGTAAACGACGAAATAAACCTAATGAGGGCAATTAGTAGATATTTCCTTAACGTAACCAAAGCCATGGGCTCCAAAACGGGCGATCTTAACAGCTTTGGAATGTGTGTAAGATATCCATTCTCCTCCCATGCAACTGTGACTCTTTCTGATGATTTGCCAAAAGATACTATTGAGATCCATAGGGACATGGCAAAGGATCTAAAGATAAAGGCGGGTGATGTAGTGCTTGCTGAGAGATTTCCCTGTCTTGGGTTTGTATCCATCAGGCCACAATGGGTGAAAATAACAGACGATGTTCAATGCAAATATACTATAAGAGCAAGCGGCAACAGTCTTTGCTCTATGAGTTTAGATTTTGATGGAGATACTCTATTCATCGCTAGCTTTCATACACCACAAGCAAAAGAGGCTTTGGCTAAGGAAATGGGATCACCAAATAGGATGTGTAAAGACGCAATAGAGCAAATAAATGCTAAGAAGATTCCACAAATCAAAGAGATGGGCCTAGATGACTTTAGAATCAGAGTATTCCCAAAGCCAACAAATGAAGAGCATGCGGAGCTAGTAAGAAAAGCGACCGGTGTTAAAAGCCATACCGGCCCAGTAATTGCATTGGCATATAATCTAATGAGAATCGTGGAAAGAAATGTCGATTATAGGGATATAAAACAGCATGTCAATTTGGAGTTGCTGTTGGATTTCCTTGGCAACACTGTGTTTAAGCAGAAGCACGGCATAAAATCTCTACAAGGAGAAGCTACTGACGCTATCTGCACTGCTGATGTAGATCGAATGGTAAGGCTAGGATTTGATAGAGAGCCGAGTCTATTGCTTTGTAATCTTAT
>Ga0114925_10000692_pt1 | contig 15680 bp, 17 predicted proteins | sample SumtaG_2_FD_87287 | JGI IMG/M metagenome (GOLD analysis project Ga0114925, IMG submission 87287) | Deep subsurface microbial communities from Indian Ocean to uncover new lineages of life (NeLLi) - Sumatra_00607 metaG | ecosystem: Environmental > Aquatic > Marine > Oceanic > Sediment | place... | reverse complement strand
TCACACTGGTAAAACTATGGGAGGAGTTATATATGACAATAATTCCCTTGATATCTTAAAGAAAATAATGAATGAAATAGTTTCTATTGCTGAGAAGAAGGGAATTAGGCTTGCTGAAAATATCATAGAAAATACAATAGAATTCTGTAAAGACTATCCAGATGTTAAACCTTCCTATCAAAGAGATGTAGAAAAGAAAAAGAAAAATGAAGGTGATTTATTTGGGGGTGCTATAATTCGAATGGGAAAAGAACTAGGTATATCTACAACAATGACAGAATCTATTTATAAAAACATAGTATTTTAAGCAGCGAAGTTTTTAATTTTATGATTAGTTATAAAGTCGGTTTTTCCAGAAAGAAAAAATAAATAATTAATAACAGCTAAGAATTATTTATGGATTTTGAAAATTTAATTTATGAAGAGAAAGATAAAGTAGCTTTTATAACGCTTAATAGACCAGCTAAAATGAATGCTTTAAGCATGGCTTTATCAGATGAGATAATAGCCGCTGTAGATCATGTGCAAGAATCTAAAAGACTTAAGTTTTTGGTCTTTAAGGGAGCAGGTAATAATTTCTGTGTAGGTGATGACATCACGGAGATGCCAAAGTGGGGCGACGCCAATGAAATTATGCGCCGTGCTAGACATTACCAAACCATGGCTAATAAAATTGAGGAATTGGATAAAATCACTATAGCTGCCGTGGATGGCTATGCTGTTGGCGGGGGATTAGAAATTACAATGGCTTGCGATTTTGTCATCGCTACTGAGCGTTCAAAATGGGGCATGCCAGAGGTAGATGTTGGAATAACTCCCGGATGGGGCGGAACAACAAGAATGTCTCGACTCATCGGTCGTAGGAGAGCGAAAGAAATTAATCTTCTTGGTGCCCTTCATTCTGGAAAAAAGGCGGTGGAGTGGAATTTATGGAACCGACTTGTACCTAATGACCAACTTGATAATGAAGTAGAAAAGTTATTAGAAGTACTCAGATCTAAAAATCAGCAAGGTATGCGTCAGTTAAAATTCATAATTAACCGTGGAGTCGAATGTGACTTATATACCGCTCAAGGTTTTGAAGCCTTATCTGCTGGTTTAACTGGAGCTGTTAGTGGAATGTGGAAAGTAAAAGACGCCGATCAAGGTAAAGGTATAATTGGGTTCGGGCGTAAGGATGGATTATGGCAAACGAGAAGAGGTTTAGCAAAAGATTTTTGGGTTGACTAAATTAATTGTTAGAATTAATATTGAAAATATTTTTTTCTCCTTTTTATAAAGATTTAATTAATTGGAAACCTAAAACTAAATTACAAATTAAAATTGTGATTGTAAGATGCCCAGATTAGATAAAAAAATGTTGATAAATGCGCCAGTTGAAAAAATCTATGAAGTTTTAAATGATTTTATGAATTTACCAAGATGGAATATTGTGGTGAAAGCTATTTCTGAGCTGGAGACCGATAAGTATCTTTTGAATACAACTGTAGGGGAGATAACAAATACAGTTATAGAAAACATACCAAATGAGAAGATTACATCAACACAAGAGGGAAGTCCGATGCAAAAGATTGGATACACCTTTGAGCCTAAGGGAGATGATGTGGAGGTTACTATGTGGACTGAATTCGAATTAGAGGATCAGAGCTCGGTTCTAGATGTAGCTGCCGATTTATTTCTAAAAAGTCTGAAGGTTTATATGAATTACCTCAATGAGGGTGGAGAGCCAGAGAAATATAAAAAGAGAATTGGCAAAATAAATAAAGCATAACATCAATGAAAGTTAGAAAAAGTAAAATCTCAATTAAATTTTTTTTATTATAGGTGTTATTCTCAAGTCAATACGTCTGGAAATTATAACTAAGAAAAAATGTAAAGATTTCATTCAAATTCTTGTGGAAAACACCACTTTTAGAATATAAGCGACAGTGTATTCAAAGATTCTTAAAGAAATTGATAATTTTCATGCTAAGAGATGAACTATAAAATAATTATAATCCTTTATTTTATCTTTGTTTTTATCAAAGAAAGATCGCGTCTTGAGCATAGATAGTAGCCAATTAGGAATTCAGAGTATCTAGCAACCTAAAGAGGTTAAAGATCTCCCATAGGCAAAAGTTTATTTCCTTTGTTTTCTTTTAAAGAAATAGTTCTCTAAGAACGATGTTTTAGTAAAAAACTTAAAAATTGGTAATAAAATTGGTAAAAGGAACAGTAAAGTGGTTTAATAGCCGAAAAGGCTTCGGATTTATAAATTCTGAAGAAGGAAATGATGTATTTGTTCATTTCTCTGCATTAGCTGGAGACGAAGATGAATATAAAACATTAAATGAAAACGATGAAGTTGAATTTGAAGTAACTGAAGGTCAAAAAGGCCCCCAAGCAAGTAATGTTGTCGTTACTAAAAAAGCCCCTCCCCAACTGGGTTCATATAATAGAGGCGGCGGACGTGGTGGTGGTGGCGGTAAAAGAAGAAGCTACTAATTCTATAAATAGTATAAATCCACAAATTATAACAAACATTATGAAGTAATAAATAATAGTAAGGAAAAATTTCTTTTTTAAATATTGTTATTGTCTCATATTTTTTTTTTTTTTAATCTTTTTAACATTATTATTGTAAGGGATGTCTTTAGGTAAAAATTTATTTGGTTAATTTTTGTAATTAGTAGTCTAAAAACTAAGATTTTTTTTAAAAACTAATTAACAAGAGACTTAAATGTTTATCAAAAAACTTTTGGGTCGATTAAATTATTTGATTTTTAATTATTTTTATTCATAAAATCGATGTGCCTCATCAACTTGACTTAAAGGACCAATAATTATATATACATAATATGATCTAGTATACATAGGGATGATATTATGAAAGTGCTTTCAGTAAGATTAGATGAAGAAATAGAGCGAAAGTTAGGATTCCTAATGAAAAAATTAAAGATCATCGATAAATCAACTTATATTCGCCAATTATTGGAAAAATCACTTTCTGAGGAACTTCTAGAACTCCTCTGTAAGGAAGTAGGAGAAAAACAAATCAGTGCATGGAAAGCCGCAGAAATAGCGGGGATTTCGCTTAGAAAAATGCTACATAAATTAAAAGAATGTAATATTTCGGGAATTGATGAAATATCTCTTAAAGAAGATATTAAATTTGCGTTGGAATGAACGTCAATCATGATTGCTGTAATAAATGCATCTCCATTAATTTATTTGGGAAAAATTGGTGCTCTCACATTAGTTCCTAAACTTTTTTCACATTGCTATACCACATTATTGGTGAAAGAGGAGGTTCTTAGCAAAGAAAGCACTCCCGAGTATCCCATTCTGGAAGAAGTCTTTTCGGATTGGTTAAAAATAAAAGAACCAAGAAACCAAAATCTTAGGAAAAGGCTGGAAGAAATGCAGATGCACCCTGGAGAAGCCTCGATCATCGCTCTAGGGAAAGAACTACAAGACAAAGTAAAAGAAAACGTTATTATCATTGATGATTTAGCTGCTCGGGAAATTGCACGAACATTAGAACTGAATATTACAGGAACTATAGGTGTTATTCTCAAGTCAATGCGTCTGGAAATTATAACTAAGAAAAAATGTAAAGATTTCATTCAAATTCTTGTGGAAAACACCACTTTTAGAATATCAGCGACAGTGTATTCAAAGATTCTTAAAGAAATTGATAATTTTCACGCCAAGGAATTGAAAGAATCATAATCTTTCAATCTTTTAGTGTGATTTCCATATAAAAAAAATATGTTTTCAGTAAATATAATCTTTTATACCAAGCAAATTTTGTCAATCGATTTCAAGTCGAGAGATCTAAAATAAGAAGAAGTAAAAAAAAATGAATATTTATTGAAGTTTATCCTTCATTTCGATATAGTAATCTAGAGAAGTAGGATTTCGGAGAGCTCCACGATTTGCTACTGCCATACCATGGATGATTTTGGTTACCGCAATCTCGACTTTCTTGTTGCTGAATGTGTAAGGAATACCATCTTCGGGTGCTTGGTAGATTAATTTAGGTACATGTCTTGGAGAGGTTTTTGCTTTTAAAGTAGTTCTAATTTTTGCTTGAAGTTCATCAGTTAATTCAAAACCTTCATTCAAAATTACGAACATTACAATTCGGATGTCTCCTTCCCATTTTTGCCCGATAACAAGACAATCTGCAATCTCAGGAAGTTGTTCGATCACATTGTAAATTTCAGCAGTTCCAATTCTTACTCCTGATGGTTTTAATACTGCATCAGAACGGCCCCAGAAGGTTATACCGCCTGTATCGCTATGAATTACAATATAATCGCCATGCCTCCATACCATCTTACCTACATCTTTGTAGTAATCAAAGTAGGCAGCCTTATACTTAGTCATATTATCATCGTCGCCCCAGAAATGGGTTGGCATAGAGGGTGAAGGCGCTTCACAAACTAATTCAGCTTGTTCATCTTCGATGGGTTCAGATTTACCAGAATAAGATTCTACTTTCATTGCTAATGCTCGACCTTGTAATTCACCAGAATAAACTGGCAAAATTGGAATCGCACCAGCAAAACAACCATTAATATCTGTACCACCGCTGATTGAATTGAAGAACAGATCTTGTTTAATTTCTCTATATACAAATTCAAAACCTTCCGGAGATAATGTTGATGCTGTTTGTGATATTTCTCTTAAGGCGCTTAAATCGTACTTCTCGGCAGGCTTAACCCCAAGACCCATTAAGTAATGGATATAGGCAGCACTGGTACCGAAAATGCTAACTTTATGCTTTTCTATTAATTCAAAGAACCTAAGAGGATCTGGGTATAATGGATTACCATCATAAAGAAAAATAGTACATCCACAAGCAAGCCCGCTAATAAGCCAATTCCACATCATCCAGGAGGGTGCTGTGATATAATTTAGTACATCACTTCGTTTAACATCAGTTGAGAGATCTAATTCCTTTAAATGATTGATAAGTACTCCTCCCGCACTTTGAACCATACATTTTGGCTTACCTGTTGTTCCTGAGGAAAACATCACATATAATGGATGGTCAAAAGGTAATTGTTCAAATTCAAGGGCAGGATCTTCGTCCTTTGAGATAAAGTCTTCCCAATTAACAGCTTTAGGAATATTACTCACATCAGCTTTATCGGATATATAGGAGGCAACAATCACTTTTTCAATAGAAGGTATTGCTTCTACTACAGCCTTGGCATTTTCACTGATATTAAATTCCTTATCTCTATAAAAATAACCATCAACCGTAAAGAGAACCTTTGGTTTAATCTGACCAAATCTGTCGACAACTGCGCTAGGTTGTAGCTCTGCCCCACAAGATGCCCAGGTGGCACCAATTGCGGTAGCCGCTAGCATTGCAATAGGGGTTTCAATAAGGTTTGGGATATAAGATACCACTCTATCTCCTACTTTTACACCTGCTTCTTTAAGCGACTTGGCTAAACGCGCAACAACTTTATTTAACTCTGCATAAGTCATTTGTTTGGTGACCTTTGTTTCACCTTGAAATACAAATGCTATCTGATCATCTTTATACTTCAATAAGTTCTCTGCAAAGTTTAGTTTAGCTCCAGGAAACCATTTAGTGCCTGGAAAAACGCTTAAATCCTCAACAACTTTATCATAAGGGGCTGAAGAAATGATTTCACAGAATTTCCATACAGCATCCCAGAAATCAGGAATTTGTTCTACCGACCATTTATAAAGGTCTTTACCTCCCTTTATACTTTGACCATAGTTTTTATTGGCATAATCGATAAAGCGCGTTATTTCTGCGTTTTTAATCCATTCCTCTGATGGTTCCCAGAGTTTTTTTCTATTATCGCTCATAATTTTAACATCTTTTGTTATTTTAGATTTTTTTTTTACTATTTTGATATGTAAATATTGAATATTTCTATTAATATTCTTTTTTCATTAAATTTTACTTTTCTATATAAATCAAAAATTTTTAAGGATTTGAAGCATAGATTAGAATATTATTTTTAAAGTGATTTATATGGAATTTAAAATTACTGAGGAAGAATTAGAAAAAACTGTAAAAAAATTGGCTAATGACATATTTATTTATCTTAAAGAAAGAAAGATTGATACTATTTATTTTATAATTATTTTAACGAGTTCTTTTGTTTTTGCAGCAGATTTGATGAGAGAACTCTCTAGATTAGGAATAAAATTACGAAGCGATACGATTAGAGCAAAATCTTATAAAGGTAAAGAATCTGGAGATTTAGATATAAAAGTTGACGATTTCCTTAAGATTGATCTAAATAATAAAAATATCCTTATTGTAGATGATATTCTTGATACTGGAGAAACCATATATCATGTCAGAGAGCATATTGTTAATTTATATAATCCTAATATGTTGGAGTTTTGTTGTTTATTGAATAAAATCCATAAGAGAAGAACTAAAGATGTTTATGTAAGATTTCTCGGAATAAATATTCCAGATAAATTTATAGTAGGATATGGATTGGATTTCAATGGAAAATATAGAGAATTACCCTATATAACTACAATAGATCAAATAGAGGAATAAATTGGTTTTTATATGACAGAAAAAATGAATGTTTTGTTTATAATTACTGATGCTCATAGGGCCGATCATATGAGCTGTGCAGGTAATCCTATTTTAAAGACTCCGAATTTAGATAGATTGGCAAAGGAAGGAGTTAGATTTACAAATCATTTTTGTACTAATCCGATTTGTGTTCCAAATAGGGCAACTATGCTTACGGGAGTATATCCCAATGTGCATGGTTGTCGAAGTAATGGAATCAATTTAAGAGAAGACATTCCTAAAATCACCGAAACACTAAAGAAGAGAGGTTGGCATACTGCTGCTATAGGTAAAATCCATCATCAGTTTTGGATTGCTCCTTTCAAGCATAAATGGAAATCTGCAGAGGATGTGGTTAGTTGGTCACTTGATAATGTTGGGAAGAATCCCGTAAAAGAAAACTTTCCAATACCTTATTATGGTTATGAGGAGGTTAATTTAGTAGTTGGTAATGGATCTATTTGCACGGGCCATTATATGGATTGGTTAGAAGAACGCTCTCATGAAGAAGCTGAGAAAGTGAAAATAAGATGCAAAAATTATGATTACCTATTTAGTTTATTTTGTGATCCAATTCCCGAAGAACTATATAGCACAACTTATGTAAAAGAAAAGACAATTGAATTTTTAGAACGATTTAAAAGAGGGGATTATGGGAAAAAACCATTCTATTTACATTGTTCCTTTCCAGACCCGCATTATCCTATATATCCCGCAGAAAGAATACAAGAGAAATATAGACCAGAGGACGTTGATCTACCTCCTAGCTTTAATGATATTGAAAACCTTTATAATCATGAATATTTAGGCCCATTTCTTAAAGATCCTTTCTTTAAAAATGCTATGTTAAGGGAGACAAATGAAGAAGAACTAAGAAAATTCATAGCCTTGACATATGCATCAGTTGCGATGGTTGACGAAGCTATTGGTGAAATTTTAGCATTATTAGATAAGTTGGGTTTATCAGAAAATACAATAGTAATTTATACAAGCGATCATGGAGATTTCATGGGTGATCATGGCATGTTATTTAAAGGTCCTTGTCCGTTTAAAGGACCACTTCATATACCACTCATATGGAGGGTACCGGGAATTACTAAAGGGGTAATCTCTGAATCATTAGTAAGCTCTATAGATTATCCAAAGACAATTTTAAATCTGCTAAATATTCCCGAACGGCATCATCCTCCGGAAATGCAAGGATATGATATTACATCACTATTAAAAAATCCAAATAAAAAAATCAGAGATTGTTGTTTCATAGAAAATGATGAAGAAATTGGTCCCCTTAAATCCAGAGTAAGACACTTAATTACAAAGGATTACAAACTTACGGTTTATGAGGAAATGGAGGGGTTTGGAGATCTTTTTCATCGTAAAAATGACCCTGATGAATTAAATAATCTTTGGTACAATAAGGATATGAAGGATGTTAGATTTAAGCTTGTAGATAAATTATTACATGAAACTCTAAAAGCTCAAACAAGAAATCCTAAGAGAATTGCAGGTTCCTAAAGTAGATTATTCTTTGAAAATGCGCTTAGATATAGATAGAGCACAATAATTTCCACACATCGAACATGTCTCCTCCGATATTGGGTGTTTTTTCAAGGGTTCTAAAGGATCTACACTATTTTCAAATTGTTTCTCCCAGTTTTTTTCAATACGGAATTTTGAAAGGTTTAAATCATTATTAAAAAGATGGTTCAATCCAAATTTCATGGAATCGCCAATATGAGCAGCTATTCTACAGGCTATGAGCCCCTTTTTAATATCTTCTACATTGGGTAAAGAAAGATGCTCAGCGGGAGTAATCGCGCATAAATAATCAGCACCATAACCAGAAGCAAAGGCACCTCCAATAGCAGCTGCAATATGATCATAACCCGGAGCAAAGTCCGTAGGAAGAGGTCCGGAGACAAATAAAGGTCTATTATCTGTTATTTCTTTACATTTTTTAGTCCATTCTATTAAGTCCTTCGCAATAATATGCCCCCCCAAGCTTTCAATGATTACTTGTACTCCTTTATTATTCGCTCTTTTTGCGAGGTTAGAATTTAATTTTATTTCGGATATTTGAAACTCATCCACTTTATCATGAATACATCCACTCCTCATAGCGTTTCCTAGGTTTAATACAATATCCTTTTCTTTCATAAGATCTAATAAATAATCAAAATTTTTTAAAAAAGGATTTTCAATTGAATTTTCAGCCATTAAAGATGCCGTGAAGCTGCCTCCTTTAGAAACCATTCCCATTACTCTTTTTCCTTTCATCTTTTTTAAATTTTCAAGTGTAAAACCAGCGTGTATAACTACCGAACTTATCCCATCTTTAATTTGTTTTTTAATCGTATTTAAAATTAAATCTTCTGAAATATTGATAATAGAATTAGCCTCAACCACAGTTTGATATATTGGAACTGTGGTTATAGGGATTGTTGAATTTTTTAATATTTTCTTCCTGATCTCGTCTATATTCCCACCCATTGAAAGGTCAGATAATGTATCTGCTCCGAACTTCTGAGCAATCCTTGATTTCTCAATTTCATCATCAACTTTTATTATAGATGTTGAAGTTCCAATATTAACATTTATTTTTGTTCTGAAAAGTGAGCCGATACCTAAAGGTTTATATTTTTTCCTTTTCATTATAACAACTTGACCTTTTGAAATAAATTTTAAGATCTTATTGATATCAATTATTTCAGCTTCAGCTACTTGAATAATTTCATTTGTAATATTTCCTTTTAATGCCTCTTCTAAAATTGTCATTCTATTACATCCCTTTGATTCGATAATATGATATAATATAATAAAAGAATAATCTATAAGTTAAAGATTTGATTGAAACGGAAAGGAAAAAATTCTCATTAAATTCAAAAATTTTTAAGGATTTAGTGTATTTAGGATCAATAATATGTCTAAAATTTTTGAAGGATTACGAATTCTTGATTGCTCGCAATTTATTGCTGGTCCTTGGACGACCATATTCTTCGCGGACCAAGGAGCCGAAGTTATTAAGGTAGAAATCTAAGTGTAAATCACGCTTACGACTATAGCCTCCTCCCTTCGGCGAAGCCTTCCGCCTATTCGTATTATATGAAAAATCTATATTTCCATTGCTTTCAATCATAAATCGAGGAAAAAAGTCAATTTCATTAGATTTGCGGAAAGATGAAGCAAAAGAAATTTTTAAGAAATTGGTCCAAAAGACTGATGTTGTTGTTGAAAATTTCGTACATGGAACAATGGAAAAATGGGGATTAGGTTACGAGGTTTTAAAACAGATAAATCCAAATCTTATCTACGCCAAAGTCTCTGGGTATGGGAATGTGGGTCTAGAAAAATATATTCATAAAACTGCGTTTGACATAATTATTCAAGCAGAAGGAGGAATTCTTGATGCTTTAGGTATAAAGGAAGGTCCTCCGAAATTTCCGATTGCTGATTACTCTTCGGGAATTACTTGTGCCCTTGGTATTAGTCAAGCTCTATATCATCGAGAAAAGACTGGAAAAGGACAATTTGTAGATATCTCCATGCATGATCTCATGTTCGCTATTAACATTCGAGCGCAAGCTAAAGAATTTGTTTCTTTGGCTACAAAACTAGAGATTGGTACTAAATTCTTACCTATTTACAACCAATATCATTGTAAAGATGGCCTTATAGCAATGACAACAATTACAGATCGGCAATGGGAACGTTTATGTGAAAATGTATTATTGAAACCGGAGCTACTAAAAGATCCGCGTTTAGACAATCCAATTAAAAGATTTGATTATATTGACTTTCTGGATGATATTATTGAGGAATGGAGTAAAAATTTAACAAGAGATGAAGCAATTGAACAATTGGAAGCTTCTCGGATACCATGTGGAAAAACTCTAAAAATGAATGAAGTTCATAAACATCCTAATTTAAAAGAACGTGGGATGATTATTGATCATTTTGATTTTAGTAAATGGGGCGTGAGCCATGCCACTATTCCGGGGCCTATTATAAAATTTTCTGAATGTAAAGGATCAGTTGAGGCTTCAGGACCCGAATTCGGAGCAAATAATGAAGAAATATACTGTGATTTGCTAGGTTATACTAAAGAAGATCTAAAGAAGTGGAAAAGAAGGAAAATTATATAGAAACTATGGATAAACTATGGATAAGAATAGGAAAAAATTGAAAAACTTAATAAAATGATATAGATTATTTTTTCAAAAAACATTAATGACTTAATATATAATTAAAAAAGGTTAAGAATATGGCTGAAGAAGAAGAAAAAGAAAATATTGTAGAGAAAGTAAATAATGCTTTCCTCGATTTTGTGGGAAACGTCTTCGGGGATAGCATGAAAGATAGTTTAAAAGAAACTCAAGACAAAATAAAGGATTTCTCCAGCGATGCTATTAAAAAATTCATGGAATTTGCGGATGACGCAATTGAAAAATTGAATTTAAAAGAAAATGAAAACGTCGTGAAAACCCGTGATTCAGTTGAAGATTTCTTAAAGCAATCTGGTTTATTAAAAGAAGATGAAGAGGAATTCTAATTTAAAACACTCTTAAATTATTGAAATTAACTATTTTTTTATTAATTTTTATATTTTTAAATAATAATAGAATAAGAAAGAGAATTTTTTTACATAAAGGAATTTAGAGAATCTTATTTTCCTTAAGGTAAGATTCGATTTCATCAGGTTCAGCATTAAATAATTCTCCAATTACCATTAGGCAAATTGTTTTATCCATTCCCATACCTGCATAATCCTTATATAGCTGAACCCATGTGGACTTAGCAGCATATTCATCTGCATGTTCGCTTTGAATATGCTTCCAATAAGGACGCTGGAGTACTTCCCCGCAGTATGGACATTCTCTCTTGAAATCATCATCACCAAAAGACGACATTTTTCCAAATCACTTTTTTTTATATTTTTGTTTAAAATAAGTTTATAACAAATAATAATAAATTTAGATTTAAAAAATTTTTATTTTATCTTTTTATTAATAATAAATTATGAAGAAGGAAAAAGAATTTAAGGTTTTAGCTTTTGATTTAGGGGCGTCTAGTGGAAGGGCTATAATTGGGACTTTTAATATGGATAAGATTCTAAAATTGGAAGAGATCTATAGATTTCATAATGGTGGGATCAAAGTAGGGAATTCGCTTTATTGGGATATCTTAAGGTTATTCCAAGAAATAAAAAATGCCTTAACAACTTATGTTAATAAGTATGGTGCTGATTTAATATCAATCGGGCTTAATACTTGGTTAGCCAACGCTGAAATGTAATTGGATAAGAATTATTAATTTATTTTATAGGATTTAATTTTATAGAAAATAAACAGCCTCTCGAAAATTTTATGGAATGTAAAAAATTAATCAATAAAAAAAACAATAAAAAGGATATATTTGTGATAAAGCTTCCCTATGAAAAATTGAAAGGAAGGGCAGTGAAATGGAATTTAGAACTCATATCAGAATATGAAGAATATAAAAATAAGCATTCTATTCTAAAATGGAAATGCCTTGAATGTGGACATTCATTTTCTGATCCATATTTAAATTTATACAAAAGAAAATCACCTTGTCCGAATTGTAAGAGAGATCCTCGTCGATATTCTAAAAAATTATTAGGAATAATAGCTAATGATATGAGCCTAGAACTTTTATTGGATTATGGGCTATATAAAAATAATGATTCAATTCTAGAGTGGAAATGTTTAAAATGTGGATATGAATTCCATGATTCGATTATAAACATAATGCGTCGTAAATATCCATGCCAGAAATGTAGAGAAGAGCAAAGAAAAGAAGAAAAACGAATAAAACTCTCAATTGGGTATAAAGAATGCATAAGATGTAAGAAGGTTTTACATCCCTCAAAGTTCGGGGAAGACAGATCTTATTGTAAGAAGTGTCTTCTCAAACTAAGAGTAACAAGAACAATTAAAAAGTTTAAAATTATTCATGAATTTTTTGATGGATCTTGTATAAGCTGTGGTTTAGACCTCATTTGGTTACCCTCATTTATATTTCATCACCCTTATCCCGATCTTAAAACAGCAGAATGGGCAGATATAGTCGATAAACCATATAAAAAAATCATAGAATGGGTTAAAAATGATAAAGTTTTTCCATTATGTAGAAATTGTCATGAACTAATAACTACAAAATATTTTGAAGAATTTAAAGATTTAATATTAAATCCCAATTTGTATTTATATTCAAAAAATCAAAGGATTGACGCATTAAGGAATAGGACAAATTCTATTAAAATAAGATTTGAATTAAAAAAATGGATTAGAAAAAGGTATATTATTGAAGAGTTATTCAATGGTGAATGTATTGCATGTAAAAAAGTGAATATCTTCAATAATTTACCGGCACTTACTTTTCATCATCGTGATCCTTCAAAAAAGCAAAATAAGCTAACAAACCTCTTAAATCTTTCTTGTAAAAAACTCTATGCAATAATTATCCAAGAAGATATAATTTGTCTATGTGGAAATTGTCATTCTTTAATTCATTCTGATTATTTTTTTCACATTGAATCTGCCTTAGAAAATCTTATTTCGAATTCTTCTGTAAAAAATGTTAAGTTAAGACTATTTCAGATATTAAATACCCTAAATGAAAAAGTTAATAGTTTTAGGTATACAACAATTAGGATTGAAGATTTGTTTTAATCATAATTTTTTTAATAATTTGGTTAATATTAATATTAACATCAAAAAATTGCTGAAAAATCATCAATGAGTTTAATTGGTATTGATTTAGGGGCTAGTAATGGAAGGATCATTGTTGGAATTCTCAATGAAGAAAAAAGATTAAAATTGGACATTATTTGTAGATTTAAAAATTATGGAGTTTCAATATCAAATTCTTTATATTGGGACATTCTGCGAATTTTCTCAAAGATTAAAAAAGGATTAAGTTTAGTGGCTAAGAAATACAAAAATATTTCATCAATAGGTATTACAACGTGGGGAGTAGACTTCATTTTGTTAGATGAAAACGATGAGATATTAGGACCTATTCATCATTATCGAGATAGTAGAACTAATGGAATGCTGGAAGAAATGTTTAAAGTTGTTCCTAAGATAGTTATTTTTAATCAAACGGGGATACAATTCTTATCGTTTAACTCATCAACGCAAATGTTTTCAATGGCATATAATAAATCACCTCGGCTAAATATAACCAAGACATTCTTAATGCTTCCTGATTATTTTAACTTTTTATTATCTGGAATCAAGTGTTCAGAATATTCAGACGCCACAACTTCTCAATTATATAATCCTATTAAGAAGGACTGGGCATTTGATTTAATAGAAAAATTAGATTTTAAACCAGAATGGTTTGGTAAAATTATACAACCCGGAACAATATTGGGTAATATTCAAGAGTATATAGCAGAAGAAGTCGGATTAAACAAAAATACGAAAATTATTGCCCCCTTAACTCACGATACAGGTTCTGCTGTGGCAGCGGTTCCAGTTGATATGAACAAATATAAACGTGGAGAATGGGCATACCTCAGTTCAGGAACTTGGAGTCTTATTGGTGTTGAATTGAATGAACCTTTAATAAATGAAAAAGTGCTGGAATACAATTATACTAATGAAGGTGGAATAGATGGTACAATACGATTTTTAAAAAATCTTTCTGGATTATGGCTAATTCAAGAATGTAAGAGGATATGGGATAAAGAAGGATTAAATTTAGGCTGGGATGATATTGAAGAAAAGGCAAAAGATGCCCAACCATTTCAAAATTTTATTAATCCGGACGATCAATTATTTTTAAATCCAACTAATATAATTACAGCAATTAAAGAATATTGCAAAAATTATGGACAAAAACCCCTTGAAAGTGTAGAACAAATCTCAAGAACAATATTTGAAAGTCTAGCTTTTAGATATAAGCAAACAATTGAAGATTTGGAAGATATTATTAATCAAAAAATTAAGATTCTCTATATTATAGGTGGTGGAAGTCGAAACAATTTGTTAAATCAATTTACAGCTAATATATTAAATATTCCCATTAAAGGGGGCCCTTCAGAAGCTACGGCAATTGGAAATATTTTAGTCCAAGCGCTTGCTTTAGGAAAAATCAAAGATATTGTTGAATTAAGGCAAATTGTTAAAAAATCTTTTCCAATAAAGGATTACATACCAGAAGAGACAGAAAAATGGGAGAAAGCATATAAAAAATATTTAGAAGGAACAAAATAAAATTAGAAATCTATTCCCATTTTTTCTTTAATTCTCTTTTAGTTAATTTTCTCACATGATCTATTGCCCAGAGTACAAATTTATAGCAAGTCTTTACCCAAGTATTATTTTTTTGATATTCAATCATCTCTTGAGGATCACTAAAATCATACCCACAAATCTGAGAACAAACAACAGAGCCGAATTCCTTTTCAAAGTCTGAAGCGAACTTTGATGCTTTCAACAGTACTACAGGTTGCATTGCGGGTTTAATCCTCTCTTGACCACCCATTATTACTCCTATAGCAACACAACCCCCAGATACCGCACCACATGCTCCTTGCCAACCTTTTTTAGATTTATAGCCTCCAAATCCTCCAGCTAAGGGTATTGCAACGTTATGAAAAAAGAAATTATCGATTCCAATTATATCTAAAACATTTGTTAATGTCAATTCAGCACAATTAATTCCCTCATTTGGCTTCATTTTAGATAATGATACTTCTAATTTCTTAATTTTTTCATCAAACCTAGCAATAACATCAGGTTGACATGAATTCACATTAGATTTGCTCATTATGACCCGTTTTTCTAAGATATTTTTAATTGTTTTAAATTTATTCTCTTAATAAGGGTGATCGCATTTTCGGGGCATTTTCTAATACAAACACCACATCCAAAGCACTTTAATGAGTCGACTTCTAATTTTTTATCTGAATTGAGTTTTCGAGCATCAAAAGGGCATATTTCTATACAGCTTCCACAGGAAACGCATTTAGCTTTATCTGTTTGTTCAATAAAATCAGATTTAACGATTTTAGGAGTAAGAAATCTTTTATAATTATGTATTCCTTCGCAGCAACAAGTACAGCAATTACAAATTACATAGAAAT
>Ga0114925_10000691_pt1 | contig 15693 bp, 12 predicted proteins | sample SumtaG_2_FD_87287 | JGI IMG/M metagenome (GOLD analysis project Ga0114925, IMG submission 87287) | Deep subsurface microbial communities from Indian Ocean to uncover new lineages of life (NeLLi) - Sumatra_00607 metaG | ecosystem: Environmental > Aquatic > Marine > Oceanic > Sediment | place... | reverse complement strand
CCCCCCCCTCGTTTGACCTTCTATATCGAAATGAGGATACTACACCCATAACCTCGCACAACAACGAGACACCACGGAGAAACCCAATGGCCAAAATCGTGATCGTCGGCGGGGTGGCCGGTGGAGCGACCACCGCGGCGCGGCTGCGCAGGATGGACGAGCAGGCACAGATCGTGCTCTTCGAGCGGGGCGAGTACATCTCCTACGCCAACTGCGGTCTGCCCTACTACATCGGCGGAGTGATCACCGATCGGGAACAATTGTTCGTCCAGACTCCGGAGGGCTTTTCCGCCCGCTTCAAGATCGACGTTCGGATCCGCTCGGAAGTCACTCGTCTCGATATCAAAGAAAAACGAGTGGCTGTGACAAACTTGAAGTCCGGGAAAACCTACCGGGAGAGCTACGACAAGCTGGTCCTCTCCCCCGGCGCCGAGCCTGTCAAACCACCGATCCCGGGAATCGATTTGGAGGGTATCTTCACGGTGCGCAATGTCCCGGATGCTGACAGGATCAAGGAGTATATCGAAGGCAAAAACGTGCGGCGGGCTCTTATTGTCGGAGCCGGCTTCATCGGATTGGAGATGGCGGAAAACCTTCATCACCGCGGCATCTTTGTCACGATCGTGGAGATGGCCGAGCAGGTCATGACCCCCCTGGACTACGAAATGGCCGCGGAGGTGCACCAGCACCTGAAATCCAAGAAGGTCGAGTTCTACCTGAACGAGGCCGTCTCCGCCTTCGAATCGGGGCTCGGCCGCCTGATCGCCCGGCTCTCCAGCGGTAAGGAGTTGCAGGTCGATCTGGTCGTGCTGGGAATCGGGGTGCGGCCGGAGAGCTCCCTGGCCCGGGAGGCCGGATTGAAGACCGGGGAACGGGGTGGGATCTCGGTCAACGAGCACCTGCAGACTTCGGATCCCGATGTCTACGCCCTTGGGGACGCCATCGAGTTCCCCAATCCGATCGTGGGCAGGCCCATGATCACCTATCTGGCCGGCCCGGCCAACAAGCAGGGCCGGATCGTGGCGGACAACATAGTCCTGGGAAACAAACGGCGCTACAGTGGATCGATCGCCACAGCCATCGCCAAGGTATTCGACTTGACCGTAGCCTCTACGGGCATGTCGGAAAAAGCTTTACGCGCCGAAGGGATTCCCTTCATCTCCTCGATTACCCATTCCGCCTCCCACGCCGGCTACTATCCAGACGCCCAGCCCGCCAGCCTGAAAATCGTCTTCAGCCCCAAAGACGGCAAGCTCTTTGGGGCCCAAATCGTCGGCTACGAAGGTGTGGACAAACGGGTGGATATGATCGCTACGATTCTCAAACAGGGGGGCACGATCTACGACCTCCAGGAGATCGAGCACGCCTACGCTCCACCCTTCTCCTCTGCCAAGGATCCGGTCAACATCGCCGGCTTCGTGGCGGAGAATGTTCTAGCCGGGCTGGTTAAGATCGTTCATTGGCACGATCTGACCGAAGAAGAGCTGGCCCGTTGTTTTGTCCTCGACGTTCGGGAGCCGGAAGAATACAAGGTCGGCAGAATCGAGGGGGCAACCAACATTCCTCTGAACTCGCTGCGGGAGCACCTGAACGAGCTTCCCCGGGAGAAGCGGATCATCGTGTACTGCGCCGCCGGCCTGAGGGCTTACCTGGCCTGCCGGATCTTGAGCCAAAACGGTTTCCCCGAGGTCTACAATCTATCCGGGGGATACAAGACCTACGAGTTTGTTACCGAGAAACAGGCCAACGAAGACATCTTCGAGGGAGATGTTATCGGAAAGGACGACGACATATACCAGGCTCCCGTCGACAAGGCGTAGGTTTTCGGGAAGAATCCGGCCCATTGGCGGCAATTCCTTTTCTCGACAGCTGCCCGACCCCCTGGTATAGTGTCAGGAATCAGGAGGTGCACGGATGAACTTTTCTTGGTCTATCTTCCTCGATCTCGGCCTGATCTGCATCGCCCTGTTGATCGCGACATATATTCGATCGAAAGTCAGGTTTTTCCAGAAATTCCTAATTCCCAACGCCCTCGTGGCGGGATTCATCCTTCTTCCATTCTACAACTTCCTCGCCCCCAGACTGGGGATGAACAATGAGGGGTTGGAAAACCTCGTTTTCCATCTGTTGAATCTCTCCTTTGTGGCCATGAGCCTGCGGGGCATGGGAATGAAAGGTGCGGGGAGGAGGATTTTCTCCTCCTCTGTCACGATCATCATCCAGTATACCTTGCAGGTTATTGTCGGTTTTGGACTGACTCTGGTCTTCATCAATACCTTTCTACCGAAACTCTTTCCCAGCTTCGGTTTCCTCATGCCCCTCGGCTTCGCCTTGGGACCGGGACAGGCCTTCGCCATCGGCAAGGGTTGGGAGGCGAGCGGCTTCGAGGGCGGGGGCAATCTGGGCTTGGTATTTGCCGCCATAGGCTACATCTTGGCCTGTTTTATCGGCATTGCCCTGATCAACTTGGGCCGTAAGAGAGGGTGGATGAATCCGGATCTGGCCAAAGCGATCGAACAGCGCCGTATGCGCACCGGGATACTGCTTTCCGGGGAAACTATTTCCGTGGGAAGCCAGCTGACCACCGAGACGGAGGCCATCGATACCCTCTCCTTCAACCTGGCCGTTGTTCTGGGGGTGTATCTACTGGCCTATCTGTTCCTGCATTTGCTGACCTTTATTCTCTCCTTCGCCGGCAGCATGGGAACCCAGCTGGCCAACAACCTCTGGGGGATCGCCTTCATCTTCGCCGCGGTGATCGCGATGATTGTGAAATGGATCTTTCGAGCCTTTAAAGTGGATCATGTCATCGACAACGGTACTCTGACCCGTCTGGCCGGAGGCTGTATCGACATCATGGTCGCTGCGGCCATCGCCGCCATCACCATCGTCCTGCTGACACGCTTCTGGATTCCTATCTTACTGATCGCCGTGGCCGGGGGAATCATCACCACCATCACGGTCTTCTGGACCGTGTCCCGGCTGTTCACGGACAACCGCTTCATAAGAGCCATCATGTTTTACGGATGCCTGACCGGGACCCTATCTACGGGTCTTGCCCTGCTGCGGATCGTGGATCCGGACTTCAAGACGCCGGTGGCGACGGATTACATGTACGCCTCCGGCATCACCTTTGTGCTGGTCATACCCCTGATCCTGATGCTCAACCTCCCCGGATACTGGTACACCACAGGCAATAGTTGGTACCTGTGGTTGACCTTCATGATCATCGGCGCCTATGTGATCTTTTCGATCCTCAGCTACTCCCTGTTGGCGGGCAAGCGAGGATTCAAAAAAACATCCTCGCTCTGGCTGGAGGATTGAAGCGGGATCCGTTAAAATCGAAGAAAATAGTGGAGGAAATTCGTGGCTGAATATCTTGGACGAACGTGGAAAAAACAAGAGCTGATCTCGATGATCGGAGATCCGCAGCAGATTGCCGGAGTTTCCCGCAGCACCCTGGACGACGGAAAGGCGGCGGGCGTGCAGACCCTGCAGGTGAACACAGGCGGGGGCTTGCAGTTCACCGTGCTTCCGGGACGGGGCATGGATATCGCCGGCGCCCACTTCGAGGGTAAAGCCCTGAGCTTTCTCTCACCAACGGGGATCACCTCTCCGGCCTATTACGATGAACCGGGACTCACCTGGCTGCGCAGCTTCTACGCCGGATTGCTCACCACCTGCGGCATAACCAACGCCGGCGCTCCCGGCATGGATCAGGGCAAACCTTTCGGACTGCACGGCCGGATTTCCAACGCAGCCGCGGAGGACGTATCGGTCGATCAAGAGTGGGACGGAGATGAGTACCGGCTGACTGTGAAAGGACGGATGCGGGAAGCCGATGCAATGGGAGAAAACCTGATCCTCACGCGATCGATCCAAACCAAGTTGGGAGCCAGAAGCTTTACCCTGCAGGACGAAATAGAAAACCGAGGCTTCGAAGAACAGCCCCTGATGATGCTCTACCACGTCAACTTCGGCTTTCCCCTGTTGGGACCGAAGGCCCGCGTGGTAGGCCCGGTCAGTGGAACCATTGCCCGGGACGAGGAAGCCCGCAAGGACAGCGGGATCGAGGAAGCCCTGATCTTCCCGGAACCGATTCAGGGCTATCAGGAGAAGGTGTTCTTTCACCAGCTGTCTGCTGACAGCAAGGGGAACACCTTCATCGCCCTGCTCAACCGGGACATCGGGAACGGGACCCCCCTCGGAATGGTGCTGCGCTTCAACATCAAGGAGCTGCCCCAACTCACCGAATGGAAGATGCCCCGCAAGGGTTTCTACGTGCTAGGGCTGGAACCGGGAACCGTTACGCCCCTTGGTAGAGGAGTCCTGCGGGAAAGGAACGAGCTGCCGATGCTGTCCGGTCAAGCGGAGTATACGATCCGAATTCACTTCGAAGTGGTTGCTTCGGCAGCGGAGATGGACCGGATCGAAAAAGAAGCTGAAGAGCTGAGCAAGAGGTAGGACTCGATTCGAAGCTGCAAACCCTGTAGTTACGAAGGCTATTATGGAAGAACTCAAAATACGCCCGATCGGCATCATCCACTCCCCCTTCACCAGCCCGAAGGGTACGCCCATTCAATCGACGGGGGGGGCAGACGTCCAGGCCACGGTGGAGGTATATCCTGAGTACGCCGAAGGACTGCAGGACCTGGAAGGATTTTCCCATCTCATCCTGCTGTACTACTTTCATCTGGCCAAACCGTACAGCCTGACCGTGCTTCCCTTCATGGACTCAGTCCCCCATGGGTTGTTCGCCACCCGGGCACCCTCCCGTCCCAACCCGATCGGACTATCCGTGGTGCATCTGTTGTCTCGAAAGGAGAATATCCTCACGATCGAGGAAGTCGATATCCTTGACGGAACGCCTCTGCTCGATATCAAACCGTATATCTCGGATGCGGACCTCCGGCAGGGCACCCGTAAGGGCTGGTTGGAAAAAAAGGTAGAGCGAATGCATTCCACGAAGGACGACTCCCGCTTTGCCGAAGAGTCGGGAAAAGGAGAAAGATCATGATTGTCGAGTGGTTCAAATCTCTGGATCCGATCATTCAGGCTCTGATCGCCACCTGTTTTACCTGGTTCGTGACGGCCGCAGGTGCTGCTCTGGTTTTCTTCTTCAAAACAATAAATCGCAAAGTTTTGGACGGGATGCTCGGGTTTGCTGCGGGGGTCATGGTGGCGGCCAGCTTCTGGTCCCTGCTCGCCCCGGCCATCGAGATGGCGGAGAAAGAATCTTCTCTTCCTGCCTTTATCCCGGCCGCCGTGGGATTCCTCCTCGGCGGCGCCTTTCTCTTCGCCGTAGACAAGATCCTGCCGCACCTGCACCTCGGTCTTCCGAAAACCGAGGCCGAAGGGATCTCTACCACCTGGCAGAACAGCATTCTGCTGGTTCTGGCCATCACTCTCCACAACTTCCCTGAAGGGCTGGCCGTGGGTGTGGCCTTCGGCGCCCTGGCCGCAGGACTCCCTTCGGCGACCCTGGCCGGAGCCGTTGCCCTGGCTGTGGGCATCGGGATCCAGAATTTCCCTGAAGGAACTGCCGTGTCGGTGCCACTGCGTCGGGAGGGTTTTTCTCGGAGCAAATCTTTCTTCTACGGGCAGCTGTCCGGTATCGTCGAACCGATCGCCGGAGTGTTGGGAGCGCTGGCGGTCATCGTGGTCAGACCCCTGCTTCCCTACGCCCTGGCCTTTGCCGCCGGCGCCATGATCTACGTGGTGGTCGAGGAGCTGGTACCGGAATCCCAACGGGAGAAGCACAGCGATATCGCCACCATCGGGGCCATGCTGGGCTTCGCCGTGATGATGACCCTGGACGTAGCCTTGGGATAGGAGAGGAGCCGTATCGCCGGTCATAAATCCAACGTACAGATTTCAAACACAAGGAGAGCTCATGCTGCTGAATCTGAGAATTCTAGCATCCACCTTCCTTATGATCTTTCTGGCTGAGCTGGGAGACAAGACTCAAATTTCGATCTTCGCCCTGGCTGCGAATCGAAAAGCCTTCCTGTCGGTGTTTATCGGGGCAGCCGGCGCTCTGATTCTGACAACTTTGATCGCCGCAGCCTTGGGAGCGGCGATCGGCCGTTTCATCCCGGAGAAGGTCATCAAGATCGCAGCCGGGGCCGTGTTCGTCGGTTTCGGAGCCCTGACCCTCTACGAAGCCTTCAAAACTTGAGGATCCAAAGGGAATATCGATGGGTGTACTCCGTTTCTTCAGGAGACTGGGCCTGAAGTCGATCCTGAGCAGCGCCCTGACTCTCGAGCAGGATATCTACAATCTTTACGCCTCCCTGAAGGAGGAGCTCGACGAGCTGGAGGTGCCGCCAAGCATCGTGCGTATCGTAGACGAGGAGGCCGGCCACCAGAGTTTGATCCGGGATATGATCGCCAACCGTATCGGCGAAGAGGAGATGGAGAGAATTCTCGAAGGGGGGAATCTTCACATCCACGATCCCCAGGCCCTCGAACCCCTCTCCAAGAGCCGCTACGGACCGGTGCTCCGGCGCCTTGAGATCATTCTCGAAAGGGAAAGAGAGATCTACGATCTGTTCACCGGCCTGTACAGGAAGAGCAAGATCCCCTTCATCCGCAGGGCGTTTCGATTCCTTAAAGAGCAGGAACAGACCCACGTTCTGCTATTGGAGAGGCTGCTCAACAAGCCGAGATCTTAACTCTCCTGCTTCCAGGCCAGCCCCGATTAGGAATCCTGCAAATACTTCTGGTACGGGTAGTTCCAGAACAGGGGTACCTGATTATGTGCCAGCCGTAGGTCCACGAACAGCTTGGCCGCTTCAGAGCGCTCGGACTCAGGTGTTTGCTCGAGGTACTCCACAAAATCCGTGTATTCCGTCGCGGTCAGGGGAATCTCGAGGGTGTCAAACATGGCCACCGCTCGATTCCCGCCGGAATCTTTGGCCAGATACAGGATCTTGTCCGCGCGTCGGAAGAGCTCCTTCTCGTCTTTGCAGGGTGCCTTGAGTTTCCGGCCTAACCCTTGAGCTACACCGATGGAAAGGGTGCCGAGCCCCCTGCCCTTCCAGCGTTCGAGAAAATCTTCCAATCCACCCCGGTACAGAGGATCTGTTTTCTTCTTTTCTACCAGCTCCTTTTGCGCCATAAGTACCGGTATCTCTTCGAGTTGGCCGGCGAAGCGCTCCTTCAGCAGCTCGACGTATCGGCTGCGGATGCGCTCGCCTGGCCCAGGGCGGCTGCTGCGTTGCCCTTGATCACGACCAGGATCTCATCACCTCCAAAACGCACGGCCAGATCATCCTCCCTGCCTGAGGAGAGAACCACCTCGGCGGCCAGTTTCAGGACCTCGTCCCCGAAATCGTGGCCTCGGGTGTCATTGATCGCCTTGAAACGGTCAAAATCCATAATCACCAGGCTGAGCTGCTGCCCGGCCTGTTGGCTCTGGAGAAAGAGCGTAGGCATGAAGCGCAGATACTCGTTTTTTGAGAACATTCCGGTCAGCCTGTCGATCTCCTCAAAGTCCTTCTTCAAATCTACCCTGAGGGGAGTCTGGTCGTTGTCGATCTCGTTGCGGATCCTTCGCTCCTCCGTGGCGGCATAGATCACCTCTGCCCCGGTTTCTCTCAAAGCGCTCCTCTCGTCGTTGAGCAGGAAATCCAAGATTTCGGTAAAGCCGAACAGGATCTCGAGAAATACCCGGTTGTATTCCCCTTCGGGGTTGTCGATGATCTTCCGATTCTCCGGCAAGGCCTCGATGTAGCTCTGGATCTGATTCATCACCGGCCCGGGTTGAAGATCGACCAAATCGTCCCGCTCGAAGCGCTGCAGGGCGATGGGATTCTTGGCGCTGAGCTGATCCCGTCCAATGGCCAATTCGCTAAAGAATTCGTGGAGGTCCTTGACCACCGCGTACAGGGGACGGCAGCGGAAGTACTCCTTACGATCCATGCTCAAAGCCACATGTCCATAGCCGCGAATGACATGGTTGCGGATCTGGTTGATCGTTTCGATTGTTTTGTGTCCCGCTGAGGAGCTCAAAAAACGGTTCTGCACCTCCTGCCCGCGCAGGGAAATCTCCTTCTCGAAGTAGTCCACCTCTTTGAGATAGCGCAGGAGCAGCTCTTCCCGGGTAGACCGCCACTGTCTTCGTATCTCCATGAATGATTCCCGTCCTCGGGTACCACGGCCGCGGATGGGATCGACTAAACTCAATACGGCTTCCGGATTGAGAGATTCGAGCATCTGCCCGATGAGTTCGTGAAAGACAATCACGGGGGCCAGAGGATCCCGCAGGCTGATCTTCCAGAGCAGATCCGTGAAATCGGGCCGGCGGGAGACAAGAGGACCTCTGTAGTCCCGATGGGAGAAAATCTTCTGATGAAACCAGAGCAAAACGGCGTAGTCTCCCTCCCAGATAAGCTGTGCCCGGCAACCGGGGAAGGCGTAGTCCAGGATGGTCAGGATTCCCCGGAACTCCTCGTTGAAGTTGAAGATCTGCTCCTGAGGTGTTTCCTCAGCCGATCCTGCCGGCGTTGCCGACTCCTCCGGCCGGGCGCCCCGGATTTCTTTCTCCACGGACCGACGCCTGCTCCCCAGCCCCGGGCTCTGGGAAGCCCGCAGGACCAGCACCTCTTTGGGATCCAGTCCGACGAAGGAATAGATATGCCTGAGTATCGAGGCCACCTGGCCTTGAGTCCTGAACAGATTCAGCATCTTCAGCAGGGCCGGATAGAGTTGCCCGGCGAACCATTTCAGCCGGGCGTAGCAGGCCAGGAAATCCGCAATCTGCTGATCGATCCTGGTGCACACCTGCCGGACCTTCTCCTCATTGCTGTAGATACGTTTGTACAGACCCTTGATCAACTCACCGGCGCCGTTGATCCGTTCCTGCAACACTTCCGGATCGGCTTGAACACTCAAGGTGATCCTGTACACTCCTTTGACGACATCGGTCAGGTCGAACACGTTGACCGTCTTCTGATTGTCGAACCTACCCCGGATACCCTCCAGAGCCTCCATCAATCGAGGTTGAAGTTTCTGAAAATTTATCAACAACCGGTAACCGGCGGGCTCCCAGTTCAACAGATCCCGGGTCAACTCGCCTCTCAGATTGAAATTGCTGTCGCTGTCCCGGCGGAGGAAACCTCCTCCCTTGAGAAGGGTCTCCCCACCCTTCTGGAGCTCGAGGAGGATCCGAATCAGGCTATACCCTTCGGGATCGCCCCGATAGGCACTGTCCAATACGAGCGATTTTAAAAACCCGTAAGAAATCGGGTCACGGGACGGCCAGAGAAAGGAAAACAGGCTGGAGAAAAACTGGCGTATTCCGCTGATCTCGAAGCCCTCGCTGTAGGCGTAGCTTTCGATCTTCAGCCGTACGGCGTAGGTAGGGCGTTTTCGCCTGGGCTGATCGAAGAGGAAGCGTTTCGGTGTGGTTCTTTCCCACTGATCCGATTCTCCCGCTGCCTTCTCGCCTCGGAGAGCCTGGCCGGGGACGCCCCGCCCATCCACCTTGATCTCCTTGGCTGCTTTAGAGAAATCCCGGTAGAGCTTGCGCCTCTCCCGATCGGACAGATCACCGTATTCGCTCATACTCTATAAATATACCCTCCCCAGCTTGTCTTTTAAAGGCGAACCGTTTACTTTGGGTGGGTGCGAAAGACTCTAAGAACCAGACCGGAACAGATCCTGGGCGGCAAAATCCTGCCGACCCTGCTGAGGCTGTCCGTTCCCGCGATCATCGCCTTCACCTTTCACACCACCTTCAACTTCGTAGACCGACTGTTCGTCTCCCGGCTGGGAGCGATCGAGTTGGGGGCCCTGGGCATGGCCTTCACCGTGCAGAGCATCCTGATCACGATCGGCTCGGGAACAGGGATCGGGGCCAGCTCGCTCATCGCCCGCTTCATCGGCGCAGGAAAGAAGGATAAGGCCAACAACACAGCGGAGCACACCCTACTGATCATCCTGGGGCTGTCCCTCTTCTTTACCATCCTCGGCCCCTTTCTGACCCGGCCCCTGTTTGTTCTACTCGGTGCCTCCGAGCAGATGCTTCCCTATATCTTGAGCTACATCAACATCGTCCTCTACGGTTCGTTTTTCCAGTTCTTCGCCATGATCGGAAACGGCATCCTCCGGGGCGAGGGGAATACGGTCACCCCCATGCAGGTCATGATTCTCGGGACCCTGGTCAACATTGTCCTGGATCCTCTTCTGATCTTCGGGATCGGCCCCTTCCCGGCCCTCGGAGTGCAGGGTGCGGCCATAGCCACGGTGATCGGCCGGGCGGTCAGCTGTATCCTGCTGACCGTCTCTCTGTTCGGAACAAAGAACATCGTGGTGCTGAACATGAGGGCCTTTCGCTACCAGGGCTCGATCCTCAGGGGGATCTTCGCTGTGGGCGGACCCACCATCGTCGGACAGCTGTCCAACTCCCTGGGATTGAGCCTGCTGTTCATCCTGCTGCGCCCCTACGGCGACATGGCCAAGAGCGCCTTTACCCTCGGTTTCACCTATCAGCAGGTGGCGATTCTACCGATCATCGGGATCGCTCAAGGCAGCCTGACCATGACCGGACAGAATTTCGGGGCTAAGGAATTCCGGCGTGTCCGGGCGGTCATTCAAAAATCTCTACTCTTCTGCATGGTGCTGATGTCTGCGTTTGCCCTGGTCATGATCGTTGGCAGGGGATCCCTGGTTCGCGTGTTCAGCGATGTGGCCGAAGTCATCCGCATCGGCAGGAGCATGTTGTTGATCTTTGCCCTGGGCTTTCCCTTCGTAGCGGCCCGCTTCATCCTGTCCAGCTTCTTTCAGGGCCTGGGCAAAGGCTTCGCCGCCTTCGTGATCAACTTCTCCTACATCATCCTCTTCGCCATGCCCCTGGCCCTGCTGCTGTCCCGGGTGATCGGCATCGAAGGGATCTGGATAGGAATCGTTGCGGGAAACCTGCTCAGCTCTGTGCTGGGGGCTGTCTGGGCGGTGGTTACAGGAAGCAGGCTGGAAACAAATACGGTATAGGAAATCAATCCGTCTCTGCAGGAACAAACAACATCAGGTAGTTTCCCTGAGCTCGATAGACCTCCACGGCGGCCTGGAAGCTGAGGATCTCGGTTCGGCGCAGGTTCAGCCGCATCTGCCCCAGCTCCAGGGTGGTTCGCCTTCCCTGTTGGTAGAGCAGCTCCGCCTCCTGCAGGGCGATCCTGTCCCGGTCCTTCTGGATTTGGATCGACACCAGAGCTTCCTCCACGATCGCTATGCTCTGCTCGCCCAGAGTCTTCTGCAGCTCCACGGTGTAGGCTTCGGTGGCGATCTCCATGCGTTTGACCTCGATGTCCACAGCCAGCTCTTCCCGTTCGTCCCGTTTGAGCTGATCCGGAGAGAAACTTAAAGAAAGGCTCAAGCTGGGGGAGACATCGGGAAAGGCAAGACCGGCGGCCAGTTCAAGCTCCGGGCTCCAGGAGCGTGTGACCTTCAGCTCCACCTGCAGGGCGACCAGCGCGAATCTTAAGCTTTCCAATTTCTCAGAACTCGGCTCGGCATTCTCAAAACGTGCCGCCTCGATGCTTCGTATCGCCAGCAATTCCAACAGTTCATCGAGAGACACCGGCAGGGCGGCGATCCGCTCCTCACTCGGAGCAAAGAGAAGCTGCAGGGTTTTCCAGTCGCTGAGATATCTCTGCTCGTTGTTGAACAGGTTTTGCCGCGAGGTGATAAAATCAACCAGCTGGTCCTGGACATCCTGAAACGAAGCTTCTCCCAGCTCCTGCTGGCGCTGAACCAGCTCGTATTTTTTCTGCTCCAGCTCCACGGTGCCACGGGCCAGCTCCCCTTCCATATCCCGGATCAAGAGCTTCAGAGCCGCCTGCTCGGCGTCCAGGTAGATCCTCTGCCTCAGGTAGCGCTCCCGCACCTCGGCGTTCCTGTAGTTCTTCTCTTCGGAATAGGTCTGCCGTCCAGGTGCAAAGGGCTCTACCGACAGGGTAAGTTCTTCCCCAAACTGCCAGGCCTCATCCACAGATATCTCACCCCCAAGGGACAGCTGGGGAATAATGGGGAGTGAAAGGCTCGATCGTCCGTACCAGCCGCCCGGTCCGAGTCCCCCCGATGTGTATCCGCCGCCAACGGACAGACGGGATCCCATCAGCTCCGGCTCCCCCAGAAGATCCTCCCGGGCCTGGTCCACACTCCGCCGACTCTTGAGGATTTCCAGGTTCCGGGACTGCGCCCGCCTGGCGATCTCCTCGATCGATAGACTCACCGTATTCGGCTGATCCTGAGCCTGGAGACGGATCAGGCCTAAAGCTGTGAATGCAACCGCTAAAACCGCTCTTTTCATTATTTTCACTTCAGGCTTCCACTTTTGAATTCTCAGTGCTTGGCTTCAAGTTCATCAGACTCAAGATGCTCGGGACCATGAACAGGGTGAACAGGGTCGAAATCAACAGTCCCCCGGATACCGCGATACCCAGGGGCTGTACGATATTGGAACCCTCCCCCATGCCGAGGGCAATCGGCAGCATTCCGAACACGGTGGTCAGCATGGTCATCACGATCGGGGTGAAGCGCAGACCGGCGGTTTCCACCAGGGCGTCGATCCTGTCCTGGTGATTCGGCAGGATCTTGAGATAAAAGTCGATCATGATGATGGCGTTGTTCACCACGATTCCTCCGAGAAGGATCGTGCCCAACACGGAGTTCAGGCTCAGCGTGGATTTGAAGATGTAGAGGCTGAGCACAACCCCGATAAACCCCAACGGTACGGTCACCAGGATCACCAGGGGGATCCGGAGGGAGTTGAACTGAAAGGCGAGCAGCAGATAGATCAGCAACACCGAAACAACCAGGGCCACGAACAGAGAGCGGATCGAATTGTCCAGCTCCTCCTGAGGATTGTCGAAGGTGATCGAATAGCCGGCGGGCAGCGCGAGTTTTTCCTCCAGCACATCCCGGACCTGCTGCTCATACTCGGCCCGGCGTACGGCAGGCGTTCCCGGAGTCATCCGGGCATACAAACGGAAGATCCTCTCTCCATCCTCCGAAGCGATGCCGGAAACCCCCATGGTTTCCTGGAAATCGAAGAAATGCTTCAACGGCACCGTTCCCTGTCGGTAGGGAAGGAGGAAGTTTTCCAGCTTTTCCCGGCCCTCGATCTCGGAATCCGGGTAAGCCGCGGCAACGGCGATGGTGTTCTGGTCCTCTTCGAACTCGATCGCTGCGGTACCTCCGAGGATTTTCCGGATCAGGCCGAGCAGGCTCCGTTCGCTGAACTCAGGGATTCCCTCCAAGACCTCCTCGCGGGCCGTCAGGGTCAGCTCGTCGGAAAAACTGGTCGAAGGATTGGTGAAGGCCCAACCGTAGATTTCAGTCTCGTTGACGATGTCCCGAACCCTTTCCAAGATGGTGACCGCTTCGGCCGGATCATCGCCGTGCACGCTGATCTGCAGGTCCATGGTCCGCGGCAGGGGGAGTTGAGCCGGGTCCCACATCATGACGTGGTAGTACCACTCGTTGTCCGAGACAAACTCCTTCTGCAGATCCGCCACAACCTGGTTGGCCACTGCGGAGCTGGTCAGGTTCACGAAATAGCGGTTGAACCGTCCCATTACATCGGCGTAGGTGCTGCCTACATACTCCCCCGCGATCTCCTGAATGCGCTCATCCAGGCTGGGAATCACCTCTTCGATGATCTGGTTTCGATCGGTGATCGCTGAGCTGCCGAAAAAGATTACGACCCGGTCGCTCAAGGGCGCCGAGATGATCTCTTTGGGGATCAGGGGCAGCACCTTGATCACGGAAAAAGCCAGAAGCCCGAAGGAGAAGAGCATGAACAACAGGGAAGCCCACTTTCGTCGAATCAGAGCGCTCAACACGATTTTGTACAGATTCTTGAAGAAATCCACCATGGGGACGGAGAGCCTCTGCAGCCCGTATAGCTTGAAAGAGGCGGCGGGTTCTGCATCCCTATAACGCTTTCGGTTGATGCTGTAGAAGAGAAAGGCAATCAGGGGAATCAGAGTCAGAGCCACTACCATGGCGATGAGCAGGGCAAAAACCACGGTACGCGCCTGGTCTCCGAGTATCGCATTGGTCAGCGGCGCGGTGAAGGAAATGGGTAGAAACACGAGCACGGAGGTCAGCGTGGAGGCGATCACCGGCGCACGAACCTGACTTACGGCTCGAATGACCAGATCCCGCAGATGCCCATTTCCCCGAACCGGGGCCTCCTCCATGCGGAACCGATGGATGTTTTCGATGACCACAATGGAAGAATCGATGACCATGCCCACGGCCAGCGCGATTCCCCCCAAAGAGATCAGGTTCAGGCTGACCTTGAAGAAATACATCAGTATGAAGCTGAGGACCAGGGTTACCGGGAGGGAAATTCCGATCAGGAGGGTGTTGCGCAGCTCACCGAGGCCAAACAGCACCACCAGCATGGCCAGGGCCGCCCCCAGCGCAGCGGCTCGGATCACGTTGCGGATCGAGCGGTTGATGTATTCAGCCGGATCGAGGTATTTCTGGAACACGGTATCTGCGGGCAGAACTCCCTGCGCCTTGGCCTCCGTCAAAACGTTCTGCACATCCTCGGACATCTTGCGCACGTTTCCACCGTCCACGGGGGCCGCGGTTATCCGGATACCTCGGGTTCCGTTCATAATGAAGGCCCGAGAGGGCAGAGCATAGCGGATGGAAATGTCGGCGATATCCCGCAGCCGAACCGAGACATTCCCCTTCTGGGCGATGACGATCCTGCCGATGTCGAAGACCGAATCGATTCCTCTGCGAAACCGAACATTATAAGTTGTGTCTCCGTGCTCCAGACGACCCACCGATTCCGGCCGGTACCCCACGAGCATGGCCGACTCCACGTCCTGGATATCCAGCCCGTAAGCCAACATGTCCGCCTGGCGCAGGGTTACCTCGACATCGAGATCTTCCACCCGGTAGATCTCGACGCTTTCGGCATCCTCCACCCCGCTCATCATCGGCTGCACCGTGGTATTCAGGATCCGGTACAGCTCTTCCGGACTCGTGGAGTCGGAGGTAATGCCCATGATCAGGTATCCCGCGTTTTCGCCGGAGAAGAAGCCCACTCGATAGCTGTCCCGAAGATCCGAGGGAAGCAGATTCATGATGCTGTTCATGACCGCATCCACATCCGCCCTGGCCTCTTCAGGATCGGTCTTCCAGTCGAAGGTCATCCTGAAGGAGCTTCGGTCGTTTTCGTACCCCACTTCGAGCATGTCCACGCCGTCTACGGCGAGCAGCCGAGCCTCGATCTCCTCCGCGTATTCCCCGGAAAAATCAACGGCAGAGATACCCGTATGGTTGATCGTGGTTCGCACCCGCGGTCTCTGGGTCTGGGGATAGAGTTGAATCGGCAGCTGGGTCACCAGGAAGACGCCGGTGGCGAAGAGCAGAACCGCCAGGAGATACACTCCTGTTTTTTTCCGAAATATCCCGTTCAGCATGCCCGTGCTTCTCGATTACTGTCGCGGAGCACCAACCGCTGCCCCTTCTCTCTCTCTTCCTGTCAATCGTCTCAGGTATCGTTCCCCGGGTTGCAGGCCGTTGCTGATCAGTATCAGATCCCCGAACACGGGTCCCAGAGTAACCTCCCGGGCCTCCAGAGCTTGGGCTTCGTTCACGATCCAGAGGAAAAACTTGCCGTAGCGGCGGACCACCACGTCCCGCGGAACAAATGGACCCCTGCCTCGT
>Ga0114925_10000688_pt1 | contig 15711 bp, 5 predicted proteins | sample SumtaG_2_FD_87287 | JGI IMG/M metagenome (GOLD analysis project Ga0114925, IMG submission 87287) | Deep subsurface microbial communities from Indian Ocean to uncover new lineages of life (NeLLi) - Sumatra_00607 metaG | ecosystem: Environmental > Aquatic > Marine > Oceanic > Sediment | place... | reverse complement strand
GTAATAGCTCTAAGATTCTCCAAAATAACGCTTCATATAACCAGAATTCTGGTATAGTATTAAATAATTGTTCCTTTAGTACTGTTTGGAAAAACACCGTGAGTAATAATTCTATGCATGGTATTATGGTATATGATGGCAGTTTTAATAACACTTTAGATGAAAATACAGTAGAATATAACGATCAATTTGGTATATTAATTTCTACTAGTACTAACATAACTCTAATAAGGAATACTGCGAATTACAATGGTTATTCTGGAATTGTCTTAGCTTATGCTGCTAATAACACTATCTCAGGAAATAATGCATCATTTAATAGTCATAGTGGGATCTTTCTATTTTTTAGTAATAATAACACAATCTCCTACAATACCAATACTTTTAATAACAATAGTGAATGCGGTATCTCTTTAAATAGTAGTCATAGCAATTATATTATCTGGAATACGGCGAATAATAATAATCTATATGGAATTCTTTTAAATAATTCTAATTATAACAAACTTTCAGGAAATACCGTAATTTTTAATAATCGACATGGAATACTTTTGTTAGATAGCAATAAAAATACGATATTAGGAAATAATTTATCAATTAATACTCTCAGTGGACCATCGGATTATGGAATATTACTTTCTGGAAGCGATAATAACACAATTTCATATAATACTATTAATGAAAATGACAATGGTATTGGTTTAGCAAACGCTGAATATAACACTATTTCGCATAATACTGTAAATGAAAACGGTTATGGAATAAATCCAGCCTCTGGAGCAGAAAATAATTTTATTATAAACAACACAGCGTCTAATAATGATATTGGTATCTACGTTTCAGATGCGAATAATTTTATAATAAACAATACAGTCCTTTATTCTTCTCAACAGGGAATATTTATATCCTTAGGTTGTGACAATAGCTCAATTATAGGAAACAATGTTTCATATAATGGGATGGGAGGAGTCTATGCAGGAATTTGGTTGACCTCAGGCCAAAATAACACAATTTCTGGTAACTATGTTAGTTTTAACGATTATGGAATTCAATTAAATGGCCATTATTTTACGGTTATTAAAAGCAATGAAATTGTTTATAATCATCAATATGGAATATACTTGGCTTTAGGTAGTTATAATATTACCATTTCGGGGAATAAAATATTCAATAATACAGTAAATGGTATTACTATTGAAACTAGTACTAATAATACATTATCGGGAAATACTGTATCTAATAGTAGTTTAAATGGTGTTTATTTATGGGATTCCAATTTTAATGAAATTCTGAATAATATTCTAACAAATAATACAAATGGCCTATTCTTAGATGATAGTGATTATAACCGAATTTCTGGGAATACAGCAAATAATAACAAATATTCCGGAATTGAACTATCTGATGCTTGGAATAACACGGTAATGAACAATACAGCGAATTATAACAGAGATGGTCTTAAGTTAGCTGGAAGCCATTATAATAATATTTCGCATAATAACAACACTTTTAGTTTCAATTATCGATATGGGATTTATTTAACAATAGCCGATTTCAATAATATTTTTAGAAATATCATCGGAAATAATCCTATAGGCATCCACCTTGACACTTTTACCCAGTTTAATAATGTGTATGAGAACCTTCTTTCTTATAATCAAGTTGCTATAGTAGATAACGGGACTAATAATGTATGGGGAAATAAAATTATAAAGGAAGAGGAGGTAGACACAACTGTGGATGATGATGATGATGACGGTAAACCACCAGAAGATAATTTCATGATTATAATAATTTTGATTGCGATTGGCGGTGTAGTTGCTGCTTCTGCATTAGTAGTCGTATCTAAGAAAAAAGGAAAAGAAAAAGTACCAAGTAAAGCAGAAGTTAAGAAAGAGATAGGTGAAATAAAAGAGCCCATTTCTGAGCGAGAAGTAACTCCCAAGACAATTCCCCTTGCGATTGCGCCTAAGAAAAAGAAAATCATTTCAGACACAGCCCCTATTGATATCACCGAAGAAGAAAAGAAAGAGCTAGCAGAAACAGAAGCCGAAATTGATTTAGAGAAAAGAGAATTCATCTGTTTAGTGCATAAAGGCCCTACGAGAGGTGCGGTTTATATCTGCCCAAAATGCGATTCAATATACTGTGTCAAGTGTGCAAGCGTGATAAAAGAAAAGGGCGAGAAATGCTGGTCCTGTGAACATGAAATTGAACTATAATATGGTATATAAATATGCTCACCGGAAAAAAAATTCGAATGGCAAAAATCACCGGTATTGATGGTCGCGCAATGTTAGTAGCGGCAGATCACGGCCAAATGCTGGGACCTATAAAAGGCGTGCGGCGCCTTGGGGATACCTTAGAAAAAGTAGTAGAAGGAGGGGCGGATGGTATTTTGGTGTCTCCAGGCCAAGCAGCAAGATTAAACCATTTATTTCACGGGAAAAACGCACCAGCTATGCTTATTCGGGCCGATTATGTTAATGCCTTTCGAACGCTCACATATACACTTCCAATAAAAGAAATACACCATTTTCAAACTATTTCACCACAGGAAGCCCTCAAATTAGGGGCATCAGCAATTGTTACATATTATTTAATTGGTAGGCACGATCAGATAGGAAACGACGAGGCATCGAATCTGGAGACATTAGCTAAGATGGGGCGGGAATGTGAGAAAATTGGACTTCCTTTTATTATCGAGCCTTTACCCTTAGGGTCCCGCGTTACAGGTTCTAATTTCACGCGATTATTGGCCAGTTCCGTGCGTATTTCTGAAGAACTGGGAGCCGACGCTATAAAAACATTATATTCTGGTGATATACGGAGTTTCCGAAAAATTTGCAATTCGGTAAGTATCCCTATTTTTGTACTTGGAGGGGCAAAAGGAAAAACCATGCGGGAAGGTCTTGAACTCGTCGAGGAAGCGATCGAAGCGGGCGCCAAGGGAACTGTTTTCGGACGTCAAGTCGTCCAAGCAGAAGATCCCACAGCCATGGTCTCGGCAATTTGCAAGGTTGTACATGATCGTGTGCCAGTGCGAAATCTGGTTAATCCACCTGTTCAAGAGCCCGCTTATCTGCGCATATTACCCCAACTATGCACTGGCTGTTATTCTTGCGTGATGGCATGTTCATTTAAACAGACTGGTAACTATTCGGAGAGTAATGCTACCATAAATATTATACGAGAATTCCCATCAACATTCAAACCACAGACTTGTACCTCGTGTGGGAAATGTATCGAGGCATGTGCCGAGAAGGCGCTCTCGTTTTCAGATATAACTCACCAGATCATCCTTGACAAGGGAAAATGTACAAATTGCGATGCATGTGTTTCTGCATGTCCATTCAATATTATTAAAACTAACCCAGCTATTGGACATCCTCTCATATGTGATTTTTGTAACGGCCAGCCAGAATGCGTTGAATGGTGCCCCACTGATGCGATTATGCTTGAACCTTTAAAAAAATCGGGGGAAAAAACATAAATGACGAGAAGTTATCGAAGTCAAGTCCTTTATGTAAATTTAAGTGACGAATCCTCAAAAGTGGAATCTCTCCCCGAAGATATATTTTTTTATCTTCTTGGTGGAAAAGGTTTAGGGATTTATCTCCTTGCCCACCAACCACCTAAGATTGACCCCTTTTCAAGAGAAAATCAACTTATTTTTGTCACTGGCCCTCTCACTGGAACAATCGCCCCCACAGCGGGACGATTTGGCGTTGTTACGAAAAGCCCTGCGACCAATGGATTCCTTGATTCTTACTGTGGAGGTTTTTTAGGTCCTGAAATCAAGCGAGCAGGTTATGACGCAATCATTTTTCAAGGAAAGGCTGAATCACCAGTGGTTGTGAATATTAACAATGATAATATAGAATTTTTAAAAGGAGACACATGGATTTCAAAAAGTCCAGCCCAATGTGATAAAATGGGCAAAGAAAAATTTGGTCCAAGGGCAAGAGTAGCTAGTATTGGCATTGCTGGAGAAAAACTAGGTAATTTTGCGGGTATTTTTTCAGATCAGCGCTGTGCCGGTCGAGGTGGTGCTGGTGCTGTTATGGGATCAAAAAATCTTAAAGCGATGATTATACAAGGAACATTGCCCGTCGAAATATATAATCCAGAGCAATTTCGCAAAGACGCTTGGATAGCCCGCCGATATATAAGGTCGAGTGAACTTACTGTCCGGGCATTACCAGAGGAGGGAACTTGTAATATTGTTGATATCGCCAATATAAGCGGAATATTACCTACACGAAATTTTCAAACGAGTGTTTTTAATGAAGCTGATAAAATTAATGGATCTGCTTGGAGAACTAATTATTGGAAAAACCAAATTGCATGTTTTGGGTGTCCTATCGGGTGTAGTAAAATTTCATATTCTAAGCGAACTCCTACTATAATTATTGATGGTCCTGATTACGAAACTGTTTTTGCGTTAGGTTCAAACGTAGGGAATGCTAATCAAGATATTATTATCGAAGCAAATGCGCTCTGTGATGAGTATGGAATCGATACAATCTCCACGGGAAATGTTATTGGTTTTGTGATGGAGTTGGTTCAGCGCGGATTGGCCACTTCGTCTGATTTTGATGGAATCCCCATCAAATGGGGTGAACCAAATACAATTCTAGAATTAATTAAAAAGATAGGAACTCAAGAGGGCTGCGGAGAATTACTTGCCCAAGGTGTCGCTCAAATTACTAAAAAATTTCCTAGGAGTGAAATTTTTGCCATGCATGTGAAAGGTTTGGAAATCCCAGGTTATGAACCTCGAGCCACGAAGGGTATGGGTTTAAATTACGCAATCAGTGATAGGGGTGCCTGTCATTTACATTCATATTGTGTAAGCGTAGAGATATTTAGTAATAAGGGTGGGATGGATCCTTTTTTAACAGATGACCGTAAGGTGAGGTTAGTTTATGATTGTCAAGCAGAGAGCAATCTTATTGATTCGATGATTCTTTGTATGTTTGCTTTTTTCGGAATGCGGATGAAAGAAGCATTTCAGATGTTGTCGTCAGCAACTGGTCTCTTTAAAGATGAGGACGATGAGATGGTATTACAATCAATCGCAGATAGAATAGTTACAATGACAAGATTATTTAATTTACGGGAAGGATGGACATTGGAAGATGATACCTTGCCTCCTCGATTCTTGAATGAACCACTCCCCTCTGGTCCTGCCATGGGACAAACCCTAGGAAAAGCGGAATTAGAATCCATGAAAAAAGAGTATTTTAAACTTATGGGGTGGGACGAAAAAGGTGCCCCACTCAAAAAAACAATTGAAAAATTAAAAATTAATCAATTTTAGGTATGAAAAAAATGATTGGAAAAAAATTGCGCATCCATGATATTATGGATGCTAATGATAGAGCGTTAATTGTGGAATTGGATGCAGGTTTGTATGGTCTTAACCTTTCTAATATAAAAGATACTCTTGAGAAGCTACCTTTGGAACTTATAGATGCAATAATTTTGTCACCTGGAAAAGCAACTAAGCTGTGTGATTTTTTCACTCGGAAATTAGGACCTTCACTTATCGTTCGATGCGACTGGACTAATGCCCACTGGGACGACAAATTTATCCTAGCCAAGGAACGAGTAAGACATATTATTACCTGTCCTGCTGACTCTGGAAGCCGAATTGGTGCAAGTGCCCTCGTGGGGTCGCTTTTCGTGGGTGGAGAACACGATGAAGATGACTGTATTAATTTAAATAATTTGTGCATAGTCGTACGAAGCTGTATAGATTTTGGCTTGCCATTTCTCGTTGAATGCCTCCCACAAGGTCCTCGGATAACCATAGATAATTTTGCTGATGCCGCTGAAATGGCAGCACGAGTCATGATTGAAATTGGGGCTGATATGGTCGCCGCACCATCCCTTGGATCTGAAAAGAAGTGGGCCGACTTCGTCGGTTGTTGTGAAGATAAACCCCTCTTCTACGTTGAGAAACGACAATCAGGAGTAGATTTTCAAGTGTTGGATCGTGAATTGGAATTTCACTTGAAGGGATCCGGGAACGGATTGATTATCAACGGATTTATCCCAAATTTGCATAAAAATATCCAACTTTTAGCTAAAAAGATACATAAGAAATAATAAGTTAAATTTAATCAACTTTCATAGATTCAGGTAAAATCCATACCAGAGGATCTTTTTGAAGACCTCTGCTTTTTAAGATTTTCATTCTTTCTTTATACTTGTTAAAAAAATCCCATGTTCATTGTTTAATGACACCCTATAATTCAACTCTCTTAAAGATAATTTAATAAGCAAGGTTTATTCGACATCATTCTTCTACCACTTTAAGGCACACCATTTGTTTTTTACCAAAAAAATATGCATCTAATGCATCCAATAGGTTACGTCCAATTAATATATTAAAAGGTAGAGAGTCATCGATAGGAGCAATCATAAATTCAATTTTAAACTCATTTTCCATTATTTTTATTTTAGCTAGATATATTTTAGTATCTATTACTCCAGCAGCAGTAGAAACTTGTTCTTCTCGATTTATTCGAAGTTCTGATGAGTTAATTAGTCCCTCTTTTAGAACACATAAAGAAGCCGCTGTATCTACCAACGCAAATAAATTAATTTCGTTAGGATCAATTTGAAGGGAGATGGGAATAATAGGATAAGTAATATCCTCAACATTCACATATTTCCAACACTGCAAGTCCGATAAGCTCATGAAACAGTATTCCATTGGTTTTTTTTTCTGACCATTAAATTTAATAACCAAAGGTCCATTCGGGAACTTTTCTGCAGATACTTGGGCAACTTCAGCAACAGTATCCGCTACTGCAATTATAGCTCCTTTCACGAATCCAACATATTTATTCTTAGGAATATATTCTGGAATCTCTACATTGGAGCTTGATTCTATTTCTCGAGAAAATTCTTCAATCTTTATTTTCTCTGACAATAATTTTCTAACTACATCACTCATTGATTTATTTTTATTCGATTCAACTAAAGATTGTAGTTTTTTTTTATCTTTTTCTTTAATATTAATATTTAATATTGTCATAATTATTATAACGTGGAGATGTATATAAATTATATACATATTTTATATATACGATCTATAAACAAATATATTTTTTAGGATTTAATTAATTAACGTAAAACCGAGAACCAATAGCCCCCGAAAGAGAAATAAAGCCTAAAAAGATAAAAAAGGTTAAGGAGGAGGTTGTAGCAACTATGGGTTCTGCCCTAAAAGAAAAAGATGAAAAATGCTGGTCGTGTCAAGGCGAATTTGAACTATAACTTTTTTTATTACTTTTACTTTACTTTTTCTTACAGATATTTTTATAACAGAAGTGTAAACAATATAATATATAGATATATGTTTTTAGAGAATAATTCACAAAGGAGATAGAAATGTTTCCAGTTAGTAAAGAACGTAGGGTAAAGCGATTATTAATACTGTTGGGGTTTCTGGCTTTCTTTATAATTATTTTAAATCCTCAATTCTCGATCAACAACATCCAAAGTAAGGAAGAAATTGAAGATTTTGATGAGGATTCCAAAAATTTCAATCCCTTAAAAAAACAAGGATATTGGGATGAAAACTGGATTCATATAGACAATAATTGGTCGCTTACTGAGCAGAATAAGCCTTGGTGTAATGGTTCAGGCACATGGAACGACCCTTACATTATAGAAAATGTAACTGTAGATAATTCAAATGTGTCAAGTGCAATTCTAATTGAAAATTCTGATGAATATTTTATAATTAGAAATTGTACAGCCTTTAATTCACAAAGAGCATCTGGATATGCGGGAATTCATTTAAATAATGTAACCAACGGAAAAATAGTTAATTCTTATGTACATAAAAATTATTACGGATTCTATCTTTATGGAAGTTCAAATAACACAATTACACAAAATAATGCATCTGATAATGGTAATGATGTCGATGCAGGGGGTGGAATATTTATATATGAGAATAGTGATTTTAACATTGTTACTGATAACAATTTCACTAAAAATGATAATTATGGAATATATATTTTCCTTAACAGTGGTAATAATACAGTTTCAGGAAATTTTATAAGTGAAAATCTAAAGCGTGGTCTATATTTAAATTCTAACTCTCATAATAACACTCTGGCAGACAATGTCATAGAAAATAACAACCAAGAAAATCTTTGTATTAATAATTGTAATAATAACACAATTTCGGGGAATTTAATAATTAACACTGTGACCCAAGAGGGAATTGATGTTGATGGCAGTAACAATAATCGATTTTTTAATAATAACATAAGTAATAATATTGGTAATGGAATAGATTTTGGTAGCTGTGACAATAATTTAGTCACTAAGAATTTTATAAAAGGCAACGATTATGGTATCAATGTTCAGTCAGATTGTACCAATATGTTGATTTACAATAATGTCTTTATTGGAAATACTCAAAATGGTAATGATTTAGCCACAGATACTTCCTGGAACAACACCAGAATAGGAAATTATTGGAGCAATTATGATGCTGCGGATTCTGATAATGATGGAATTATTGATTCTGCTTATGATGTCCCCCCGGCGGGGGATGGTCAAGATTATCTTCCAATTAAGGGAAATCCAGTCCATAACGGGAGTACAATCCATATTGATGATAGTAATTCAACCGGCGATGGTACATGGCAATGGGCAAGCACTCGCTGGTGGTGTGCGGGCTCGGGAATCTGGAGTGACCCTTATGTTATAGAAAATTTGACTATTAATGCTGGAGGTGACGGTGATGGGTTGATTATCATGAATTCTTATGCATATTTTAGGATAGAGAATTGTACTTTTTACAATTCTGGACCAGCTATATGGGATTCAGGAATTCTATTAAACAATACCCATAACGGAACGATAATGAACTCAAATAGTTCATTTAACACTGTTGGGATATTCTTATATCAAAGCAATAATAACACCATCTCTGGAAATATCGCGTGTAACAATAGTAATTGTGGAATGCAAATGGACACATGTCATAATAACATTATTATAAAAAATATTCTAAATAACAATCCTAATTTTGGAATTATTTTAGGCACAGGCCTTAATAATACAATAGCTGCAAACATCGCAATCAACAATGACCAAGACGGGATTTATTTGGATCATAGCGATTACAATGAAATACTTGGAAATATCTTTAGTAATAATACGAATTATGGATTAAGGTTAGAGATTTGCGATTATGTCAATGTATCAGGGAATATTGCTATAGGAAATGGTATTAATCAAATCTATCAAAACGGTGGTAGTGGTAATTTAATTTATAATAATAAACTTACTGAAAATGCGGCTGTTCAATCGATTTTTATTGACAACAATGGAGGTGGTGATTTTACTTGGGCTGAAGCTGAGATTGAATTAGCTTGGTGTACTGGTTCAGGTACTTGGAACGATCCTTATATTATAGAGAACATTAGAATTAACGGTGGAGGTTCAGGAAACTGTCTTTTAATTCAAGACTCTAATATTTATTTCAGAATTGAGAATTGTATACTATATAACGCTGGGATAGGTGATGATGATGCGGGACTTAAACTGGTTAATGTAAACAATAGTATGATAATCAATAACAACTGTTCTTATAATGGAAATGATGGAATCCGTTTAATGACTCAATGCGATAATAATAAAATTGTAGGAAATACAGCCCAATTTAACACTGATCATGGTTTAAACTTAGTAGATTTTTGCGATTTGAATAATATTTCAAGAAATAACTTTACTAAGAATAATGTAGATGGAATTCGATTGTATAACATCAATAATAATAACATCATAACAAAGAATAATGCAAGTAATAATTTACGAGCAGGGATTACATTAGCTGGATGTGATTATAATAATATTTTTAAAAATATCTTCAATAATAATTCTGTTTACGGAATCTATTTCTCTGATAACAATGACAATAATAATATTACGGATAATTTTATTAAAAATTGTAGTCAATATGGTATATACATTAATAATTGCGATAGTAACAATGTGAGTCTAAATGAAGTCGCAAATAATAGCCAACACGGGATATACGTTAATGACTTGAATAGTAATAACAATTTATTTTATAACAACTCGTTCCTAACAAATTGGAGACACGCAAGCGATTATGGTAACGGTAATTACTGGAATAACTCACAAGTTGGCAATTATTGGGATAATTATACTGGTGTCGATAAGAACGACGATTTAAGAGGGGATACACCCTACAACATTAGTGGCTCTGCTAACTCTAAAGATTTTTGGCCACTATGGGACGATGGTCTTGAAAGTGCGGGGTTCGGGGTATTCTCTTCGTTACATATTGACGATTCTGGAGCGAGTGGAAATGGTACTTGGGCTTGGGCAGCCACACAAGATTGGTGTAATGGGTCTGGAATATGGGCAGACCCATATGTTATTGAGAATATCACTATTAATGGGCAAGATTCTGTTAGTTGCATTATAATTGGTAATTCGAGCGTGTATTTTAGAATAGAAAATTGTACGGTTTATAATTCAAGCTTAGGAATTGATAATGCGGGAATACAATTAGAAAATGTCAATAATGGAAGTTTAATAAATAATAATGCCTCTTCTAACAATGGTTATGGAATATATTTACGGTACTGTGAAAATATAACTATTTCGGGAAATTTTATTTCTAACAACAGTTTTCAAGGGATATCTTTAGTGAACAGTACTATTATTACAGTATCGGGAAATATTTTTAATGAGGTTGGTATAGATCTCTCAGGTTCTTTACAAAATTGCCTCTCTTACTATATTGATACTACAAATTCTGTAAATGGAAAACCTTTATATTATTATGTAAACAAAAGCGGGTTAATACCTGGCAATTTTTCAAATCCAGGGTATATCATTTTGGCATATTGTAATGATTCTCTAATTTCAGACTTTCATGAGTTATATGGAATTAATTTGTATCGTAATTATAATAATACAATCAAAAATAACAGTGTATCGCAAACTATATTTGGGATTCATATTCGTTTTAGTAATAACAACACAATTTCAGGAAACAACGCAACAAATAATTATTATGGGATGCATTTATATAACTCTGATAATAACACCATTTTAGGAAACAACGCAACAAATAATTATTATGGGATGTTTTTAGATAACTCTGATAATAACACCATTTTAGGAAACAACGCAACAAATAATTATTATGGGATGTATTTATATAACTCTGATAAAAACACCATTTTAGGAAACAACGCAACAAATAATTATTATGGGATGTATTTAGATAACTCTGATAATAACACCATTTTAGGAAACAACCTAAGCTCTAATACTGCGGTGGGAATGGATATACAATTTCTTTCTATGTATAATGAGATTTTAAATAATTCAATAACATTTAATGGTGTATGGGGGATTATTATTATGTATAGCTGTAATAATAATACAATATCGGGGAATAACGTATCTTATAATGGTGATCCATCGATCAATGCAGGTTTCTGTATTGGGGATAGTCATAATAATACAATTTCGAATAATGTCGTTAAAGGTAACAGTGCAGAAGGAATAGCTTTGTCAGGTTGTACTCGTAGTATCATCGTAAACAACACAGTAGAAGATAATATGATTGGAATAGCGTTGTATAATTGTTTTGATATTACAGTATCTGGAACTGTTATGAATGAAAATGGGTTCCTAATTTATGGTTCATTGCAAAACACCACTACTTACTATATTGACACTACAAATTCAGTAAATGGAAAACCAGTATATTATTATGTAAATAAAAGCGAGTTAATGCCAAGCAATTTTTCAAATCCCGGACAAATAGTATTGGCATACTGTAATGATTCTCTAATTTCCAATTTTAATATTTCTCATAGTGGAACTGGAATTTATTTATATGCCTGTTATAACAATACAATCTCAAATAACAATGTATCGCAGAATAGGATGGGTATATGGTTAAGGGATTGTGAGAATAACACCATTTCGGGAAACACAGCATTTTACAACTCAGATAGTGGAATATTTTTAGTATATAGTGACAATAATACAGTTTCAGGAAATACTGCAAATAATAACACCTACTGCGGGATAGCTTTAGCTTGGAGTGATATTAATACAATTTCAGGAAATAATGCAAGCTATAACTCCATAGATGGGATTTATTTACGTGGTTCTAATGGCAACATCATTAACGAGAATCTAATAAGTAATAATATTATGAAAGGAGTTTCCTTAGAAAGTTTTGGTGGTAGTAGTGATAATAATCTATTTTATAATAATATTTTTATTGGAAATAGTTTACATGTCATAGATGATGGAATTAATAACGACTGGAATTATACATTTATAGGAAATTATTGGGATAATTATACTGGCGACGATACAAACGACGATGGTATTGGAGATACTTCATATATTATTGCTGGATCAGCCAATGCCGAGGATTACTTTCCAATTTGGGACGATGGTTATAACGGGAGCGTAATTCATATCGACGATAACGCGGCAAATAACTGGGCATGGGCTAAGACTCGTATATGGTGCACTGGTTCAGGAACTTGGAGCGATCCTTATATTATAGAGGATTTAATAATAAATGGTGAAGATTCAGGGAGTTGTATTGTAATTGGAAATTCGAGCGTATATTTCAGAATAGAAAATTGTACGGTTTATAATTCAAGCTTAGGAATTGAAAATGCGGGAATACAATTAGAAAATGTCAATAATGGAAGTTTAATAAATAATAATGCCTCTTCTAACAATGGTTATGGAATATATTTACGGTACTGTGATAATATAACTATTTCGGGAAATTTTATTTCTAACAACCGTTTTCAAGGGATATCTTTAGTGAACAGTACTATTATTACAGTATCGGGAAATATTGTTAATGATACTGGAATCGATCTCTCAGGTTCTTTACAAAATTGCACCTCTTACTTTATTGATACAACAAATTTAGTAAATGGAAAATCCGTATATTATTATGTAAATAAAAGCGGATTAATACCGAGCAATTTTACGAATCCGGGGTATATCATTTTGGCATATTGTAATGATTCCATAATTTCAAACTTTAATAATTTATATGGAATTAATTTGTATCGAAGTAATAATAATACAATTATAAATAACAGCATAACGCAGACCCTATACGGGTTATATATTCATTTTAGTAATAATAACACAATTTCGGGAAACAACGCAACAAATAATCTTTTTGGGATGTTTCTAGATAACTCTAATAATAACACCATCTCGGTAAACAAGGTAAGTAACAATAGTGGTACTGGGATACATCTATATTTCTCTGATTATAACACCTTTTTAGAAAACAACATAAGTTTTAATGGTGGTGCTGGAATGTATATACAAGTTTTTTCTATGCACAATGAGATTTTAAATAATTTAATAACCCATAACACTTTTAATGGGATTGTTGTTGAATCCACTTACTGTCATAACAATACAATATCGGGAAATAATGTATCCTATAATGGTATTTATGGAATCAATATAAATTTCAGTCATAATAACACAATTTCGAATAATTTGGTTAATGGAAATGAATATGGAGGAATAGTTTTGACGTTTTGCTTTCTTAATATCATTTTTAACAACACAGCAGCTTATAATAATATAACACATGGAATATGGTTGATGAGTTGTTATAATTTACGAGTAATTGATAATCACTGTTCATTTAATAATGCTAGTGGAATTTATCTATCATTCTCTTGTTATAATAACACTCTTTCGGGAAATAACGCATCCTTCAACAATATTAATGGAATTCATCTAGAGGGTAGTTATAACAATACAATCTCGGGAAATAACGCATCGTTCAATAATGATAACGGGATTTATCTCTCAATCTCTAGTTATAATAACACTCTTTCGGGAAATAACGCATCATCTAATAATGCTAATGGAATTTATCTAGAGGATAGTTATAACAATACAATCTCGGGAAATATCGCAAGCTATAACAATTATTTTGGGATATATTTTCGTTTTAGTGATGATAATTTCGTCCTGGGTAATAATTTAAGTAATAACGGTGATGGAATTTATATATTCTATAGTAATGATGTTGTAGTATCAGGAAATGTTCATTTTGGAAATGGTGTTCACATTTATGGTACTTTACAAAATAGACTCTCTTACTATATTGACACTACAAATTTAGTAAATGGAAAACCTGTATACTATTATGTAAATGAAAATGGGTTAATACCAAGCAATTTTTCTAATCCGGGACAAATATTATTGGCGTACTGTAATGATTCCCTAATTTCCAATTTTAATATTTCTCATAGTGGAGTAGGAATTCTTTTATATTACTGTCATAATAATACAATCTCAAGTAACAATGTATCACAAAATAAAGTTGGGATATCCTTAAGTAGTTGTAATAATAACACGATTTCAGGAAATACTGCAAACTTTAACGAAGCCTATGGGATATTTTTAAGTACTTGTAATAATAACACGATTTCGGGAAATTACGCAAGCTTTAACGGATTCTATGGGATATTCTCAGGTTCAGGAAACGATAACACAATTTCAGGTAACACACTAAATAACAATAACGATGGAATATATCTAAGTTCTTGTAAGAATAACAAAATTTCAGGAAATACCGCAAATTTCAACGATAACAACGGAATAGCATTATTATTTAGTAGCGATAATAATACAATTTCAATGAACACTATAAATCATAATAAAAATGGAATTAATTTGTATCGAAGTAATAATAACACGATTATGGGAAATACCGCAAATTTCAACAATAAAAATGGAATAGCATTATATAATAGTAATAATAATACAATTTCGGAAAACAAGGATACCTTCAATAATAATGACTTTAGTGGGATTTTTCTAAATAATAGTCATGGCAACGATATTGTGGGAAATGTAGCAAATTCCAACGATTATGGAATTTATTTAAATCAATCCAATTATAATTTAATACAAAATAACATCTTTTTGAATAATAAGATTAAATGGTTTTATGAGGAAGGAATCTGTAAAGGAAATCGTTATGAAAATAATCAGTATGAAATTAGTGAAGCTGATGACGACGATGTTATCATAAATCCAGAGAATAATTTAATATTAATTCTTATAATTATTGTGATTGGTGCCGTTGCCTCTGCGGGGGGTGTTCTTGCCTTTAAAAATAAATCCGCTAAAAAAGAGGCAGTATTGAAGGAAGAGGAACCTACCTATGCCAAACCTGAAGAGATAGCAAGTGTTGAAGAAGAAGTAAAACCTATGCCAATACTTTTACCAAAGAAGAAGAAAAAACTCCCAGAAGGAGCACTTCCAGAAGGAGCACTTCCAGTTGTTGACATAACAGATGAAGAAAGAAGTGAACTTGAAAAAACCGAAAAAGAAGTTGGAGTGGAGGAGCAACAATTTATTTGTTTAGTTCATAAGGGTCCAATTGTAGGGGCAAATATTTATTTATGTCCACATTGTAAAGCTCTTTATTGTATTAAATGTGCAACAACATTAAAAGAAAAAGAAGAAAAATGCTGGTCCTGTGAAAGAGAATTTGAGCTTTAATAAGGTGGAGTAGTATTAGACAATATAAGAAATAATATATATGTGTATTAGATGAGTGAAAAAAAAAGAGAACGAGCACCGATTCATTTGACCTCTGCGGATTTAGAACGT
>Ga0114925_10000687_pt1 | contig 15713 bp, 16 predicted proteins | sample SumtaG_2_FD_87287 | JGI IMG/M metagenome (GOLD analysis project Ga0114925, IMG submission 87287) | Deep subsurface microbial communities from Indian Ocean to uncover new lineages of life (NeLLi) - Sumatra_00607 metaG | ecosystem: Environmental > Aquatic > Marine > Oceanic > Sediment | place... | reverse complement strand
TAAATAAATAACAACAACATGGACAACTCTTGTTTATTTGTTTGTTTGTTTTTTCCCCCCTAAATGAATTCAAGTATGTCAATTATTACATTAAGTGGTAAATTATCAAGTGTTTTGGAAGGTAAATCAACTACAACAACTTCATTTCCAGAAATACTTTCGCCATTCTTTTGTCTTTTTTTATCTTCCAACTTCTTTCTTTGTCTCGTTCGTCTTAAAAGTTTCATCCTTTTCTTTTTTTCTTTTCTGTATCTCCTAACTGCTTTTTGTTGTGCTTTGCTTGATTTTCTCTTAGCCTTTTCCGTCCTTTTTTCAGCTTTTTTTAATTCTTTTTCAGATTTAGCTTCTTTTTTCCGTGATTTTTCCAGCCTTTTCCAGTCTTCCCAAGTAGCATCTTCAGTTGTGTCGAAAAATAATTTACATCTCCTTGTACATTCTCTTGTTTTGTTTTGTTGACATGGAGCAAATCTGAAACGACATTTCTTTTTACCTTTTTTGAAACAATCTCCTTCACATTCTTTTTTGTAAAATTTTACTCTACGTCGTCTTGACATATCACTTCATGAGATACAAGGAGTTGTCCGCGGTTATTTACTGTTGGATTTTTACTAATATCTGAAGGATTTACGCTTCCTCATTATATATAAAAAAACACACACTTTTTTATTTATCATACAAACAAATTTCAAGTTTTTTTACCGCGAATACAATCAATATGATGCCTTTTGTAAGTTTTTAAACATATAACCGAATTCTTAATACATATCATACAGAACTTTTTTTGACAATAAACACAACTTACTGGAATAATACATTTACAACAGTAGAGTTTCAAAGGAGTACAATCACATTCATACTCGAAAAAAGTATTTGAAAAACACTTATCTGATAAATAATGTTCACAATAACAGGAATTACAAAATGGTTGTTTTTCAAACCAATCATAATTTTTACATGCACATTTACAATGACATGACTTTTTATTAAATAACATATTTATTTCATCTGAATATTCTTTACAAATAAAACAACCAAACAATGAAGTATAGTCAGGTGCTATTTCCAAATCAATTTTAAAATCAGATTTGAATAATTCAGTGGTATTTTTCAGAACTTTTAGAAAAGGTCTACCTACTTCTAATGGTAACCTAGGGTGATTATCAATGCGACTATAAAATAACATGGGAAAAAAGTAAAAGTCTATATATGAATACTCAGAATTAGGATTCAATGAATCTCTATTAATAACTAATTTCTCAAGTTTTATTTTACTCCAGTTCAAAGAATTTAAGAATCCAAGTAGCCCGTTTTTATTTGGATCCTGGTTTTTAATTGTATCAAATAGCATGGGCAATAATTCAGATTCATTTTTTTGTTTTAAAGAAAGTTTAGAACAAGAACTTGATTTAAATAATATTTGTTTTAATTCTTTCTTTGACTCATACCAAGAATTGTTACCACTAACCTTGTTTATTCTTGTACGCCAATATTCGGATGTTCTTTCATAAATAGAAATATTACAATTGGCTAAATCTAATTCTTCCAAATTAGGACATTTTTCAATTATCAATTTTAAGGATTTAATACTAATACGATTTGGTGATAATCGTAATATATGAATTGCGTTTTTAAGTTTCTCAGAAAAAATGTTTTTTTGACTATTCTCAATAAAAATTCTTGTTATTTTGACATATTCGATATTTATAGTGTTGATTTTTCCTAACAGTTTTTTAATCAAATCGTCAGTTAGGTGTTTATTAAATGGCAACATGAAGGTGTATCTAAAATCATCTATTTTATACCATATTCCAGGATATTTAGTTATAATTTGAGTAAAAAGTTTACAAGTATAAGAAAAGTTCCATCGATCATAGACTTCAAGAAACCTCAATATTACAACAATTACATCAAAACATAAATCGCAAAATTTTGTTTTAAATCTAATAGAACTAGAACGACATTTCAACTTTAATCTTCTAATCTTCTTCTCTCCTTTTTGTCGCTTTGACATTTTCCTTCTTCTTTTTTTGAAGAAGGGATGGACAAGAAAAAAAGTAAAGGGGGGGGAGGGGGGTGACCAAAAAACAATGGATTTCGAATATTCCTTTATTTTAGGTGGAGGAAATGAAGATGAAGGAGGAGATTTTAATAATACTGATATAATGGATTCTCCATCAGAAGTAGTTTTTGTTGAAAACAATCAAAATAGCAAAATACATAATATTATTTCAAAAACTAGACATAAAAAGAAAAAGAAAAAGGCTAAGAAGAAAGAAGTAAAAAAAGGAAAAGAAAGTATTGAATATTATTTTGGGAAAAACAAAGGGAAGACTGATGATTATGATCGCGACTTTGAAAATGAGGAGAATGGCGACGATGGATTTAATGAATCTAAAGAATCAATTTATGAATACAATTACTCTATCGAAGGGAACGTTATCGGAGGTGGTGATTACGAAGGTGACTTTGAAATGTCTGAGAACAAGAAGAAAGTGAAGAAAGTGAAGAAGAAGGAGAATGATAAAAACAATGAGTGGATTGCTGACGAAAAAATTATGATAGAATGTGGATGTGAATGTTACATAAAGAGGGGGGATACGTGTACATGTAACAGCTTCAATTGGTTTGACGATATGGAAAAATTTCGTTACGAAATTCAAAAGTATAGAAGACCTCCTATTCTTGAATGGGGATATTATTTGAAAAACGGGCTGGAATTCTGTGTAATCAATCGAAAGTATGCAATGTCAGATTCCTGTCCTGTAATCCATTTATTTGGTTCTACTAAAGAAGGGAATAGTGTATTTTGTGAAGTTTATGATTTCAAACCTTATTTTTACATTGAAACAGAAAATGAGTTGACTTATGAAAAGGGGAATAAATTGAAAGATTTCCTAGCTTCAGTTTGTCAAATGGAAGGTATTTTGTCTGAAATTTCAATTGTAAAAGAAGAAAGCAAGATCACTACACATTTTTTCCATGATACTCCAATCAAGAATCTTTACAAAATCATAATGTTGTATCCAGGAGGAGTCTCAAAACTTCGTGACAAGATAGGGAAACAAAGGATACTTTCCCAAATTGGAATAAACGTGACTAGGATTTATGAAGCTAACATCGATTTTATCATCAGGTATGCAAATGATATTGATATGGGAGGGACTTCCTGGGTTAAAATTAACCGAGGGACCAGCGGAAATGGAAGATCAAGATGTCAGATTGAAGTTAGGATTTCGTACAAGGATTTGATTGTTCTAAAAGATAAGGATGAAATACCGCCATTTCGAATAGTTAGTTTCGATATTGAATGTGTAAATGCAGAAGGGCATTTTCCTAGACCAGAAGAAGATGCTGTTTCCCAGATTTGTGCATCCTTATATGATACGCATACAAGACAAAGAAGATCTATAGGATTAACTTTAGGAAGTTGTAATGAAATAGAAGGAAAGGATATTTATTGTTTTAAAAGAGAAAGTAGTTTGATGTTAGCATGGTCAGAGTTTTTGAAAGTGTGTGATATTGACGTTTTGACTGGATACAACATTGACAAGTTTGATAACTACTACTTGATGGACAGAGCAAAGTCATTGAAGATTCAATATACTTATGCTCAATACACCAGAATAATACGAGGATTGACTAATAAAGATAGATCTCAAACTGCTAAGGTCTTTGATTCTACCTTTCAGTCCAAAGCGTATGGAAAGAAGAAGGGTAAAAAACATGTCTGCTCTGGAATTGTTAACTTGGATTTGTTGGGAGTAATCCAGAGAGATATGAAATTGAACAGTTATACTCTTAACAATGTTGCCTTGGAAGTTTTGAAGAGGCAAAAAGATGATGTTCATCATTCAGAAATCCCAGTTTTATGTAACAAATCTACAGAGGGAAGGACAATTGTACTGGGGTATTGCTTTACAGATGCTGATTTACCACTGGATATAATTTTGAAAAGGAAAATTCTTACTAACTTGGTTCAGTTGTCGCGAGTTACTGGGAGTGATTTGCAAGGTTTGATTGAAAAGGGACAAACGCACAAATCCAAGACATTGATTATGAAGCATACAAAAAGGTTAAATATGATTCTACCAATACTTACAGAGTTTGAAAAGAAGGCTCAGGACAGAAAATTCATTGGAGCTTATGTAGAAAACCCACTTTGTGGATATTATGGTAAGGTTGAAGATATGGATTCGATTCGAAAATACATGCAAATATATATTCAAACTAAAATTGTGAACATCTTTGGTTTGAAAAAGATCAAAAAAGACGTAAAAATATCGTATAATCTCACCAAGATGTTTGAGAAATATGGTTTAGGTGAAGGAATTGGTTATATAAAAGAAACTCGTTTGGTTCACATGCAAGGTAATTACAATGATGATGATGATGATGATTATGAATATGACGGAGATGGGAGGTTTGATGAAAAAGTAACCTATGAAATAGAAGAGTTTTTTGTGACTCCAAAAACCATTGAGAATTTGAATGAGTGGAATGATAAAGGTGGTAAAATAACAGAAATGATTCATGATGAAGAGATACAGAGAGTCATCGACAAAATGAATATTAATGAAAATTCCTCAAAAAAATTCAAAGTACGTAAGGTTACATGGAAAGGAGACGCTCCTATTGTGTGTTTGGATTTCAAGTCTCTTTACCCAACAATAATAATTGCAAAAAATCTTTGTTACACAACACAGACTACGATGGCAGAAATAAAAAAAAGAGGTTGGATTGAAGAAGAAGATTATATTGTAACTCCAACTCCAGTGAAGCACTACTTTGTTACAACAAAGCACAGAAAGGGTATTTTACCGTCAATTTTGGAAGGACTTCTTGACGATCGGCAAGCTGTTAAAGATGAGATTAAAATAACTAAAGATCAATTGATGAAAAGCATTTTGGATGGATTGCAGTTAGCTTTGAAGATTTCTGCAAACTCTCTCTATGGTTTCACTGGAGCTGGGTTCTATCCAAATCGTGATATTTCAGAAGCAGTAACAGCTTTTGGACAGGTGTTCATTAAACTTGCAAAGAAGCTTTGTGAGGAGAAATATACAAAAGCCAAAGGGAATATTCTGGATACGATTTGTGTGTATGGAGATACTGTATTGTTTTTTTTTTTGTAGTCTAACATTTTTAGGATTCAATAATGATGCTGTTTCATCCTGACATTGATGAAAGTATTCGAATAGGAACCGAAGCTGCTGCTTACTGTAGTACTTTTATGCCAAAACCAGTTTTGCTTCAATTTGAAAATGTCAAGTTTCCATTTGTTTTGCTTGGGAAAAAGAAGTATATTTGTTACGAATATGAGAAGAGTAGTAATGAGAAACCAAAATTTACTACAAAGGGTACAGTTTCAAAGAGAAGAGATAATTGTTTGTTTATTCGAGAACTTGTTAAACATATTAGTAATATTTGGGCTGGAAAGGTAAAATGTCCTGATGGAGTTCCAAAATTGATACACTCGATAAACATTGCAAGAGAAAAAGTTGTTGAGTTAAAATGTGGGAAAGTGAGATTCCATGAAATTATCCTAAGAAAGGGACTTCAGAAACCAGTTTTGGAATACACAAGCAGACTAACTGAGGGGGTATACAAACTTGTGAAAAAGAATGGACTTTTGAAAAGAGTAAAATCTTTTTATCAAAAGGATGGAATGAGTCTATTTATAAATGCCCTATCTGTTATTGGATACAAAGGAATGGAGAATGAAATTGAAAACAATTCAGATCTTTTCAATTACATCGAAAAGCATACTGCTTCTAAAAAGAGAGGAAATAAGAATCTTCTAAAACTTATACGAACGAATAAAGATATTAAGAAACTTCGAGAAATGATTAAAGAATGGGGATCCTACAACATAGTTAATTGTATTGAAGTTGTCAAAAATGGAACTTACGTCACACCTAATAAGAAGTTGAGTCCTCCACCTCATGTTATGGTTACTTTAAAAATAGCAAAGGAAAGTCCTGGGAATGAACCTCGATCTGGAGATCGTGTTCCGTACATAATTGTTACAGGAGAAAAGAAATCAAAGATCTCTGAAAGGGCAGAATCTCCGGAAACTGTCCTGAAGAAAGGAATGCAGCCAGACTATGATTATCTAGCTGAAATACAAGTAATCAGAGCTCTTGGAAGGCTGTTTAGTTCTATATTGGGGACTCACACGTTTGATCACATTGATTATAATGGTTGGACTCAGAAAGTGGTTGACAAGGAATCAAAAAAAGTTATTGAAGCAAACAGGTCTCAGGCAATCGATATTCTGTTTTCAAGCATCAAAACAAAAACTAAGAAGAAGATAGGAACCTGGGGAGAAATAACGAAGTATACAGTTGTTATCCCAAAATGTTTGAAATGCAACTGTAGATTGAAGATTGTTGGAGGAAAATCTAAAAGGAGAAAATTGAACTACAGAGGAATCTCTACAGCAAAAGTCAAGGAATATTTGTGTGAAGATTGTAGAATTCACAAAGATAAATTGATGTCAGAATTTATCAAAAGGAGAACTGAACTTAAAAATGAAGACTTTTCATGTAGAGTTCAATGCAAGATGTGTCAAATGGAAAGATACGGACAGGTTCATTGCGCAAATACAGAGTGTAAATATTTTCATTTGGTTTCTGAACTTGACGTTGACATTGAGGATATTGACAGAAAGATTTATAAGCTAACTCAATCTTTTTGCAATTTTAGTTCAAGTTGTGATATACTTGATGAGAGAATATCAATTTCAATACAAAAAAAAAAAGATCTAATTTAATTTTTTTTAGTTACAATATCTTTTTCTTCTTCCCCCTTTCGTATTCATCAATATCTTCTTCAACTATTTCCCTTTCATCAACTTCAACCTCAATCTCATCTTCGTCCACCTCTTTGTCAATCTGCATTTCATCAGAATACTCGTCTAGAATTAGGTCTGTTGTCTCCATTTCCGTCGGATCAAAATCGTCTTCTATGAGCTCCAATTCATACATTCCGTCTTCATCATTGAAGTCTGTATTTTCCTTAAAGATAAAGGTTCTTCCGCCATGCCTAGTCAACTTTATAAACTTTAAATTCTTTGTAACCTGCTTTCTCAAATAAGTGTTGTGTTTGTCAATATTAGACGTTATGTAATATTGTTTGTTGTCAAACCAAATTGGATTACATCTCAAATAGTTTTTGAAATCTCTCCAAACCGTAACAGCACGAATACTTTCGGCGTGGTCTTTGTATTCAAGATAAGTCCATCGGTTAAAAATAACAATCTCAATCCTTGTGTTAAGTCTATACATAATATTATTATTTCCATCCAATTCTTTGGTTTTTGTTAAATCCATTCTTGTCAGCTCCAATTTTTTCTTGAATCTGTGATATATTTTGCTATCTGGAACTACTTCCAAGTTATCGACGATTCTGGGGATAGCACCCGGGTTAGTTTTGTAATTAAACATCAGTTTTTTAATCCCAATACCAGACTGATTGATCTTAAGAAGAATGTTACACAAAACTTTGATACAATACATAATACGATGTACGTTATGTCTCCTGTAGTTCTCCTCGTTTTTATCTACAAAGGTAAGGGTTTTCTTCAAAATTTCATTGATCCCACTAGGAAGCTTATCCAAATCCAAGAGTCTCATTGCATCCACGATCTGTTTTGGAAAAATCCAATTCTTTTTTGAATTAAAGAAACCTTCCATAGTTCTGTTAAACGTTTTAATTGCTGGTATTCTGAATTTCACTGTCTGTTTAGAATCCTTCAAAAAGGTTTTGCTGTTCCTAAGATGTAATTTCGCTTCTTCAGTAAACTGACACAACATCTCTTTGTCATTGTGAACATCATCATCTTTTAAAACGCCAAGTGCAAAGTTAACAAGCACATCATTCAGAAACTCGGTTCCATCAAAATTAATTGCAGCCATAATTTTCTTGTAATCATCACTACAAGTAAACTTGTTTCCTTTCATTAAGTGTTTATCCATCATTTCCATCTCATAATTGTAAACACACAAATCCTTAAAATCTACTGTAAAGAGACTATTTCCATGTTTAAATCTGACACAACACTTTGACACTAATTGCATAATACTTTCAAGTATACGTTCGTAATTCGTTCCAAATATATGAATGATTCTAAGTGGTACATTCTCAAGACTCTTTTTAACGATAACATTTGTGATTTTAACTTTCTTCTTTTTGATCTTTTTCTTTTTCTCAACAAGTTGATTTTGAGGAGGATTAACATGATAGAAACTTGCAGCAATTGAGGAAGAAACAGGCACCTTAACAACACGTTGCCTTTTTTTGGGTGGTTCAATTTCCTTTAAAAATTCAAAATCTCCAAATTGTTTGTGTCCAATTCTTTTGTCATCACAATTCTCATTAAGTTTGACTCTCTTTCTCTTTTTTACAACCTTCCTCTTTCTTTTCTTCTTAACTTTTGATTTCATTGTTTACAAGACCTAAAAAAAAATACTGAGTTTAACGCGATTAAGTATTTTCCGAGGGAGAGCCTCAGTATGACCTGACTCAAGTTTTTTTTCGTCACCCCTGTTTTCCCTCCCATTATTATCTAGGTTGAATAGAACAGTAGAGAGGCTTATAATTTTTTCTTTCCAAAGAAGCATATCTCCGCGAAATGTTGAGAAGTAAAAACTCAGAAGAGTTAGTGAACATCAGATTTATCGATAGTTGTTGTATAAGACTAACATTATTTTCGTTGATTGCTGTAATTGTGAATGGATTTGTTATAACGCTAGTATTAGTTACACCGAATATTAAAACGCTAGTAATTATCAAATTAATAGTTTTGATGACATTACCATTTGTTCATATAACATTGTGGATGATTCTTAGCGTAAAACACAAGATATACAGAGTTGGTAAACATCTAATAATCAAAAGATTCATGCAAAGTTTGGAATTACCAGTTGAGAATATAGACACATCAAAGGGAATTCTGGAACCAAGAATTAAAAACTCGTGTTTGGGGTTATGTGAAATATTAGTGAACTACACGTTTAGTGATTCTAACAAAAACACTTATTCTGGTTCATCTCATAGAATATCGTTGACATCACCCACTACTGCAAAGAATATACAAGGAAAAATCAATTTTATACTGGATAAATGTAATAAAGAGACTCCAGGGTTTGTGTAAAAATAATAATAATAACTAGTTATCTTCTTCATTCCTATCTTATTACCAGATACACACGCGCACAAAAAAAAACAATTAGATTAGAACATGTTCTAAAATATCATTATTTGGGAGGACAGGAAAAAAAAAACTTTGGAAATTTCAGAAGCAGTTATGAGAAGACAAACTTTTGAAAGAAGGAAGGAGATCCGAGAGTTGAGGAGAAGAAGATCAGAAACAATGGAAGAAGAAGAAGAAGATTCAATGAAGGATGAAGGTGAAGATGAAACCACTTACGGAACTTCCAATGACACTGTTATGTTCGATACACAAGACAGATCATTCGATAGGAAAGGTTCAGTATGTCCTCTTTTCGGTAGAACTGAAGGCGGTGGTTATGGATTTGGATACGATCAAAGGCCAACAACGATTAAACGTAATGTGTTTGGTTATTCTGAAGAAGAAACGACATTTAGACAAGGACGAGAAGGATACAACAGGAGTATTAACATATTCAGTTCAAGTTCTAGAAGTACAAATCAACCAACTTATATACATAATGAAATAGAAATGAATGAAAGAAAGTCTAGATACTTGGAATTGTTTAAACAACCACTGCAACAACCAATGAAACAATTAGTAAATATTATTAAGTGTGGATTAGGAGGAGGAGGAGTAATAGAAGAAGAAGAAGAAGCGAAGGTTTCTAGTAGTCCTGTCAGAAATTCGAATCAGTTAAATATATCAAAAAAAATTCAAGGTTTTGAGTACGAAGTAGAACCTCCTGACTTGGTGTATGATTTGCTAACTAATGTGAAGGATTCGTTTATAACGATATTTGAGTTAATTAGAAGCCCAGGAGCATTATTAAATGTTTCTACAAACTGCGTTATCGATCTCTGTTACGAAATAAATGAATCAATTACATTTGATAGATTTTGGAAAAATGAGGAAACCAAAAACATCTTCCTTGAAGTGAGAGGTCAGAATATCAATACTCTATATGATATGATTTCCTTGATAGAAACCCAATTACCTTTAAAACTTGGTAGGATAACCGAAAGAAAGACAGAAAGGTTCTTTTTCAGTGTAATGTTGTTACAACCAAAATTACACAAAATTTTTGATGAATTTAAGTTAACTGCGCAGATGGTAAACAGGACTGTTGCAATAAAAAGAGATCAGATAAAATGTATTCATACTATTAGAAATATCCTCAAATCGAAGTTTATTGGATTTGATTTCAGCAAATTCTTGATCGATTGGAAATACGATGAAATTGATGTTGGGGATGATAAAAAGAAAAGATGGTTGATTTTTTACTTTTCAACACCAATTGATCTTGAAAATGCAAAGGATGAGATTTCTGAATATATAGCAGCGCAAAAGGATAACCAATGTGTTGATACGGAGCTTGCTCATTTCAATCTTTGTGAAGATGCTAAAAAGACATAATACGATAAACAGAAGAATCAGGGTACTTAGATTAGTCTCTCTCGCACTCTCTGATCAAACTCCTCTCAACCTTTTTTTGTTATTATTATTCTGTGTAATATATTAAAAAATCTCTCTCTTTCTCTCTCTCTCTTTTATTAAAGATGTTAAAATATTCTGTATTTTTTTTTTCTTCTTCCCTAAATCATCCCATCCCATCCCTCCTTTCCCATGTTAAAAATTTTTTTTGAGATTTGATGAGTTTTTTGCAGCAACAACAATGGAAGTATAAACACCTGTCTCAATTTTGTGCCAGTTTAAATTTGAATAGATATTTTCCTTTAGATGATTTTTATAGAATTTCAGGACAACAGAATTGTTCACAAAATTACCTTTGTTGTTATAAACCAGAAGATTTTGACATGATGATAGACGGAAAAAATTTGTCGGCTGAAAATAATGGAACTCCTCCTCATTCTCCTCATAATCATTTTGTTACTCTACCTTTCTCCCATAATCCTAGTTCAAAGAATCCTAGAAATACAGTTGCTTATAAACACGTGGTTTGGATTAGACAAATTAGACCGACACAAAAAAGTTTTAGGTTTTTGAATTTAAAAAGGTTTAAAATTCCCAATGTTTTGCATAAAAGTCCTTACAAGTATATAGTGAAGATCTTCCCACTTCCTTCAAAAGCAAAGTTTTATTTACTAAGTCGTGACAGAACTTTTCCTAAAGAAGTTAAGACTGAAAAGTTTAAAACCAAAAAATTCAAGAATAATTACAAAATAATGTTTAAAATTACAGGACATTCAAAAAGTGAGGAATTTAAGTTGATTATTAAAGTTGGAAATACTATAATTTACAAATCTGAGAAATTTTTTATTCGATCAAGAAGACAACCTAAAAGTAATAGGATTAAATCTGATAGACAAATGTGGAATCCAAAAACAATAAAAAGTTGTTAGGTTACATTCATGATTTTTGCAACAAACAGAAAGTATATTCCGAATGAAGCAACAATTCCTAATGCAACAAGACATATTATAAATAACACAACTATGAATGATAATAGCATTAAAATGCCAATCATTCTTTTGTTACATAATGACCGTCTCCTTATAACCCGTCCAATTTTATGAAACTCAACTGCATCTTTATCCAAAAGCTGAACTTTCTCATCCAATTTTTCAATACCTTCAACGTTTTTTAAAACCTTATCAAGATTGTCAACTATGATAGTTTTAATTCCATCAATCTTTTCTTGAGCTACAAAAATATCATCGTTCGAAGGATCATTGTGTTTCGCGATAAGTTCTTTTAATAATTTATTTCCGATACTCTTTTTCATATCAAGAAACCAATTCTCTTGAATTTCTTCCAAAAGATGATAGCATATTCGGAGTATCGGTTGTGTATCTGATACGCACATAGCTATTTGAGCGTGGGATATTTTTATAATATGAAACACAAAATCACCCTTTTTCATTGATTGTTTATCATCAGTACTCTTTTCACCTCCGTGAGTTTTTGAATAGGAATCGCACGATTTAAACAACTGATTCGATAACTTACTTGAAGTGTCAGCGGAACGACAGTGAAATGCTGTACTTGTCAAATAATCATAAACATAGACAAAATGAATCTTGTTTTCCATTTCAATTCGAATTTACTTTTCTTTTTTGTTGAGAATCGGGAGACCCAAAATTTGAAATATTATTGTAATTTCGATAAAGAAAAAGTGATATTATTTTAAAACATCTTGTGTTCTATTTTTAACTCTCTATCTTTCTCATCCTTAACATCTCCATTCACGCCCACCCATCCATAGTTCAATCAAAAATAGAAGAAGAAGAAAAAATAATGTCTAAGCGTGATTCAATTACCTTAGATAATGTTTACCGAGACTATAGTGATATCGTATTTCAGTATGTTACATCTAATAAGAAGGAAATAAAATTCAAAGACATGGTTTTTAATTTAATCAAAATAATTGAGCTTTCTTACGACGATTTTTTGAAAAAGGGAGAATGGGATAGAGCAAATGCTATTTTCAAACTGTTCAAGTGTAAAATCTCAAAACTTCCAAGAAATGACGAAAAATTGGATTTTGAATGGTTACAAAAAATTTTGGAGGATGAATTCAAACGTTGGGTTGGTAAGGTCAGGTATAATGAACGAGGAGGAATATGGTTTTATTTATGCTGCAAATGTGTTTGTTTCGAAAATGATGGGTATTTTGATTCTATAATACAAGAAGAAGTTTACTGTGCATGGTGTCTATATTTGTACAAAATAGGAAATGGAAAGGGCAAATTCAAACATTTAAGATTGAAAAAGAAGCATTTTGAAAAGTTAAAATTCAATTTAAAGGGAGCTTCGAATGGAATTGCTGAGTATTTTTGTGTTAAAATGGGAGATTTCATCTGTTCTCGACCAAAAGGACACGAGGAATCTGAAATGAAAACTCCTGTAGAATTTTATGCGCCAAACGAAACTTTCACATAATGTAAATATTTTTTTGAGTGTGAATGTTGGGGAGAGAATAAAAAAAAACTTTCCAATAACAACAATAATTTTTATTTTTCAAATCATCTTTAATTAATAGCTTAATGTTGTGACAATGATAATAACTGGTGCTAGATAAATAGAGAGCATACATAAATAACAATAACATACAATTGTCCAAAATATTGGACGAAACAAACATTCGTATCTTGAAAAGTCGATATCTCGTAACAAATTATTAGCTTGAACATCAATATCGTCATCTTTCCCAAAATCTTTCCTAATTACAAAACTACTAATGCTCATACTCCTCCTTTTCTTATTACAATACTCGTAGTTATAATCATCGCTACTACTGCTACTACCTTCGCTCACTACCGAATTAATCGTTCCCTCTTCCTTTTCCAAATCACTAAGAGTGTATTTTGAAGAAGATTTTCTGAAAAAAGTATTTATTCTAGGTTGAGGAGGATTTTTTCCATAATCATCTTCGTCATAACCCAAGTTTTCAGCTTGCATAACCAATGTGATGTTTGTTTTGGTTTCCTTTTATCCTACTTTGGAAGAAAAACAACAACAATCCCTCTCTCTCCTCGCTCCAAACCAATCTTTCTCAAAATTACACAAACAACAATCACAATTACAAAAGTAAATTAAGTTTTACCTATAGTACGTAAATAAACCAAGGTCAACACTCAGCTTCAAAAATAATAAGGAACGTTGGGTGGTGAAATTTTTTTTCGAAATTGAAGAAAGCGCACTGAAAAAAAAAAAAAGAGAGAGAGATGAGTTTAACCTTTATTGTTGTGAATCATAAAAAGCCTAGAATTACTCTTAATGAGGAGGAGGTTGATAAAACTATGACTGTGTTGGGCGTAAAGAAGATTATAGCAAAGATTCTTGAAATTGATGTGGAAAAGATTATAATGCTTCATTCTGGAAGAATCGTGGACGATGTAAAGAAATACAGAGATTGTAAATTTGAGCAAACTAGTAACGCAAGGATAATTTGTCCAAAATAAACCTTTATGTGAGCGAGTGTGTTGTTATTTTTTGTTTTTGTTCATTATTTCTGTGCTTACAATTTGAATTCGAACTTGAACTTCACTCCAGCAAATAAACTTGTTTTTAAAAAAAAAAATAAGAATGGAGATTGTTTATTGTTTTTTTCCCCATTCCCTTTATATTGACCTATACCCCCAATCATCATAACCAGTCCTTGTTATTTCCATTCTACCTTCTTTTACAAGCTGATCAAATACATTATCTATAGATTTGTCATATGTACTCCTCATGTTTCCTCCTCTGAAAAATTCAAAATCTTTGTGAAATCTCAAAACTAAAACTAAAGATTTGTAAGATTTTTCTAGTTCTACTGCAGGTTCCCAAACTCTTTCTTTTCCAGAATATCTTTTGACAAAATACATTCTTTTCCCCTCAACAGTTTTCTTTCCATCAATGCTCTTGATATCACACCTACATCCTTTCATTTTCCTTTCTTGATCCTCCCCCCTTTCTTGACCTCCCTCTTTCCCAATCAACTTTTTTGGAACTCGTGGAACTTAAGTGTATGACTAGCTGGTTCGAAAAAATTTTCCAGAAAAAACTTGAATCCATTTGTTTTCATCTCGGAAACTTGAAAATAATGTTGTACAAAAGAAGAGCAACTGGTTTATTCATACATAACAGCAACAACAAAAAAAATACAATCAATACAAATGACAAACAACATCCTTAACATTATTACGACAAACAGGACACTTCCCTATATATCTAAAATAAGCAATTCGAGCGGCGGTGTAATTATCTGCATTCACTTTCGTAGGATTAATCCAATGAGCACTGTAAGACTTTATAAGCTCATCCTGACGTTTATTAGCTTCAAGACATTGTTCGAGATTCAATCCAGAGTAACTGTGTTTAGGTATCAGATAGGCTCTCATAGAGCTTTGCAACGTTTGCTGTCTTTGCTTCTGCATCATGTCGAAATTTTTTGACTTAAACGGGGTGGCAACGGGGGACATTTATGCCCTCTCTCTCGTGACAAGGAACGGACTTGGAGCAAGAGAAAAAAAAAGAAGTTTATTTACACACAAAGACGCCACTTACACACATTATGAATAGGAATGACAATGTTTTTTCTCTCTCATCTTCTCTCCACAAACTGGACAACACTTGGCATACAAAAAATAAGTAATTCTATCAGCTTTATATCTCTTTGCATTATCTTTAGTTGAGTTGTTCCAGTGAATAACATAAGACACGTTCATCTTTCCGTAAAATCGAACGAGTTTTTCATAACAATCTTCTTCTTCTTTGCAGGGCAGATCCGGATCATGTACTGACAAATATTCTCTCATCCAAGGTTCCAGCGTACTTTGTCTCTGTTCTGACATTCCCAAATTTTTTTTTTTATCCATACATAAAACAGACCTCCCAACAATTTTTTTAAAAAGAGACAGAAAAACAGAAAAATGTTTAAATTTCGAAAAGTAGAAAAAAAGAAGAATTAAAAAAAAAAAAGGCCGATGAACAATCCCCCCAATTAAATCAAATTCCAAATACCAAAGTTTTTTCTAATGGAACCTAAAGGAGAAAAAGAAAAAAAAGAAGAAAATTACTCGTGGTTGATTGCCTT